>Ga0302303_10000300_pt1 | contig 44809 bp, 44 predicted proteins | sample III_Palsa_E2_1_FD_194542 | JGI IMG/M metagenome (GOLD analysis project Ga0302303, IMG submission 194542) | Peat permafrost microbial communities from Stordalen Mire near Abisko, Sweden - III_Palsa_E2_1 | ecosystem: Environmental > Terrestrial > Soil > Palsa > Peat permafrost | place: Sweden...
CGGTAATACGGGCAGCCTCAGGGTACCATTGGTCCCAGCAGATCAGTACTCCTATTGTAGCATATTTGGTTTTGAAAACTTTATAGCCCAAATCGCCGGGAGTAAAGTAAAATTTTTCGTAAAAACCTGGGTCATCCGGAATGTGCATCTTGCGGTATTTGCCCAGGTAAGCGCCATCAGCATCTAAAACAGCAGTTGTATTATGGTAAACGCCCATCGCACGTTTTTCGAACAACGAAGCGATAATTACTACGTTTAATTCGGCTGCTAAGCTTGAAAGTGTATCTGTTGATGGGCCGGGGATAGCTTCGGCTAAAGCGAAATTGTCGTAATTTTCTTCATTACAAAAATATAACGAAGTGAACAACTCCTGCAAACAAACAATCTGCGCGCCCTGCTGTGCCGCCTCGCGAACTTTGGTTACTGCTTTTTGTAAATTCTGCTCTTTGTTGGCAGTGCAGCTCATTTGCACCAGGCCTACTTTTACATTACTCATGCCGCAAAATTAATATTATTGAATGGATTACGCCGATTTTAGTTTTTGATTTCACAGACTGGTGACATAGATTTAATTTTGCAGGCAATATTGTTCTTCGCAAATCTTATAATACATTTGTTTTCATAATTCACATCACCATAACATTTATGATATCTGCTCATCACTTTATCAAAACCATCAGCGCGAAAGTTTTAATGCTGCTTACTTTATCAGTTCTTGCCCCGGCTTTTTCTTTCGCCCAGTCCGGGAACGATTTCGGAAACAGCAGTTATAATGGAAAAGCACTAACTGTTAGCACAAATGGCGGATATATTGTGATAACACCATATACACCTGAAGTTATCAATATAACTTACAAAAACAAACTGAGCGAGGCTGTAAAAAGCTACTCTACCATAGCGCGGCCGGGTATTGTTAAAGCAACTTATATCAACAATAAGAGCTTTACAGGTTTGCAAACTTCAGCATTGAAAGTATTGGTTGATAAGCATGACCTATCAGTTAGCTTTATCGATAATAAAAATCATTTGCTATCAAAAGCATTCGCTTATGCTAAAACTGCAGATAGCTCAGCCATTAATTTTGAATCAGATGGTAAAGAAGCTTTTTATGGTGGCGGATCAAAAGCGATCTACCTGAACAGGCGGGGCAATGTTTTGCAGAATATCAACCAGGCGCATTATGATTATCATTTTGGGCAAACGGATATCAACATCACCATCCCATTTATGGTATCGAGCCGTGGTTATGGGTTGTACCTGGATAACGCTGCCGAAGGCAGTTTTGATGTCGGTAAAACTGATGCGAAAGTGCTGGGTTACAAAACTACTTCGGGTTTGGTAAACTTCTTTTTTGTGGGTGGAGAGAATATGGACGCGGTGCTGGCTAATTACACGTTTTTAACCGGTCGCCAGCCTTTGCCGCCACGCTGGGCAATGGGGTATATCTCCTCAAGGTATGGTTATAAATCAGAACGCGAGGTTACCGATGTGGTGAATAAAACCCGTGCGGCAGGTATCCCAATTGATGCCGTTGTGTTCGACTTGTATTGGTATAAGGCAGCTGCGTTTATGGGCAACTATAATTGGGCACCCGATAGTTTCCCAGATCCCAAACGTATGCTGGCAAATTTATTGAAGAATAATATCAAGGTGGTTACCATCAGCGAAACTTATATCACCAAAAAATCGGAGAATTTTAAGGCCGCGGTTGATCAGCATTTGTTCGCGACAAACAAAACGAATGGCCAACCTTATATTTTTGAGAAATTCTGGGCCGGATCATCGGGTTTGCTGGATGTGTTTAAACCATCAACGCAGCAATTTTACTGGAATTTTTATAAAGCCCGTATTAAAGATGGCACGGCAGGCTGGTGGTTTGATTTGGGCGAGCCCGAAGTAAACAACGATAGCTTACAATATGCGGATGGTAACAACAAACAGGTGCACAATGCCTATGCTTTAATCTGGGCCAAATTTGCCTTTGATGGTTACCGCAAGGATTTCCCGGATAGCAGGATTTTACTGTTACCGCGCTCAGGTTTTGCGGGGATGCAGCGTTATTCCACATTTCCATGGTCGGGTGATATTGATAGATCATTTGAAGGCTTAAAAGCGCAAATCCCGATCATTATCAGCATGGGTTTAGATGGCGTAGGTTATATGCACTCGGATGCAGGCGGTTTTACAGGCCATGGCGAGGATGCACAGAAGAACCCGGAGCTATACTCGCGCTGGTTAGAATTTGCCGCGTTTTGCCCGGTAATGCGCACCCATGCCGCCGCGCATAAATACTCACCCGAGCCAATTTACTGGGATGATACCACCCGTTTACGGGTTACTAAATACATTAAACTGCGCTATGCGTTATTGCCTTATAATTATACCCTGGCCTATAAAAATACCACCACAGGCAGGCCTTTGGTTTTAGGTGTGAATTATTTTGAACCAGAAAATAAACGCCTTGAAAATGTTAACGACGAATATTTATGGGGCGATAAAATGCTGGTTGCCCCGGTAATTGTAAAAGGGCAAACCACCAAAAAAGTACTGTTCCCTAAGGGCGAATGGATCGGGTTTAATGATCATAAATCTTATAAGGATTCTGCCGCGGTTTATGCTCCTATCGATAGTTTGCCGTTGTTTGTTAAAGCCGGTAGCATCATTCCGATGGCTGGCCCGTATACGCATACTGAGCAGTATGACGGCAGATCGATCATACTGAAATATTATGTGGGTAATACATCTGCTACCACCGCTTCACAATGGTTTTATGATGATGGTAAAGATCCCAACTCGTTAAAAACAGGTAAATATGACCTGGTAACTTTCACAAGCAGCGGCAGAGGTAAAAGTCATAACATCGTTATCGCACCAAAACAATTTACAGGTAAAACAAAAAGCTTTAGGTTGATAGTGGCCGATAAACAACTCCAATCGGTAACATTTTCAACCAATACAGCCTATAAAATTGTAGTTGATGCCAGTGGAAACAAAGAAGTAGATTTTAGCTGGAACGGTAAACCGTTGAGCCTGAATATTAAGTCGCTTTAGCGCCAGAAAAAGCATCATCATATTGCAATATGCCGGTTTGGTAAAACAAATCGGCACTAATTGATATTATAGTTTGATTATAATTGCAAATTATTACTGATGATGAAACCCCTACAATTACGTGTTCTTTTTATAATATTGTTTAGTTTTTCAGGGTTACACACGCTTTACGCCCAAAGCTATAAAGACCAGTTTAGCTTAGAATTAGATAACGATCAATATATTGATCCCAATCACGACAGGTATTATACTGCCGGTACTTTTTTTACGCTTACGCACGCCATGCATCATGCAGATACCGGTAAGCTGGTGAAAAAGATAATTGAATATCAGTTAGGCCAGCAAATTTATACGCCGAGTACAGCACATATTTATAAGCCAAGCTTGTTTGATAGGCCATTTACAGGTTATTTGTTCGGGAGTGTAGCGATGAACTGGTTATATGCCAACGAGGATGCGTTGAAATTTACTGCACAATTAGGCACCATCGGCCCAAATTCATTGGGTGAAGAAGTGCAAACCGGTTTTCATAAACTATTTAAGCTTTACCCGGTTGGCCCGTGGTATAAATACGGTATACAAAAAAACGTTATCGGCCTAAATTTAAATCTGGATTATAAGAAACTTATCTATCGTAATGATGGTGGCTGGTTTGATATATCTATAGATCCGGATGCAGAACTGGGTAGTACTTTTACTTATGTTGATGCGGGTGCACAACTTAGGATAGGTGAACTGGGTAAATTTTTTGATTCGGGCATTACCAATAGTCGGGTAAGCAGTACTGATAACGGCGCCCAGCAAAAAGAATTCTATATTTTTACAGAACCTCAGTTTAGTTATGTAGCTTACAATGCCACTATTCAGGGTGGTTTGTTTACACATGAAACAGGGCCAACATTTGGTATTTATCATGAAGTTTATATTCAGCAAATAGGGCTGGAGTATTCTTCGCCGCGAAGATGGTCGTTAAGTTACGTTGCGTTTATAAAAACAAGGGAAGTTAAGAGCACCGCCCTTGGCGATCAATGGGCGGCGTTGAATTTTGCATACCGTTTTGGTAAAGTGAGGTAATAAAAATTCGTTTAGTCAGCAAGGTTGTTTTTACCCTGATTTAAGTTTTAATGAGATACAGGCACATTTTATTTTTCACCATAGCGTTTTTAAGCTTACGTTTAACAGCAAGTGCGAATTATGTTTTCGATGCGCGTTGTATGCAGGCTTATCGTGCCATATTTGATCTTCGTTTAAACGAGGCGCGCTCACTCATCCAACAGGAAAAGCAGCAAAGCCCGCAAAATGGCATCCCGATATTGCTGGATAATTATGTGGATTACATTACCCTGCTAACTTCAGACAATAAAGCCGACTATAAGCGTTGGGTAGATCAAAAATCAAGTCGCTTAGATGCTTTGGAAGCCAATGAAGATAACTCACCCTATTACTTATATTCTCAAGCCGAAGTTTATTTGCAATGGGGCTTACTTAAAGGCAAATTTGGTGATTACATGTCTTCAGCATCCGACTTAAAAAAAGCGCGGAACCTGTTGGAAGATAATGCCAAAAAGTACCCTGATTTTTTACCAAATCAAAAATGCCTTGCTTTGATTAATGTGGTTTTTGGTGCTTTACCTTCTAACTTAAAAAGCGTGGCTAAATTTTTAGGCATGGCAGGTAACATTGAAGCCGGGGTAAGCGAATTGGAGAAACTGCGCACGCAGGTAGCGGGTACAAAGTATGCCTTTTATAAAGAGGAAATCGTTTTCTTTTTATGTTATATGGAAATTGATGTGCTGCATAAAAAAGATAATTATGCCAAGCTAAGTTCGTACTTAAATGATATGGATAGCAAAAGCCTGCTACGCATGTACCTGCAAGGCTATATCGCGGCCAAAACAGGGCATAACGATGATGCTATTGCTAACCTGCAGGCACTTCCGAAATCAAACCAATATGTTGAGTTGCCAATTGCCGATTACCTGTTAGGATGTGCCAAACTATGCCGTATGGATCCAGATTCATACACCTGCTTTTTGCGATACATCGGCGAGTATAAGGGCGAAAACTATATCAAGGATTCTTATTTAAAGATAGCGTATTACTATTTACTGAATAATGATGAAGAAAAGTACAATGCCTATTTGAAATTAGTGAGAAGCAGGGGATATACTACTGATGAAAAAGATCAGCAGGCTTTAAAAGAAGCGAATGATGCGAGGCCGGATAATGATTTACTTAAGGCAAGGTTTTATTTTGATGGTGGCTATTACAATAAAGCGCTTACCCAGTTGCAGGATAAAAAAGAGGCTGATTTGAAATTGCTGCGTGATAAGATTGAATTAAACTATCGCCTGGGGCGCGTTTACCAATTGTTAAATAAATATAATGAAGCCATTGCCAGCTATACCAAGGCAATCGGCATCGGCCGTAACTCCAATTATTATTTCGCGGCTAATGCGGCATTGTGTATTGGTAATATTTATGAAGGTATTAAGGATTATAATCTTGCAGCCAATTACTACAATCAGGCTTTAAGCATGAAGCATCACGAATATCAAAACAGTATTGATACGCAGGCCAAAGAAGGCTTAGAGCGCATTAATCATTAAAGATCGTACTTTATCGGTTCGTTGGTAAAACGGATGTTTTTTTCGATAGTGCCGATGTGGAATTTGTTCACTTTCAGTTTTAACTCGTCAAAATCAAAATCGTGATTGGTGCCGCAATCCAGCATGGTAGTTGTGATAGTTGGGTTTAGGCTTTCAAAATACTCTATCATGGTTGTACTCCATATCAGTTGGCAATCACCCTTAATTTTGGGTACAATCTCATACAAACCCTCATCAAACTGAATGTAGCGGATATAACAAGTTTCTAAATTTCCCTGCGGGTAGAATAATAGCAGGTTTCCCGGTTCTGATAAAACTTCGGCTGCATAATCAAAACTTTCTTTTATTGAGCGTTTTCCCGGGTCGATAGAAAAACTGCCGATATAACGCAGCCATTTATTCTTCTCCATCTGCTTTTTTACCGACATGATGAAAAGCTTGTTCATGCCTTTTTTAAGGAAGAAACGGTTACACACATAAAATGCCCAAAAGCCATCCCAAAAACTAAAATGGTTACACATCAGGATGTAAGAGTGACCTGGTTTTAATTTTACGGTATCAAATTCCAAACGCTTGGTGCGGGTACGAAATACCGCGGCAGCAATAAAACCTAATATCCTGAAGAAAAAATGTGGTAATGGTTTCGCTTTAATAATCATCGTAATAATCCTGATAATGCCGAGATAAATTCCTCGCCGATCATCTCATGATCCTGATCGAGGGTAATAATTTCAGCTTTTTTTAGCTTCGCGAAAAATGCCTTGCCGATTTTGGGCGGATACATGATATCGCGTTTGCCAAATATAAAAATGCTCCGGATGTTTTGCGCAGTTAAAGTTTGTATTAATTTATCTTCATCAGTTTCCAGCAGGCGCAGGTAAGTGAAGCAAGCATAAAAGTTAAAGCGCAGCTCGGGAGTGTCAATCTCTTTGTATAAAATATTCCGGCCCACATCATCCACAAAACCTAGTCGCCTGCTTACATTTAACATATTGATGAGTGCTTTTTGGCTTTGGGTAAGTTTTTCCAGGATTCGGTTCCCCATTTTATTCTTTACAAAAAATCGAACGAGTTTACCGGGCTCAATGCTGGATGGGGCAGCTATAATGTATTCATCCACCTGGTGGCCCAGTTCCTCAACCACAGCCGTAGCATAGTGCGAACCCATTGAATAACCTAATATCGAAAAGCGATCAATCTGCTCATGTGCGCAAAAATCGGCGATAAGTTTGGCAAAATCTTTTTTGCTGATGGGCTCTTTAACAGCTTCAAGACTTTGATCATGCAGCCTGGTTTGTTTATGGAAAAACAGATCGAACCCAATAAAGGTGTACTTATTGCCTAAAGTTGGCTCAAGTTTTATAAACTGCTTGCCATGCATCCCGTAACCGTGAAAACAAAGCATGATCTTGTCCCCACTACCAAATTTGTAATAGTGCAGTTTAACTAAGTCGTTTTCAAAGTAGTGGTCGGTCAATTTGTATTTGGGTTGATCTCGATGAACGCGAGTGCCCAAATATAATCACCATCGTGCGAAATTGTTAAGCTGATGGTAAACCTATTCGGGTTTTTGTGCAAGACAACATGCGGGCGGCCCTGTGGTTTTTCGCGCAGGATCTCAATTTTTTTAAATGGAAACGTGGCTGGGTCGATTTGTTTAATAGCTTTATAAACGGCTTCTTTTGCAGCCCAGGTAGATGCGTAGCGCAGCATGGCATCATCAAACTGATCGCAATAAGCGATCTCATTAGCAGTATAAATTTTCTTTTTGAAAAGCTCGTTAAAAGATGCTGTAAAATCGGGCAGAAAGACCAGATCATTGCCTGCGGCAAACCTTTGGTCGATGGCTAATTCACTGATCGATTTTAGCAGCTTATTGTTCATCTACAGCCAGCCCCATAATATTAAAACCGCCATCAACGTAATGGATGTTACCGGTAACTTTTTTGGATAGATTGGAGAAGTAATACAAAGCGGTATCACCCACATCGCTAGCATCAATATTACCCAGTGGAGCGGTAAACTTACCCATTTTACGCAGTTTACGCACGCCGAATATCACACCGGAAGAGGTAGTCATTACCAAACCCGCCGAAATAGCGTTTACGCGCACCTGCTTTTCCCTGAAATAGCTTGCCAGGTACATCATGATATTCTCCAGCGCGGCTTTATTAATAGCCATGCCTGCATATTGCGGGAATACGCGTTGCGAAGCGTTATAAGTAAGTGTTAGTATAGATGCATTGGGCGCTAGCAAAGGTTCTGCAACACGGGCTACTCTTAGTAATGAGTAAGCACTGATGTTAAATGAATCCATGAAATCTTCGAAAGGAATATCGATGTATGATGAAGCAACTTCCTTGCTGCCGGGAATGCTGTAGCACATCACCGCCTGGCTGCCGAATGCCACACCATGCAGCAAGTAATCAATCGGCCCAAGATCCTGATGCACCATTTGCAAAAAGCTGGTGATCTGCGCTTCGTCGCGTACATCAACTTCGGCGGCATATTGGGCACCCATGCCCATTTTATCCATCAGGTATAAAACATCGTCTTTGGTATCGGCAACATAGCTTAACGCTACCTTACAGCCGGATTGGCTTAGCTTTAAGGCCACATCATAAGCAATGGAGCTGTCATTTCTGACACCGAATACTACTGCAACTTTGTTTTTATTGTCGATCATGGATTGATTATTCTCTGATGTCATTGCGAGGAACGAAGCAATCGCGAATCTTGCATTATCACTATGCTTACGTGCGATTGCTTCGTTCCTCGCAATGACATGCGGTTATATTCGATTATTAATTATCTCTCGATATCGCCATAGCGCTATTGGTGCCGCCAAAGCCATAGTTTAAACAAACTATCTGGTTAATCTCTTTAGCGATTGTTTCTTGTGGGATCAGATCCCGGTAAGCTGCTGCCGGTTTCATAGAACCCTCCCATCCTTCTTTTTTCTGGAAGTTTTCCAGTTCTGGATTCAGGTTTTCAGAATTGATACATCCCGGTACCTGTTGGTTTTTGAGCATTAGTAAAGCAGCTATAAATTCAACCGAACCCGCCGCGCCCAGCATGTGCCCAAATTGTGATTTAGGTGCCGAAACATGATAACCGCTTTCGCCCAAAGTATCTACAACACTTATCAACTCCAGTATATCACCTACCGGGGTTGCTGTGCCGTGTACTTTAACTACATCGGGTTTAATATGTACTTCTGCCGATAGGCCTTTCCATAATCTTCTTTGGCCGCCGTATGATGGATAGAACATATCGCCATCTCCATCCGAGTTGTTAAAATATTCATCTATCACGGCTAAAATATTAGCGCCGCGTGCTTTGGCCATTTCGTATTCTTCCAGTGCTACTATACCAGCACCGAATGAGCATACAAAGCCATTTCTTTTAACATCAAAAGGGCGTGAACTTTCGGCAGGGGCAAAGCCTTTGCTTAGCACTTGCATCGCATCGAAACCGATAAAGGTTTCCAGCGATGTACCTTCAACGCCACCGGCAATTGCGCGATCCTGTAAACCAAATTTTATCAGGCGATGTGCATAACCAATATTACCCAAACCCGTTGCACAGGCCGAGATAATGGATTCGCACACGCCCCGGTTTTTAATCAGGCACGATACGTTCGCAGCTTCGCGGTAGGACATGGCCCTATCAACCATATGTGAACCCGCATGGCGCGATTTTTTGCCTAATTCAAAAAAGGCATGCCAGGCATTACGCATAATAACGTTGCCGCCGCCGCCCGAAGCAATTACAACACCGGTTTTTTCTGACCGCGTTTCTGTTTCGGTCCAGCCCGCCATTTCGATAGAATCCAAAGCGCCCATCATGGCCCAAACGCAGCCTAAATCGGCAGTGGCCATATTCATGGCCGGTATGCGCCCTCTTGTATCTACAAAAGTTTCGGGCCACTCATAGCCGTCAACCAAATATATTGGCTCAATGCCCAGGTCATTATCATTAATAAAACCGGATACCTTTGATCGGATTTGCTTATCGCGTTCAGCAGCTTTTGGCCATTCCCTGATTAGGCTTTGGCCCGAAAAGATTTTCTGGTCAAAAACATTGATGTCGGCGCAATCCGGGAAAGCGCCACCCATACCTACAACCGCTACTTTTCTGCCTTGCATGATTAGGAATCTTGTCTTGCTTTTGCCTTTATAATCAAATCAACAATATCTTTAACTTTCGAGCCTAATTCGTCGATATCTTCATCTTCAAACTCCACATCAAATTTTTGCTCAACCTTAGCCGCGATATTTATCAATTCGGTTGATGGCGTGTTCATATCAGTTAAAAAGTCAGTCTCTTCGGTCACGTGCTCTAACTTAGCCGGATCAACCGTTCTTACTGTTCTTAATACCTCAATTAGTCCATCAATTATTTCTTGTCTTTCCATTATTGTGTTATTGTAATTTTTCAAACATCTCTTTTTTTATTCCCCTGCCGGTGATGTCAAATAGTTCGGCAATCAGCACAAATCCTTCACCTATATCGTAATTTTTTAAACGTTCTTCGTCAAAATCTTTAAAGTATTCATCCAGATTGAGGCCTAGCGGTGCGCGGTAAATTCTTCCTTCGCAAACCATTTGGCGCCACTTGTAAAACTTGATAAATCCAATGTTAACAAATGTCTGGCCCTTTTCCAAATACGAGTGGAAAAACACATTGCCCAAACTGATGAACGTAGGGATCAATAATTTTGATAACGCCTCCGGCACCATATCCTGTTTCTTCGACTCCAAAAATGTTGCCGCCGCCACCACTGTTGCCTGCGCGAATGACTCGATCATATCCACCCCGCGAAAAATATCAAAATGGTCCTCCACATCGTGCTCATTAGGCGTGTAGCTGGCTACCACGCCAACTTTGGCTTTATGCCAATGAAAGGCACTTACCAGGCGTTTTTTAGGCCCGTGTATCAGCCAGTTTTCAGGCAGTTCGCCTACCAGGCTATCTCCAATTTGTGAAGTATCAGTTATCCCCATTTATATCAATCCACCGTTAATGTGAATATTTGTGCCATTTATATATGATGCCTTGTCCGAAACTAAGAAAGCAATAGTTTCAGCCACATCATCAACCTTACCAAACCTTTTGGCGGGTATCATATTCAGGTATTTATCTTTTATCGCTTCAGGAATGCTATCCGTCATATCCGTTTGTATAAATCCCGGCGATACGCTTAGTACCCTGATGCTGTGTTCCTGGTTTAAAGCCGCTGCTTCCTGCGCCAATGAACGCGACAATGAAGCCAAACCCGCTTTGGTTGCCGCATAAACCGACTGGAACGCGTTACCTGTTTCGCCCACTACCGAACTGATGTTGATGATAACACCGCTTTGGTTTAAACCAAAAATCTTCATGGCGGTTTTACAAATCATAATAGGCGCGCGTAAATTTACATTTAACATCGCATCTATTTCTTTATCAGGCTGATAGTTTAATGGTTTATCAAAAGTAACACCGGCATTATTAATTACGCCGTACAACGAATCGCCATGTTGTTTTTTGAGTTGCTTGCAAAAATCAGCCAGTTCATCAGCATTGCTAAAATCGGCACATAACAGTTCGCTGCCGGGTTCAACATCGGTAAAACTATCTTTGTTTGATGCGTGCAGAATTAAAGAGTAATCAGCCGATAACTTTTTGGATATGGCCAGCCCTAAACCCCTGCTTGCCCCGGTTATCAGTATCTTTTTCTTTGTCATTGTGTATTGTTAGCTGTAGGCAGATTATTTATCCGGCAAAAATATTATAATTAATGTAATACAACGATTGTTAAAGATAATGGTTTTCTTAAATAATACCAATTGGTATTATTTATATGATAATCAACTGACCCTAATGTGTTTTTATTGACCAATGCAGGTTGCGTAATTTCCAGTTGTTGCCGTCTAATACAGCAACGCCGGTAAAATAGCCATCAACAGGTACAAGTTTATTGCCTGCCGTCATCGTAATATCTTCGTGAAAATCGCTGCCGATGGATGCGGCACGGGGCGAAAGTACGTTAATGCGCATATTACCCCAATTCAGTTTTATTTTGCTGATGTTTTTGATCAGCGTATCCTGTATAAATTTTTGTGCCGATGTGTAGTTATGAAAAACGATCTGGCCATCGGATGCCATGAAAAAATCCTGTGAATTTTCGAAGTAATCCAGCCAGGCGGCAGGTCCTTTGGTTGAAATAGCGCCCGCTATATCAACTGTGAGTTTGGTAACACCTGTTTTTACAGCAGAAACCCGTTCGGTGCTTAATTGCTTATGTTTGTGGTTGCAAGCAAATATTAGCGCAATAACAGGCACAATAAACAGAATTTTTAAGCTGTTGAAATTATGAAAATTCATGTTTACAGGTTGTTTATAGTATTTACAGGTTGTAATGCCTATCCAACCAAATTATTGTTTTGCAATTGCACCGAAGCGATATAGCCAAACATTTTTTTAGCGCTTTCGATTGCATCTAAATAAGTGTCTTCTCTTTGTTGATCGAGAACCGCGCAAAATGTTTTCCAGTAGGGGATAAGCTCGGCACCGTAAACCTGGTAGTAGTTAAAATCGAGGTTAAGCGCGCTTAGCTCCGGGTTGGTTTTTAATCGTTTAACAATTACACTTCCGCCCAAAGTAGCACCTTCTAAAACATACATGGCCCCTAAAACAGAAGCATCGCTTTTTTCGAAGGTTAACTCATCGTCATTTACAGGCTCCGGTATTTCCATTTGCAGGGCTACCATATCGGCTAATAAAGCAGGTAATTTATAGCGATGAGCGATATTTAACCCTTGTGCAGTTTCGGAGCTCAGGTTATCAAACAAAAAATCTTCAAAAGCTTTATGTACCAGGTAATTGGTGGTAAGTATTTGTTTATAGTGCTGCAAGCTTAGCGTTCCGCTCATGATGTCGTTTACAAACATCAATTCTTCTAATTCGTCGTGGTTGGGCCTGGTGGCCAGTTTTAAAGTTTCGTGCAGCATTTAATGTGTTTTATTGTAGGGTTGATTATGCGCAATCTGACAGAACCAGATCGATGCACGAGTACAAATCAACCAATGCAAAGGGTTTTGATAAATAAGCATCGGCTTCTATTTCTGTAGCGATGCGTTTAATGTCGTGGTGACCAGAAAACAAAACAAATGGTATATTTTTGTAGGCATCAACGCTCTTTATTTCCTTTAGTATTTCAGGAGCGAAACGTTGCCCCAGTTGGTTATCAACCATGATGAGATCAGGTGTAAAACCTTCAAACGCATTTAAGATACCCTCGTTTTCTGTTTGAGTTTTTACGATGTATTTCTCAATTAATGCCATCTCTACAACGTCGGCAATGTCCTGATCGTCTTCGATCACCAAAATTTTCTTCACAAATATTAATTTAAATTCAAGTTTTTGGTAAACCAAAAATCATGCATTGATTGCAGGCACGATACCAGGTTTAAATATCCCGAAGGCTTGGTTAAATAGGCATTAGCGCCAAATTCAAGTGATGCTTTAACGTCTTTGGGGTTATCAGACGTTGAAAAGAATATCACGGGTACGTATCTTAAAAAAGGAATCTCTCTTATTCTTTTAACCAGATCATGGCCCGATAAACCGGGTAAATTAAGGTCGAGTAAAATAAGCCTGGGTTTAATTTTAGCTTCGGCTAATACATTTAATGCGATCAATGCATCCTTACCATTTTCAATAATTTTAATGGATAAACCATTGCCAACTTCCTGCACGGCGTTTTCCATTATAAATGCAAAATCAGTATCGTCTTCTACGTAAAATATATCGGGGGTGCTCACTTATCTATTTTTTTTAAAAGATATATAAAATATTGTGCCAGATCCTAAAGTGCTCTCAAACCATATTCGTGCCTCGTGTTTTTCAACAATACGTTTTACTATGGCCAGGCCAACGCCGGTGCCTTCAAAATCCTTCACATTATCCATCCGCTTAAATAACTCAAATACCCGGCTATAATAATTTACATCAATACCCACACCGTTATCGCTTACCGAGTATATAACCTCATCACCATTCTCTACACCTGCAACCTTAACTTTTGATGGGTTGGAGCGCGATGAGTATTTAACCGCGTTATTGATAAGGTTAGTAAAAACCTGGGTTATCATTACGCTATCGCCCGCAATATCGGGCGTTTCACCAATTTCAAACTCAAGATTTGGCGGGTTAAGGGCCGAAATTACTTCGCGCTGAATTTCATTCAGCATCCTATCCATTTTAATAGGTGAAAATTCAATATCAACACGGCCAACCCTCGAATAGTTAAGAATTTCCTTAATCAGGAAATTCATTTTATCGGTACCGACAATTATCCTGGTTAATATTTTTTTGGCGTTATCATCAATGCTTTTATTACTGGTTAACAACAATTCTGCATAGCTTTTTATGGATGATAACGGGGTGCGTAAGTCATGCGATATGGTAAAGCTAAAGGTGTCCAGCTCTTCGTAAGCAAGGCTTAATCTTTCGTTAAGCAGGCGGATATCATTAGCCTTACGGTTAATGGCGTAAATAACCTGCTCGCGCACTTTTATTACCGCGCTTATTTCTTCACCGGCCCATTTTTCCGAAGTGTTTTTAACGATCTGTGTCCAGCTTTCAAATGATTTGCGTGGTGATAATTGCATGATGCCATTACCAATATCTTCAACAGCTTTATCAGGGTTACCCGCCCAATGGATGGTTTCTAATTGCTCAGGTTTAAACCAAATGATGATCTCCGAAAGTTCTTTGGATAAGATACACGCCAAAATACCACTGGCCACATGGCTATACTCTTTCGCCGGGAAAAATATCTCGGGGAAACGATGCGTGTAATACACGGAATCCTGCATGTTTACTTTAAGCCATTTTACAATATCGTTTATCTGCTCAAGCGATGGCGTAATGCCAATGGTGGTAATATTGTTATCAAATACAATTACAGCGCCCTTGGCGGTAGTGATATCCTGTACGGTTGTGGAATGCCTTGTTAAGGCATCAATAATGTAGTTTTCTTTTTCGATATGCTCGGCCAGTTCAGAAGCAGCGGCGTTAAGCTTTGCTGCTTTTTCGATATTTTCCTCATCCTGGCGAAATTCCAGCGCTGATGATAATATCTGCCCGATAAGTTTTGAAGCGTCACGCGCTTTGAAATTGATAAACCGCGGCGAATAATTATGGCAGGCGATCAATCCCCAAAGCTCCCCATGCGCGATAAGCGAAATGCTGAAGCTGGAATAAACGCCCATATTTTTCAGGTACTGAATATGGATTGGCGATACAGCACGCAATGCCGAATGGGTAAGATCAAGCGGCACGCTTTCGGTTTCGTTGGTGATAATACCCGAGCTTTCGCTGTTTACATCGGCAATGATACGGGTAAGGTTGATCTTATAAAGCTCACGGGCTTGCTTGGGTATGTCTGATGCCGGGTAATGCAAACCAAAAAAAGGTTCCAGGTCGTCATTTTTAACTTCGGCAACCACTTCGCCATGGCCGTCCTCGCCAAAACGATAGATCATCACGCGATCATACAAAATGATTTTTTTGATCTCGTGCGCGGCGTTTACTAATAAGGAATTTAAGTTTTTGCCTGATAAGATTTCGGATACCGACCTGCCGATTACTTTTTGGATATCGAAATCCAGATCGGATTCAACAGTTTCAAACTCTAAGATCTTGTTATCGCCCGAAACAGAAACAATCAGGTTATAGGGTTTGCCGTTAAGCTCGAGTGAAAAAGGGTTGATGCTTTCAAAATACTGGTTGGTGCTGCCCATTAACAAAACCTGCCCTAATTTTAATTGTAAAACCGAAATTGGTAAACTTTTTTCGAGCTCATCAATAGGTTTACCCAAAAAGTTTTTGGGTGCTTCGGTAATAAACGGGGCAATGTTTTCGCTGATATAATTAACAATTTGTGTTTGGCTGTTTACAGCAACCAAAAACCCATGCGACTGGATTTTGCCCGGTATATGGATGGGCTCTTTATCGCAATTGGTTAAATCAACCTGGTATGAACTCATTAGATAGTATTAAAATTTTAGATGCGGAAAAATACACAAAATGTATTCAAAAGAAATAAAATGTTTACAACCGTAAATTGTTTTATGGGCAATAATAAAAATGTATTATCAATATAAAGATAAGAATCATCTGTAACAAAACTTATATCTCAAATCTGAAAACATTTTGATTTTTTTGATATTATATGCTTGTTATAACTCCAATTAAATGCAGCTCAGCCTAAATAAATGCCTTTTGGCGTTGCTTTTTATATTCATTTTAAAGCCCTCGCAATCAAAGGCGTACTCCATATTGTCGCACGAGGCGGTGGTTGATGCAAGCTGGGAAAAAGATATAAAACCTGCGCTAAAATTACGTTACCCAATGGCTACCGACAGCGAGTTGCTTGTTGCCCATTCCTACGCCTACGGGGGCTGCTTAACTGCCGATATGGGTTACTGCCCGTTTGGCAGCAAATACTTCACCAACCTGGCCCATTACGTTTGCACCGGCGATTTTGTGAGTGCCTTATTAAGCGAAGCTCAAAATTTGAACGAATACGCCTACGCTATTGGCGCGCTCAGCCATTATATGGCCGATAAATATGGGCACTCCCTGGCAACCAATCATGTTGTTCCGCTGGTTTATCATCGGTTGGAAAAAAAGTATGGCGATGTTGTTACCTATGATGAAAACGAAATGGCACATAGCCGAACCGAACTTTCTTTTGATGTGCTGCAGGTTGCAAGAGGGAATTACGTAACACAATCCTACCATGATTTTATTGGGTTTAACATTGCCACGCCTGTTTTAGAACGGGCTTTTATTAAAGTTTACGGCCAGGATTTGAACGATGTATTTGGCGATTTCGATTTGGCAGTAGGCACATTCAGGTGGGCGGTTAAAAGTTTAATGCCTTCTATAACCCGTGCTGCATGGGTATTAAAACGAGATGATATTAAAAAGTCGATGCCATCGGCAACCGCCAAAACATTTCACTACAAAATACGCCGCAGGGATTATGAGCTTGAGTTTGGTAAGAAGCGGCAAAAAATAAGCTTTAGCGATAGGATGTTAGCTTTCTTTATCCGGATATTACCAAAAGTTGGCCCTTTAAAAATTTTTAAATTTAAAGATCCCGGCCCCGAAGGAGAAAAGCTTTTTATACAAAGTTTTAATGCCGTACTGCTTAATTATTCGCAGGCCATAAAACAGCTGAATGACGGCTCGCTGGTATTGCCAAACATTAATTTTGACACAGGTGACCCAACACAGTTTGGCAAATACCCGCTTGCCGACGTTACTTACGATCAATTGCTGCTGAAGTTGCAGGACAATAAATTTGACGATCTGACTGTAAAGTTAAAGACTAATGTTGAAAATTTTTACAATAAGGCTGATACTACAACCTTGGCTAAAGAAGATCCGGATTGGCAAAAGTCTTACACCGCTTTGCAAAATATAAAGCAAGCTAATACCATAAGCGCCGATAGCCTAAAAAACAATAAGGGAATAAATTATAAAATGATTACCAAATAAACTTATGCCGATTGCATTTGCGGTAGTTTAATGGTAAAGGTAGTGCCTGAGTTGGGTTCACTGTTTACCACGATATCGCCGTTGTGCTTTTTTACGATCTGGTGCACTATACTTAAGCCAAGCCCAACCGAAGCTTCGCCACGAATACCGTTGCGCCTGGCTTTAGAAAAACGATCAAAAATATAAGGCAGCATATCATCCGGGATGCCTATGCCGTAGTCGCGTACTTTAATAAAAATATCATCATTTTGATGCGATAGCGATACATCAATATTGCCGTTAGGGTTAGAGAATTTGATGGCGTTTATAATCAGGTTATCCATTACCCGCTGCATTTTTTCCTTGTGGATGTTTGCATAAAGCGGTTTCCCGGCATTTTGATAGATAATATTTACCTGTCCTTTTTTATTCTTCAGCCACTCTTCAATAATAGTCGAAAGGAAATCGTCCACATTGGTCTCTTCTAAATCAAAGTGATTGTGGATTTCGTTTTGCGCGTTTTCAAGCAAGTCGTGGATGATTGAAACTGCCTTATCGCAGGCGCTTTTTATCATTTCGATATTTTCTTTGTAGTCTTCAGCACTGCAGTCTTCGCCTTCCATCAACATCGTAACCGATTTGATGATGGCCAGCGGGTTTCGCAAATCATGGGCAACAACACCCAATATCTCGTTTTTGGCGATGCTGGCGTTTTCTATCTCCAGGGTTTTCTCTTCAATGTCCTTTATCTTTAAAAAGTTATCAGCACGGTAGGAGTATATGTAGCGTGATATGCAGAAAAAAACAGTGAGCAATATTGCAGATGCCACATTATTTAAAACAATCTCATTAATAGTGGTTTGATAATACGGTAGCATTAAGGCAAATGTTAAGCCTGTTGCTGCAATAATTATTAACGTTTCAAGATAGGCAAATGTGTAAAAAGTGCCTACTATTACCATCCCCAACATGTACATTAACATGGTATTGCGCGGATTATACATACTGAAAAATGTAGTACGCATTGCACAAATGATAAGAAACATGGCAAATGCAAACACCAGTAACTGAGATAATCTGGTGGATTTAAGGTTTTTGGACGAAAAATATTTATAAGTAAACGTGCTGGCCAGGTAGAAGATTGGAATAATGAAAATAGTTATCCAATTAGCCCGGTTAAAATCACTTATATGGTGAAATGCTTGGTGGGATGTGTCGTAAAACGAAAACAGGAACCTGATAACTAAGCTGAAGATAAAAAAAATAAGGCTGGTTGATTTTACGATCCTTAAATTTTGGCGTACATAATTTGAACGGAATGCTGATCTGCCGCTAATATCCGGGCTGCTGAAAAAATAGATCTTCATCACTGTTTAAATTATAGGTCGTGCTAATATACGCAAATAGTGGAGTATTTTAGATTGCCTTTTAATTAATAGCATACAATCCAAAATAATCTGGCTTTAGCCTTAACCAAGAAGCCTCTTTATTATAAAGAGGCTTCCTGGTGTTGCCGTAAACTAACGTTAATTATTGTATCAACGCATTATTGCTGTAAACATGGTACTCGCCGGGGGCAAGTGTCATGCTCATATTAGCGGTTGTAACGTTGATGGTACTGCCGGTAATGTTATCTATCCAGGTACCTGTGCCGGTAAATGGTATCGTGGCCGTATTGGTAACCACATCAAAATTACCTACAACTACAACATTGGCAGCGCCGGTAGGGTCAACCAGTTGAATGTATTTAACCGCGTCGGTTTGCAGGTCGTACTTGTAATTGGTTGTGGTAAATACCGGATTTTTAATTTTCATATTAATCATTTTCTGGTAAACACCATACAAATGCCTGCGGCTGGCTACGGTATTGTATGTCCAGTTAAATGGCTTATCTATAGTAGGATCGCTGGGGTCGGAGTAATAACTTACATCAAAACCTAATTCGCCTGCCTGCCATACCATTTTAGGACCCGGGGATGAAAACATGAATACCGCACCCAATTCATCACGGGCTAAGCCCGTTGCCAGGGTTTGCACATCATAATTTCCGGATGAATTACCGTAGGCCTCATTTTTAAACTGTAAGCGCTCCTGGTCATGGCTCTCAAAATAGGCTACCAACCCATATGGGGATGTACCTGTTGACGGGAAACCATATTGGTCATAAAATAAGCCCGAAATATCCCAGGTTGGGTTTGTGGCATAACCCATTGTAGCTTGTTCGCCCGGGGTGCTTAAGTTGGTCCACATCATCATGCCCTGGCTTGCATATTGCGCTTCCTCGGTATTGGCCGAAAACATTTCCAGTATTACGTAAAAGGTAGGGTCGAGGCTTTTCATGTAAGCGTTGTACTTGGTCCACAAGGCAACACGGCTTGCATCATAAGCCGCCCATGCGGCTTCGGTAGCATCATTAGATACGGTGCCCGAGTTAACCTGGGTATAACCTTTGGCTTCATCAAACCTGTAACCATCTATATGGTATTCCTGCATCCAATATTTCATTACGTTCTCCGCAAAGTATTGCGTAGCAGGTAACGAATGGTTTAACTGGTAACCAACGGCATCAGGGTGCATATTCTGCGGATCAAACCATGGGCTGTTGGTAGCCGGCGCGCCCGATGATGTAGCATACATTTGTACCATTGGCGAAGAACCGAACTGATCTTCGAGCACAATATCCTGAATTACAGCGATACCGCGCGCATGGCAGGCATCAATAAATGCTTTGTATGCGTTTGGCGTACCATAATATTTATCAAGCGCAAACATAAAGTTGGAGTTATATCCCCACGAATCATTAGCCTCAAACTCATTTACCGGCATCAGCTCAATGGCATTAACACCCAGGCTGGCAATGTAATTTAAGGTATCAGTAAGTGTTTGATAGCTGTGTGTAGCTACAAAATCACGAACCAGCAGCTCATATACAACCAGGTTTTTTTGCGCCGGGCGTGTAAATGTTTTGGTTTGCCAGGTATAAGCAGGGTCGTTAGCGAAAAAATCACTTACCTCACCTGTAGTTTTACCTGTTGGGTAAGCTTTCAGGTTTGGATAAACCGATGCCGGTATACCCGGGTCATTAACCGGATCGAGCACTTTGTGAGAGTATGGGTCGGCAACTTTTAATGTTCCATCAATTTCATACTGGTAACTATATTCGGTATTGGGGTTTAAGTTGTTTATCTGTACCCAAAAACGTGTACCATCAGTGGTTTTAGTCATCGCGGTAGGCACCCAGCTGTTAAAATCACCTATTACCGATACCGTTGTTTTTCCAGGCGCGTACAGGTTAAATATGGCTGATGTGCCGGAGTTAACAAGTGTAACCCCATCACTGGCACCGGATGGGATCCCGGTAGTTGTGGTTGTTGTTCCGGTATCGTTCCCGGAATTAGGCGTTTTTTTACACGCCGTAAAACTGATAAGAAAAAATCCCGCCAGTATTAAGTACACGTTCTTAATCATCATGAAATTTATTAATGGTATAAATAATTGGTTCTGAATAAAACGCTCATCTTCGCAAAATAATATAACACACCCGTATAAAGTGTTTGTATTACCAGTAAAAGGGCTGCTTTAAGTTTATGGGGTAAAACTATTAATTAAAACTTATATTTTAAAATTATAAATCTCTAATTTATAGGGATATAATATAAGCTTATTTTAAATGTTTTTTAACGATGCCAATCAGTTCTGTAAGATCAAAAGGTTTACGCAGATAATCATCTGCAAGGCCGGCTTCGGCTATTTCTTTGATATTGCTTACTGCCGAAATGATAATTACCGGGATATGGCTTGTCGCCGTGTTTGATTTTAGCTCCTTGCTTAGTTGTTGCCCGTTAGCATCGCTTTTCCAATCGGTTAGCCAGTTATCAAGTAATATAAGGTCGGGGTTATGCTCGTTTAATGATTTCAGGATCTTCGAATCTTCGGAGGCGATCACCTCATATTCTTCTTCCTGCAAAATATAAACAATAGTATCCCTTATGTCCTTATCGTCTTCAATTACCAATATTTTTTTAGCTGTACCTTTCATAAATAAACCGGGTGCTCTTTTTGTTATTGTGATTTAAATTACGGTTAGCTATAAATATAGCATAATAATTTATCTTACTATTAACAGCTTAACCCATACCTTTTGTTTTAAAGGCAAAACTTTTTTATTGATTATGCTGAGGAACTTCTTCTTTTAAATGATAGCAGATGCGGCAACGGGGCTCGTAACTTTCTTTTTCGCCCAATAAAATCTGTCCGTCGTTATTTACCAGTCGGTAGGAGTATAGCGCCGGGTTACCACATATAACACATACCGCATGTAGCTTGGTAACCGATTCGGCCATGGCCATCAGCGCGGGCATGGGGCCGAAGGGCTGGCCTTTAAAATCCATATCAAGGCCGGCAACAATTACCCGTACACCACTATTGGCTAAAGCATTGCAAATCTCCGGCAGTTCATCATCAAAAAACTGGGCTTCATCAATGCCAACAACTTGCACCTGGCTGCCGGGCGCTAATATTGCCGATGCTTCTGAAACCGGCATAGCCGGGATGGAATTAGAATTATGGGATACCAATGCACTTTCGCTATAACGGGTATCGGCTTTGGGGCTGAAGATGCCTACACTTAACCGGGCTATGCGGGCACGCTTAAGCCTGCGCATCAACTCTTCGGTTTTACCCGAAAACATTGATCCGCAGATCACTTCAATACTACCGCCGCCTTCGCTTCGCCTTTTAAATACTTCCTCGTGTGCTTGCATCCCTGAACTTTTTTGAGCCATCTAATATCAGAATTTAATCTTATTTTTGGGTAGCATTTTCAAGATAAAAAGCCATGAAGCAACAGGAAGTTTTTAAAAAGATAGGCGTAATTATTAAAGAGCTTAGCGATCAGTACGATTATCTTAAAACGGCCGAAGAGCCGCTGAACGAGCTTGAACTGGAGCTTTTTTTGGCTAATTCAAACTTTTTAACAGATCACCTGCTGGTATTGAGCAAGTTAAATGCGCAACTAAGCAAAGCCACTTTTAAAGCTGAAGAAGCGCCTAAAACCGAAGCACCTCATGCTCAAACTTATTTTGAGCCGTTAGTTAGGACATCGGCAGCGGAACAACAGCCTGTTAAGGAAGAGATCACTTCTGAAGCGCATAACGCGCCGGTAATTGAGCCTGCAAATGATAACCCGGTTCCATCAATAAATTTAGGAGCGGGCAGCCTGGAAGATAGCTACTCTTTTATGCACGAAGATGAGCCTGAAACCATTAGACATGAGTTGATTTTGGATGAAGCTGATTTGGATGAGGACGAGGAAACGCCAGTTGCTGCAGTTGAACATAAAGAAGAGGTTGCAGCCGAAGATGAAATAGAAATACCACCTGTACCGCCAAGACACCCATTTATTGCTGAACAGGTAGCTATAAAAGAACCGGAACCAGTAAATGAACCTGAGCCAATTGTTGCGCATACCTATGCAGCACCTGAAGCAGTTGCCGTTGCGGAACCCGAACCGGTAATCAAAACAGAACCAATAGCAGAAAAAGAAACCACAAAACCCGAAGTACTTACCATTAACGAGCGTATCTCGGCCCAAATGGCCGCTAAACAGGGTGTAGGCGAACAATTTCAACCGCAGGCCATAACTGATTTAAAGCAGGCTATCAATTTAAATGATAAGCTACTGTTTATTAAAGATTTGTTTAATGGCTACAGCCTGGCTTACAGCGAAGCCATTGAAATATTAAACCGCTTTGCCGGTTTTGAAGAAGCCGACCAGTTTTTGAAAAAGAATTATGTTGTTAAAAACCATTGGGAAAGTAAACCCGAAACCACCGATAAGTTTTATGCTTTGCTAAAACGCCGTTACGCGTAAATTATACCCATCCGGTTCGAATCGAGTTTTATCAGTACGAACAATAACAGGGTAAAGCTTACCAGCGATGAACCGCCATAACTGATAAATGGTAACGGGATACCAATAGATGGTACAATGCCGATGGTCATCCCCACATTAATCACTACGTGGAAAAATATGACCGCCGCTACGCCATAAGCGTAAACACGCGTAAAGGTGGCCCGTTGCCGTTCGGCAATTCTAATTATCCGCAGCACCAAAAATAGATATAATCCAAGTACAGTTACCGCGCCTGCAAACCCCCATTCTTCACCAACGGTACAAAAAATAAAGTCGGTGCTTTGTTCGGGTACAAAGGAATATTTGGTTTGGGTACCATGCATATAACCCTGGCCCCACAGTTTGCCTGAGCCAATGGCGATTTTTGATTGGTTTACATTATAGCCTTTGCCTTTTAAATCGGTTGTGAGGCCCAGTACAATATCAATACGTACCTTTTGATGCGGCTTTAAAACGTGGTTGTAAAGAAAATTTACACTAAATACAAAAGCTATACAAAGGCAGGTACTTAAAAATACAGCCGATAAAGCCTTCTTATTGCGTTTAACCACAAACATTATAATGGCGCCCAATACAATAAGTGCACCTACTACATACAAATGATTTTCGACCTTTAAGGTTAATACGAAAAGCGTAATAAATAACCCTTCGAGAATCAAAAAATAAGGTGAAAGACCTTCACGATATAATACCAGGATCAAGGCGCTAAATACCAGTGTTGAACCCGCATCCGGTTGCAGCATAATTAACGCCATCGGGAATAATATAATCCCCGCGGCTATTAAAAAGGATTTAAGCTCAGTGATCTTAACATTAGTGCCGTTTAAATATCGCGCCAGCAACAAACAGGTACTAAATTTAGCCAGCTCTGAAGGTTGCAACCTGAAACCGCCGCCCAGTGAGATCCAGGCCTGGTTACCGCCCACGTTTCGCCCAACTACCAATACTGCAATGAGCAGTAATGTTGTAATAGCATAAATGGCAGGTGCCAGGGCGACCAGGAAACGGCTCTCCAACAGTAAAATGGTTATCCCTAATAAAATAGCTACAATGATAAATATAAACTGCTTACCGTAATCGGTATGCGTATCAATAATGCTCGGATAATGCGCGTCAAAAGCAGCAGAATGGATATTGAACCAGCCAATAGTACACAGGCACAAGAAAATAATTACCGTTATCCAGTCTACATTAAAAAAGAAACTGCGTTGCGGGTTATTCGCCATACTTTCTCCTTACGGTTTGAGGTGCTACGTAAGCGATTGTATTGTTTTTCGCCTTTTTGGTTGATACGCTTTTCATAGCCGGTTTTTTACGCAGGCTATCCGCTTTAGCTTTCCTGATGCTGTCCCTTGCCGCTTCTTTTTTAATTTGAGAATAATAGAAGGTAGGATCAGGCATCAAATTGGCATTTTTTATCCGATTGAATTCATCCATCGGTCTTTTAATCGTATCTGTTAAATACTTCTCAACAAGGTAACTGGCAATTGGGGCGGCATACCAGGCACCCTGGCCGCCGTTTTCAACAATTACCGCAATAGCTATCTTAGGGTTATCCCTTGGCGCGAAGGCCACAAATATAGAGTGGTTTTTACCGTGAGGATTTTGTGCCGTACCTGTTTTACCACACATTACAATACCCGGTATTTGCGAACTGCGGGCCGTTCCGGATTCAACAACCTGTTGCATGCCGTTAATTACGGGCTCAAAGTATTGCGCATCAATACCTACATAGTTGCGCTGGGTGTATTCATCCTTAATAACACTTTTATCACCAATGGCTTTAATAAGGTGCGGCCTGTAATAAAAGCCGTGGTTAGCGATGGTACACTCAATATTAGCCATTTGCAAAGGTGTGGCCTCTAACTCGCCCTGGCCAATTGCCAGCGATAGGATGGAGTTTGACCGCCAATGATTAACACCAAATGTTTTATTGTAGAGTGCTGCTGTTGGCATAAAGCCTTTGCCCTCATTTGGCAAGTCAATACCAAGCCTTTCGCCAAAACTAAATCTGCTTACTTTTTTACGCCATTCAACAAAAGTGGTATCTATGTTACGCGGGCCATTAACATTCATCAGTTTTTCAAAAACGCTGGAAAAATAGGTGTTGCAGGATACCGCGATAGCCCGTGCCAGATCTGATTCGCCATGCGGTTCATCGCAATGGGGAAGGCCTCCTTTATAAGCACCGGTACAGTAATACGAAGTTTGTGGGGTGATAAGCCCATCCTGTAAAGCGATTAAAGCATTTAATGGCTTAAAGGATGATCCCGGTGGATAATAAGCCTGGATAGGGCGTATCAGCAAAGGGTCATAAGGGTCTTTATACATTTTGGCAGCATTATTACCACGCTCGCGGCCTACCAATAAGTTTGGATCATAAGTTGGGCTGCTTACAAAGGCCAGTATTTCGCCCGTTGATGGTTCTATCGCTACAATACTGCCTACTTTGCCTTTCATTAGTTCTTCGCCAAGCTTTTGGATGCGCATGTCTAAGGATGATGTCAGGCGCTCGCCGGGGCGGGCAACGGTATCATACATGCCATTTTCATAACTGCCCATCATTTTACCATGCGAGTTTACCACGGTATACTTTACACCCACCTGGCCGCGTAAAACATCTTCATAAGCTTTTTCTACACCGCTTACACCAATATAATCACCCGGCTGGTAACGCCCGCCCGAACGTTTGATATCCCTATCGGTAACCTCGCCAATATAACCCAGGAACTGTGCGGCTGTTGAATCGGGGTAAGTACGCAGGTAACGGGTGGTTGGGAAAAATCCCTGAAACTCTGACAAACGCTCCTGCAATGAAGCGAAGGTTTCGGCAGAGAGCTGTTTTTCGAAAATTGATGGTAAACTCGGTGAATATTTAATGGCTTTTTTAAAGCGATCGTCAAACTCAGCTTTGGTTATGCCTAATAACTTACAAAACTCTGTAGTATCAAATGGTTTAACCTCTTTTGGGGTAACCATAATATCATAGAAAGCTTCATTTTGCACCAATATTTTGCCGTTACGATCCAATATCGGGCCGCGGGCAGGGTATTGTTTTACCGGGCGAAGTACGTTTTTGGTAGCGTACAAACGATAGTGATCGTCAATTATTTGGATATAAAATAATTTGGCGACAAGTAATAGAATAATGGTAATAAAAATCCCTGCGATGACATATCGCCGTATAAAAAAACTGTTCATTTACGCTCTCTTCTCCTGTAAAATAGCAAGCCCGAAATCAGTATCAAAAATACAGTAAATAATGTACTCAGCACCACGCGGGTTAGGGTAAATTGAATGTCAGACAAGTTAAATACTTCGAGGTTGAACAGGAAGAAATGATGGAATAAGGTTAGCACCAAAACATAGGCAATAAACCAGCGGAAACCCATAACACTAAGTGTAGGTTCGGGCTCATTATCAAAACCTTCTTTTTGTACCGTAATGTTGATGAAGATTACGCGCACCATTGCCAGCAGTACACAAGCCGCTGCATGCAAGCCCGGCGTATCATAAAAAGCATCAATAGTTAAGCCCAATATAAATGCCAGCGGAAACAACAACAGGTTTGGCGTTTCGAACGGCAACAGCAGAATAAATAATATATACAAATATGGTGTTGACAGGTTGTACAAGGCAATGTTCTTCAACAAAAATACCTGTATAAACACCAGTACGATGAACCGTAATACGTTAACTATAATTGTCCTAATCATCCTTTTTCTGTAGCGCCTCCAAGCCCGCTTGTTCCTGTGCGAATTTATAGTCTACAACATCAACGTATTGCAGTTTTGTAAAATCAACAGAAAAGGTTACTTCCATATTTAATGAGATACCACCGCCTTTTGGGTGCAAATTGCTCACTTTGCCAACCGGTATCCCCTGCGGGAAAAGTGAATAGCCTGATGTTACCACCATTTCGCCCAATTTGGGTTGGGCACTATTAGGCACATCCATTAATAAACCTTTGGTAGGGTCAAGATCTTCGCCCCAGCGGATATAGCCGATTTCCCGGTTTTTAGTCAGCATTACGCTAAAGCGGGTATCCTTATTTAATAACGATTGCACATTAGCCAGATGCTCTGTAACATTAACCACCTTACCCACAATGCCCGAACCGCAAATAACACCCATGCCCACCGCGATACCATCCTTACGGCCACGGTTAATGGTGATGTAGTTATAACTGTGATTGGTTGAGTTATTGATCACCTTGGCCTCGATGTATTCGTATTGTGTTTTGTAAACGCTGTCATTTACCTTGCGCTTAGCAACGGTATCGATATAAAAAGATGATTTTTGCTGATTGCGCAAGCGTGCGTTTTCGCGCGCCAGGCTATCGTTTACTTCCTTAAGCGAGAGGTAGTCATAAAAACCGTTTACCTGGGTATAAAGCCTGCCGGTAACTTCATTTGAGCTATTAATTACAGATGCCTTTTGAAACGAATTGTATTTAATGTAAATAATAAGCGAACTGATCTCGAAAATAAGAAACAAAAAGAATGCGTTGTACTTGGTGATAAATATCAGAAGGTTCCGCATAGTGCCTGGTCAATTTTTTGGGTAGAGTCAAGAATCAAGAGTCAGGAATCAAGAAAGAGCGTTAAATCTTTATTCTTGGTTCTTGACTCTTATATCTAATTTACTGCATTAAGAATTTAAAATTACCAATATTTTTTAACGCTGTACCGGTACCACGTACTACGGCACGAAGCGGATCTTCGGCAACATGTACAGGTAGTTTGGTTTTTGATGCTACACGTTTATCCAAACCACGCAATAACGCGCCACCTCCAGTTAAGTAAATACCGGTTTGGTAAATATCAGCAGATAACTCCGGTGGAGTGATCTCTAACGCTTTCAGGATAGCTTCCTCTATTTTAGAGATTGATTTATCAAGGCAATGCGCGATTTCGGTATATGATACCATGATTTGTTTTGGTACGCCGGTCATTAAATCACGGCCTTGTACGGCAAAATCAGCAGGTGGGTCTGCAAGCTCAGGCAGCGCGGCTCCAACTTCAATTTTGATCTTCTCCGCAGTACGGTCACCAATCATGATGTTGTGCTGGCGACGGATGTACTGAACGATATCAGAGTCGAAGTTATCACCTGCAACACGGATAGACTGGTCGCAAACGATACCCGATAACGCGATAACCGCAATCTCGGTAGTACCACCACCAATATCGATGATCATGTTACCCATTGGTTCTTCTACGTCGATACCGATACCTACGGCAGCGGCCATTGGCTCATGGATCAGGTAAACTTCTTTAGCGCCTGCAATTTCGGCGCTGTCACGTACGGCACGTTTTTCAACCTCGGTAATACCTGAAGGGATACAGATAACCATACGCAATGATGGGAAAAACCACCCTTTGCCCGGGTTGATCATTTTGATCATACCGCGTATCATGTGCTCGGCAGCGTTAAAGTCGGCAATTACACCATCTTTAAGCGGGCGTACGGTACGGATATTATCGTGGGTTTTGCCTTCCATTTGCATGGCCTGCCGACCGATAGCGATCACTTTGTTGGTTGTACGGTCAAAAGCTACGATAGACGGCTCGTCTACAACAACTTTATCATTATGTATAATGAGGGTATTTGCGGTACCTAAGTCAATGGCAATTTCTTGCGTGAAAAAATTAAATAAACCCATTTGTATCTTTTAATTAAAGCGCGAATATCAGTTAATAGCGAATTGTTAAATATAACTCTGATTTTCTATAATTCGTATGTATTGGCGCGATTATGTATTGTTTTATTAATGTTTAAAATGGCGTACGCCGGTAGTTACCATAGCAATGCCTTTTTGGTTACACATGTCAATAGAGTCCTGATCTTTTATTGATCCGCCCGGTTGTAATACAGCTGTAATTCCAGCTTCAGCAGCTAATTCAACACAATCAGGGAATGGGAAAAACGCATCCGATGCCATAACCGCGCCGTTCAAATCAAAGCCAAAACTTTCGGCTTTAATAACGGCTTGTCTTAATGAATCAACCCTTGAAGTTTGACCAACACCGCTTGACATTAGCTGGCCATTTTTAGCAAATACGATCGTATTTGATTTGGTGTGCTTAACCACTTTGTTAGCAAAGTATAAGTCGTGTAGCTCATGCTCGGTAACTTGTTTGTTGGTAACTACGGTCATTTGAGCCGGGCCTTCAACGGTGTTGTCTTTATCCTGCTCAATAACGCCGTTCAACAACGTTTTAAACTGCTTGGTTGGTAATTCAACAGGCTGACGAATCAAGATGATGCGGTTCTTTTTAGATTGTAAAATCTGAACCGCTTCGTCGGTATAAGCGGGCGCGATCAGTACTTCATAAAACAATTTGCTGATCTCGGTCGCGGTTTCGGCATTGATCTCGTCATTAGCGATAATCACACCACCAAAGGCCGATACCGGGTCGCAGGCCAATGCGTCAATCCAGGCTTGGAAAATGCTATGGCGCGATGCAATACCACAAGCGTTAGTGTGTTTTAATATAGCGATGGTAGGCTCGGTAAACTCGTCTATCAAAGCGACAGCAGCATCAACATCAACCAAATTGTTGTATGATAATTCTTTACCATGCAGCTTGGTGAACATCGCATCTAAATTGCCATAAAAAACACCTTTTTGGTGCGGGTTTTCGCCGTAACGTAAAACCTGGCTTTTTTGAATGCTTTGTTTAAATACCGGCATTGGTTCTTCCTGGTTAAAGTATTGGAAGATGGCAGTATCGTAGTTTGAAGATATATTAAACGCTTTTTGAGCAAAAGTACGGCGCTGATCAAAAGTGGTAGTACCTTCCTGTGTTTTTAACATGCCTTCCAGTTCGGTATAATCATCTTTTGATGCCAGTATCACCACATCTTTAAAATTCTTTGCTGCTGCGCGGATCAAAGAGATACCGCCGATGTCGATCTTCTCGATCACATCTTCTGCGCCTGCGCCAGATTTTACCGTTTCTTCAAAAGGATAAAGATCAACGATCACTAAGTCAATTTCAGGGATCTCGTATTGCGCTAATTGCTGTTCGTCGCTTTCAAAATTTCTGCGGGCCAAAATGCCGCCAAACACCTTTGGATGGAGCGTTTTTACCCTGCCGCCCAATATAGACGGGTACGAGGTAAGGTCCTCAACCGCAATTACATCAACACCAAGGCTACGGATAAAAGTCTCAGTTCCGCCGGTTGAATAGATCTTTACACCCAGGCGGTTTAACTCATAAATAAGCGGCTCAAGATTGTCTTTGTAATAAACAGAAATTAAGGCGTTTTTTATTTGAACGGATTGGCTCATTTGCAATAAATTTTTGAGCCGCAAAGGTAGGGATTTGTGATTAGAGATTTGGGATTAGTGCGTAGTTTTTTTAATTAAAATGTTCAGCGTGTTGTTATTAATAATTAGTTATAGTTTCTATATTAGAATTTTAATGTATACAGCCTTATCATTAATAAAAACAACATCTAAGATGATCATCATAGCCTCAATATTTTCGTCGGTATTTGGATGTAAAGCGCAAAATAAAACGCCAATTTATCCGAAAGAAAGTTTTTCTGTTGTAAAAGGAGAATTAAGTAACGGTAAATCACTTTTCGGTTCAATAAATATGTCATATAAAAATTATGATAAGAAGAATGATTATCCGTGGTGCCTGGAAATAAACATTGTATTAAATTTAGATAGCTTATATGAAAATGGGTTGCCACATAAAAGTGAATCTGATGTGGTCAATAAATTTGAAGATGATTTAGTCGATAATCTTAAAAAAGTTGTAACAGTACACTACATTGGTCATATGTATAATGATAGCTTTCTTGATGTTTATATTTATTTAGATAACCCCGATAAGGCAAACGACTATTTGAAGCAAGAGGTTAATAAGGTTGGAATCATTAGGGGGTTTGCATACAAGATAAAAAAAGATCCGGACTGGTCAACAGCACAGCCTTTCTTTAAATAATAGTGTTGTATTCATCACAGCCTCCAATCTCTTATTTTAACTCTTCATCTTCTTCAACAAATTCTCCACCACGCGCGGGAAATGCTGATGCTCCAACTGCTGGCCTTTAAATTTGATCATCTCTAAATTGTCACCCGGTTCAATCCTGAATCTTGACTGGTGGATGATCTCGCCTTCGTCAAAATTCTCATCCACAAAATGGATGGTAATGCCTGATTCTTCTTCGTTGTTGGCTAAAACAGCTTTATGTACATTATCGCCATACATGCCTGCGCCACCATATTTGGGTAACAGGGCAGGGTGCAGGTTGATGATCTTATTAGGGAATGCTTTTAATAATGATACCGGCACCAGCCAAAGAAAGCCCGCCAGAACAATCAGATCTACCTGTAAGTTTTTAAGCAGTTTAATTACATCATCCGATTTGTAAAATTCGTCACGGGTGAAAATATGCGAGGGTACCTCGAAATTATCGGCACGCTGCAAAACGTAAGCCTGCGGGTTATTGGTAAGTATAAGCACAACTTCCGCTTCGGAACTGCGCTTAAAATGTTCCATGATCTTTTGGGCGTTTGATCCGGAACCTGAAGCAAAAATGGCTATTCTTTTTTTCAAAATGACAGATCAGTTTTTATATCCATCCAAATATAAAACTTCGTAGTTAAATAAAGGGGCTTAATGTGAGTTTGTTTTTAACTCAGTATCATTAAATGGTTAAATTTAGCTATTCGTTGGTTGCCGAAGGGTGTACAAAACCAAATTGTACAATGCGGCGCTTGGTAGTTGGGGTAACAAATACATTAATATCACCCGTTTGCAAAACCAGCGAATACTGGCCGCAATTAACTATTTCGGTATTAATAAAGGGTTGTGCCTTTTTAGGGTCGCTGATACCACCCGTAAGTGTATCGGCACACATCATATTTGATATAAGGGTGAGCTGGTCGCTGGTTAATGTCCACGATCCTGAGCTTTTTTGCGGGATGCACTCGAAATTTGTATAAGTACAGGTATTGTTACTGTTAAAAGTAAAAATCTGGGCACTATCGCATGTTGTATTTAAGGTATCTGTTGTGCCCACCTGGCTGCTGCCGAGGTAATTATATACCAAAACCGATGCCAGTTGCCACGTGCCATGTGTTAAGAAAACCTGCACGTTGTTCGAATTTTCTTTTTTACAGGAGTTGATAGCGAAACCTGTTATTGCTAAAACTATTATTAAAAAGAAAACTATTTTTTTATTTTTCATCCTGATATATCAGCAAAAGTAAAAATTTGTAGCTATTGTAAATGCATGCAGGTAATTATAACTGATTTATGGTGCAAATATTACACCTTATATAAGTGTGACCGTAATAGGATGACTAAATTTGTATGATATAAATAATTATGCGTGTACCGTTAGATCAACTCAAATCCGAATTTAAAAGAGTTTTATTAAAGCTGGATTTCGCCCAATATAAGGCCGAAAAATGCGCCATCGTTTTTGCGGAGAACAGCCGCGATGGTGTTTATACCCATGGTTTAAATCGTTTTCCGGTATTTGTTGATATGGTTAAACAAGGCCTTGTTAAGCCAGATGCCGAGCCAACGCAGGTTGGCGGTTTCGGCGCGATAGAACAATGGGACGGCAATTTAGGCCCGGGCATATTGAATGCTGGTTTCTGTATGGCTCGCGCTATTGAACTTGCAGAAAAAAACGGGATTGGCTGCGTGGCCATAAAAAATACTAACCACTGGATGCGTGCCGGTACTTATGGCTGGCAGGCAGCCGATGCCGGGATGATTGGCATTTGCTTTACCAATACGATTGCCAATCTGCCGCCATGGGGTGGGATAGACCCACGATTGGGGAATAATCCATTAGTTATCGCGGTGCCGCGTAAAGAAGGGAACGTGGTTTTAGATATGGCGATATCGCAATACTCCGTAGGGAAACTCCAGCAATACAAAATGAATAATGAGGAATTGCCTTTGCCCGGTGGTTATGATAAAGATGGTAAACTAAGTACCGATCCGACTACGATATTAGCATCAAAAAGAGCATTACCAATCGGGTTTTGGAAAGGTTCGGGATTGTCGTTAGTGCTGGATCTGCTGGCAAGTATATTGAGCCAGGGGAATTCAACAGCTAAGGTTACACAAAGTGAAAAAGAAAGCGGCGTGTCGCAGGTATTTATTTGTATTAAGCCGCAGGATAATGAATACACTACTAATATTATTGAAGAGATATTGAATTACACTAAAAGCAGCCGGCCTGAAAGGGAAGGTGGTACTATTTCTTATCCGGGTGAGAATACGTTGAAAACACGGAAAAAAAGCTTAGCAGAGGGCGTTTTGGTGGATGGTAGGATTTGGGAAAAGGTGTTGGGGTTGTAATTAGCGTTTGCTCCAGATATCAGGATCTCTACTGGTATGAAGCACTGCCAATGATAACTAGTTTATCAACTTTATAGTGCATCATAAAAGGGAAGATATCTAAAACCGCAGTTTTTATATCTTGATATCTGTTTGCTGCTATTAATGGATTTTGTTTGAGAAGAGTTACTTTTTGGCTAATATCTGTTGTGAATCTTTTTCCGAGGCCTGCTTGTTTGTTATTGTACCACGTAGCAGCTTCTTTAATATCTTGCTTTGCCAGCGGCAAAATAATTACCTTATACATTACAAATCAGCTTCAATGTCTTTAATGGCGTCGTCAAAATCGATGGCCTGTACATTTTTGTTATTATAGTCGTTTAAGCGTTGCTGCAAAATCTCTTTGTGCCATTCAGGTATTTCAATTTCTTCCTGTTCGATGCCTTTAAATTTGCTTTTAAGTTCATTCCACTCTTTAATAGGAATATATACTCCTGTGGTTTCACCTTTACTGTCCGAAATAAATTGTAAGCTCATCATCAATAGGATTAACGTAATATATCAAAAATAAACAATTCTCTTGAAATATTGGTAACCCGTGGGGATAGAAAGTTACCCCATCATCCCTTCAAACTTCTCCCAAAAACCATCATGAGGTACAGGAGCAGTTATTAAAATAGGTTCTTTTTTTATAGGATGAATAAACTGTAATCTACGGGCATGCAAGCAAATACTTTTGCGCAAGCTGCCACGCGGGTAGCCGTATTTATTATCGCCGACTATCGGGCAGCCTAAAGTTGATAGCTGTACACGGATCTGGTGCGGGCGGCCGGTTATCGGGTCTACTTCAATTAAATAGTAGCCGTTTAACTCACCAACTAGTTTATAGTTTAACTCTGAGCGCTGGCTGCCGGTTACTTCGCGGTCATGGGCTTTGGTTACGTTTTTTTGTGGGTTTTTTATAAGATAATGTACCAAATTACCTTCTATCGGGTTTGGCCTGTTGCGCACTACTGCATAATAGGTTTTATGCATTTCGCGGCTTTTAAACATTTGGTTTATGCGCTCCAGGGCCTTACTTGTTTTGGCAAAGAGGATCACCCCGCTCACCGGCCTGTCCAGCCGGTGCACTACACCTAAAAATGCACCATTAGGTTTGTTGTACTTTTTGGCGATGTATTTTTTAACCTTATCATCTAATGATTCATCGCCGGTATCATCAACCTGTACAATATCGCCCGCGCGCTTGTTGATGGCGATGAGGTGGTTATCCTCATACAGCACATCAGCGTCGGTAATATCGTAATTGGTGTATTTAAATTCGGTACGCGCCATTTGTTTAATACTGCTCTTTTTCGTTCGGGAAGCTTTTGGCTTTCACATCTGTAACATAACCTTTAATAGCGCCGTTCATCACATCATACAGATCGGCATATTGGCGTAAAAAACGTGGTTTAAAACCTTTGTTGATACCCAGCATATCGTGGATTACTAAAACCTGACCGCTACAATTTTGGCCTGCGCCTATGCCAATGGTTGGGATGCTTAACGTGCTGGTTACTTCTGCTGCCAGCTTAGCCGGGATTTTTTCCAGCACTACACCAAAACATCCTAGCTCTTGCAATTTTAACGAATCTTCTATTAGCTTTTTAGCCTCAGCATCGTGTTTTGCCCTAACAGTATAGGTGCCGAATTTATAGATGGATTGTGGTGTTAAGCCCAAATGACCCATTACCGGGATGCCTGCAGTTAATATGCGGCTAACGGATTCGGCTATTTCAATACCACCTTCTATTTTAACACCATGCGCGCCGGATTCCTTCATGATGCGGATGGCAGAGTTCAATGCTTCTTTAGAGTTACCCTGGTAGGAGCCAAAAGGAAGATCCACTATCACCAAAGCACGTTTTACCGCGCGCACTACCGATGATGCATGATAGATCATTTGGTCGAGTGTAATAGGTAGGGTGGTTTCGTGCCCGGCCATTACATTTGAGGCTGAATCGCCTACTAATATTACATCTACACCGGCATCATCAACAATGGCAGCCATAGAGTAATCATAAGCGGTAAGCATGGCGATCTTTTCGCCATTGTTTTTCATTTCCTGTAGCGTATGCGTTGTAATGCGCTTTACTTCTTTATGTACCGACATGGTATTTGTTTTAAAGACAGCAAAGGTGAGAATTATTTCGGATTTTCAATTTCGGATTTGCTTTTATTACATTCTAATAGTTAGCGCCAGCATTAGGGATAGAAACGGATACCGGCTATGTGGCTAAGGCCTCGCGCAGTATGAGTGGAAAGCCCGGGCCGGAGGCAATGCCCAAATAGCATCAAATTCTGATATTTCAATTACAATAAAATTCGAAATCGCACTTTCAATACCCGAAATAAAATCTTACTTTTGCAGCGTGAAAAAAGAAGTTTCTTACTTCATTTCTGCATCCTTTTCTGAGGGAGCTTGGTACCAGGCTAACCAACCCAATAATCATTTTATTTTTTTAACAAATGACTTACTTCACCCAACTACCGGCTGTATTATTACTGGCTGACGGAACTGTGTTTTACGGCAAAGCTGCCGGAAAGATCGGTACTACTACCGGCGAAATATGCTTTAATACAGGCATGACCGGCTATCAGGAAATTTTTACCGATCCTTCGTATTTCGGTCAAATCATGGTGGCAACCAACGCGCACATCGGTAATTATGGTATTGCTGACGAGGAAGTTGAATCGGGACAGATTCAGATTGCTGGTTTGGTTTGTAAAAACTACAACATTAACTACAGTCGCAAACAAGCTAACGAAAGCATCCAGGATTACTTTCAACAACAAAACATTGTTGGGATAAGTGATATTGATACCCGTCAGTTGGTTCGTCACATACGTGATAAAGGCGCGATGAACGCGATCATCTCCTCTGAAATTACTGATATTGAAGAATTAAAAGCTAAGTTAGACCAAGTGCCTTCGATGGATGGTTTAGAGCTATCGTCACAGGTTTCAACTACCGAAACTTATACTTTTGGTGATGAGAACGCTAAATACCGTGTAGCGGTGCTTGATTTAGGTGTGAAGAAAAACATCCTGCGTAATTTTGATGACCGTGATGTGTTTGCTAAGGTTTACCCGGCAAAAACATCTTTCGAAGAAATGGAAAAGGATTTTGCGCCGTCGGGCTATTTTATCTCAAACGGTCCCGGCGATCCATCGGCAATGCCTTACGCTATTGATACCGTGAAAGATATATTAGCAGCAGATAAACCGATGTTCGGTATTTGTTTAGGTCACCAGTTGTTGGCTTTGGCAAACGATATCCCAACCCGCAAAATGTTTAACGGTCACCGCGGATTGAACCACCCGGTAAAAAATATCATTATTAACCATTGCGAAGTTACTTCACAAAATCACGGTTTTGGTGTAGTGCCTGAAGCGGTAAGAGCATCAGAAAAAGTAGAGATTACCCACGTAAACCTAAACGATCAATCTATCGAAGGTATCCGCGTAAAAGACAAGAAAGCATTCTCGGTACAATATCACCCGGAATCATCTCCCGGCCCGCATGATAGCAGGTATTTATTTGATGACTTTATTAAGTTGATGGATTAAGGAAAAATATCAATTATATTAGAGCCTCATAGTAAACACTATGAGGCTTTTTATTTGTAATATGAAAGATAGATTGGAAAGTAAGAAAGTCCTGTTATTGCATAAATTAATATTTATAGGTTTTGTATTACTATTTCCTGCGATTGCAAAATCGCAATACAAGATAACTGTAACAGATTCAAATATGTCTGTAAGTGGTAACACCTACTTACTAAACGTTCCTTTAAAAACGCGTGTTAATCGATTGTATATTGACGATAAAAAAAGAAGTATACCTTTTATAGCTTTTGAAAACTATGAGGGTTATGCTGATACTATTATCCTGACTGATAAATCAAAAGAATATATTTTATATCAAAAGTATTATAGAAATGTTGGCTTAGTACATTACATTGATACGCTAAAACGCATTGATGAAAAATTACGGTATTATACCGAAATTATTAATCCTTTAAATTTGATACAAGGAAAAAAACTCATTTGTGTTTATTATGATACATATGCTAATCCTGTACTAAATTCAAATGGTTCGGAGATGGGTGCTGCAGTTAATTGTTTTTCTAATTTTAACATATCCTTTCAAAAAGAAAATAATGTACAAATTATCAATACATATAGTATGACAATTGGGTATGAGGGAGAAACAAGATTTTATTTAACCCTTACCGGACTTTCTCTAAATCAAAAAGCGACATTTTTAAATGGTACACGAAGTTGTTGTATTCCGAATTTAGAAACTAAAAAAATTATGCTTACCCCTATTGTTTATATTCCTATTCTAATCTCAAGCGAAGGACTAAGGAAAATCCATTAGACTTTTAAGGTTTTATGACTGCTCTCTTTCCGTCAGGTCATTGCGCTTCCTTTAACTTATTGTCATTCTGAGCGCAGTGAAGAATCTGCACGGTGTAAACTACTTTACAGATTCTTCACTGCGCTCAGAATGACAAGTTGGTGAGTGTTTCGGTAAAAACCTTTCGTCGCCATTTTCCTGCCATTCACCGACAGTTTTTTGAGTCTCCCCAAATAGGGCTAACGGTTGGGTCATAATGTTGGCATTTTTGAATCATCAAATCACAACATTATGAATTTTTTATTACTGAAACCAGCATTTATCAGCTTCGCAACTTACTTAAGCAAGGCTGTTGTTTTTATTCACCTGGTAGGTCACGTTATAAAATAACTGGGTCGTGGCACGGCTCATCAACATATATAATTACCTGCAAATAAACCTGTTTAGGATATTGGCAGCCGTTTTGCTTAATTGGTATTAAACATAACGTTATGAAAAAGGGAGATAAAGTTGAATGGAACTGGGGCGCATCAAAAGCCGAAGGCAAAATTGTTAAGGAATATGATGCGCCGGTTACCAAAACCATTAAAGGCACCAAGGTGAAACGCAATGCCAGCAAGGATGAACCTGCCTATGAAATTAAGCAGGAAAAAGGCAATAAAGTGATTAAGAGCGAGAGCGAATTGAAGAAATAGCCCCACCCAAACCCTCCCCGGAAGGGAGGGTTTGGAAAACTTTATAACTATAAAGTCAAAGTCTCCCCAACCGGGGGAGATTTAGAGGGGGTACTGTTGGTTATATCATTAATCTATCGCATTTTTGCGCCATGGCTAAACAACCCATTATTACGGTAAATAACCTGATAAAGAACTACGGCGATTTTAACGCTGTAAAGGATATTAGTTTTGAAGTTTATGAAGGCGAGATCTTCGGCTTGCTTGGCCCAAACGGTGCCGGGAAAACTACAACCTTAGAGATCATCGAAACACTTCGCGACAAAACATCGGGTACAATCACTGTTGATGGTTTTGATATTGAGAAGGATGCCGCCAGTATTAAAAAACGGATCGGTGTGCAGTTACAGGCTGCGGGCTATTACCCGAATTTGAATCTTTCGGAATTGATCGAACTGTTCTCTGGTTTATATGGTGTTGATAAAACGCCAATGGAAATGCTGGAAAAGGTTGCCTTAACCGATAAAGCCAAAGCTAAATACAAAGAGCTTTCGGGCGGGCAAAAACAGCGATTTTCTATCGCTACTACCTTAATTAATGATCCACGGATTATATTTTTGGATGAACCTACTACCGGACTTGATCCACAGGCGCGCCGTAATTTGTGGGATTTGATTAAAGAAATCCGCGACAATGGCACTACCGTGGTAATTACCACCCACTACATGGATGAAGCCGAAATACTATGCGACCGCGTTGCTTTTGTTGACGGCGGCCGAATTATAGATATTGATACGCCTGATAATTTTATTGATAAACTGGTCGCATCCGGTTTCGAACGTAAAAAGGAAGTGAAACTGGCTAACCTGGAAGATGTGTTTATCAATTTAACGGGTAAAGAGTGGCGGGAGGGATAGCCCCCCAGCCCCCTGAAGGGGGAGTGATATGCATGTTGTAGATAACACCAAGAAATTATTGAACGAATGAACCAAAACAAACCATATAGTAATTATAAAGCAACCCTGGCAGTTGCCAAAGCCAGTTTCCGATCGATATTGCGCAGCCCTTCGGCAGTGATATTTACTTTGTTGTTTCCGCTGATATTTATCTTGGTGTTTGGCTTCATTGGCGGCGGTGGTTTAACTGTAGACGTTGGTGTGGCTAAAGGCAGCGATGTAAACAACCCGGTATACAAAGCTTTACAAGCTACAGGTGTGATCCATTTAGTAACCGATGAAAGTGCCGAGCAGATGAAAAAGGATTTGGCTAAAGGGCATTTGGATGCTATTTTAGATATTACTAAAAATACTGCTACCTGGCCAACTTATGCACCCGTGCAAAGCAAGCCACAATTGCCACCTTTCACGGTGAATGTTCAGTATACCAGCGCATCGCAGGATAAGGGAAAGATATTAAATTCGTTAATCAGTAGCATCTTATTTAAGATAAATTCGGCAATGGCGAAAAATGCGCCACCAGCATTGGCTGATCTGAAAGAAACAACAGTTACCGTACGTGCCTATAAAACAATTGATTATATTTTACCGGGGCAATTAGGTTTTTCGTTGTTGAGTACTGGTGTTTTTGGTACGGCATTCGTGTTTTTAAGTCTGCGCCAAACGTTGGTTATTAAGCGCTTTTTTGCTACACCGGTTAAGCGTTACAGCATTGTGGTGGGCGAGGCTTTGGCCCGTATCACCTTTGCGCTGATTGGGGCTTCGTTTATATTGCTGGTTGGTCGTTTTGCTTTTGGCTTTACGCTGGTACACGGGGTAATTACTTTTATAAATATGTTGGTGCTTTCGTTTATTGGGGTGGTGATATTTATGGGCTTCGGGTTCACGGTATCGGGCATTGCCAAAAATGAAAGCACCGTACCACCAATTGCTAACCTGATTACCTTGCCGCAGTTTTTATTGTCGGGTACGTTTTTCTCCATTACGGTGTTCCCAACCTGGTTGCAACCTATATGCAGGGTATTGCCACTTACTTTTCTGAACGATGCCATGCGCCAGGTAGCCTTTGAAGGCGCCGGCCTGCTTGATGTTAGCCACCAGTTATTTTACCTGCTGCTTTGGGGCATTGGTATTTATGCTGTTGCGGTGAAAATGTTTAAGTGGGAGTAATTTTTGATGTGCGGGTATGCAGATGTGCGGATTTTTGGAATTAGCTTTGATTGCTGGCGCACGCGTGCGCCAGCATTGGGGGATTGATGTGTAGATTTGCGGATTAAAAAATTTGAAAGTCAATGATTAGGCTGCATATTTCTCCTGTATCAGTTATTCCCCAATAGCAAGGATAAAATCCATCGCCATACCCTGATTGAAACATTATAACATTTAAATCAGGGTTATTAGGTAATTTAAAATCTAACCAGTCGCCAGCATCTTGTGGGTTGGTTTTGTCTTTTGCGTTTTTCCTGAATTCTGTATCTAAAAAGTCATCGTAGATATTATCGCCTGGATTATTTTTTTCAAAATCAGCCTGCCATTCATTGAAAAACTTTTGAGTTGTTATATCGCAAAAACATCCTAATCCTGCATCTACAGGAAAGCCAAAAAATGAATCTTCACTTTTTAACTCCTTTATATTTTGATTGGCAACTAAAGCCATTTCCCAATTTATTGCTTTTGCCTTTAAAAATTCAATTTTAACAACGGCATATCTATCTCCTGAATCTTTTGTTTTGGCAATACACACAATTACAGGATATTGACCAGGTTTGGCACGTTTTGTAAATGGTAATGCCCTATAAAGAGATACTAAAGGATCGCAAGCTATAATTTGCCCTGTAATAACATTAAGTTGCCCTAATGAAAAAAGCTCAATGGGAGTGTTGTTAATTATTTGATTATCAAAATATTGATTGTAATCCACTAAAGAGTATTTAACCTTTGGGCCAAAAAGTTTTTTTAATATGCTCATGTTTAAATCTAAGACGTATTGTCATTTAATCAAAATAATTTAACTATTCGTGTCCATAAAGACTCACAATGACAACCTGTGAGGACTGAATTTAATTTTGTGTGTTTCACAAGGTAGAAACATGATTTTTTAATAACTTGAAATTCAATTACTTAATAAATGGTTTTGTTTCAGCATTGAAACAAACCTGATTGCTAAAGCGCTGTAATATAGTTGTTTTAGTGTTTCGGTATGTTTCAGTTATACTGTTGTGTACCGGTGTGTTTGGATTTGTTTAGGTTGTGTTTCAGGTATGTACCGGTATGTATTGGTAATAAAACGGCACACTCAAAATTGGTGTGCCGTTTTATATTGAAACAGGTTATTACACCACCTTATTATCCCTTGCCAATACCTTAAAGTAGGCGGCACTTTCTTTTGGGATGCGTTCCAGGGTTTTATAATCTATATAATATAAGCCGAAACGGGTGCCGTAGCCGCTGGTCCATTCAAAGTTGTCCATCATGCTCCAATAGAAATAGCCTTTTACCGGTACACCTTCTGAGGTTGCTTTTTGTAGCTGGGTAAGGTAGTTACGCATAAATGATATCCTGTCGGTATCATAAACCTGTTTGTCAGCTGTTAACTCATCTGTTCCGCTGGTGCCGTTTTCGGTGATGTAGATCTCTTTTGCGCCCCACAATTTAGTCACATTTTTAGGTGCCCAATACAATGATTCGGGGCCTAATACCTGCCAAACAGAGGTGCTGCGCGGCTGAGATTTAGCAAACGGAATTGTTTTATAACCAGCCTCGTTATCAGCTGCCTGTACATAGCCTGATGGCATATAAACATTGATCCCTACAAAATCCAGCGGCGAGCCGATGATTTTCATGTCTTCGTCTGTAAATTTCGGCGCATCGGCGCCTGTTCTTTTCAGGAATTTGTCGGTGTATTTACCTTCCATTACCACGGTAAGGTAGCCTGCATTCTCTTCGCGCATGGCAATTTCTGATGCTTTGATGTTTTCAGGTGTATCGATGATTGGTACCGGGACACTCAGGTTTTCTGCAAGTCCGATCTTAGTTCCGGCAGGTGCATTTGCACGGATAGCCTGTACTGCAAGTCCGTGGGCTAACACCGCATGGTGGCGAACCTGATTTAGGCCGGCTTGAGGTAACTTTAAGCCCGGGGCAAATATACCATTGCCATAACCCAGCTCCACAAACGTGCTCATTTCGTTAAGGGTAAAATAATGTTTAACGCGATCACCCAATTGTTTAGATATAAAACCGGCATACTCGCCAAATGCCTTTGCTGTTTCGCGCGATTCCCAGCCTTTGTATTTATCGTGCAGGGCTTGCGGCAAATCCCAGTGATATAAAGTGGCAAAAGGCTCAATACCGTTTGCCAGTAAATCGTCTGTTAGTTTTTTATAAAAATCAACTCCTTTTTGATTGGGTGTACCCATGCCATCCGGAAAAATACGCGACCAGGCAACAGAAAAACGAAATGCCTTCACATTCATCTCCTTCATTAATTTAATGTCGGATGGGTAACGATGATAGAAATCGCAGGCAATATCGCCGGTATCATTGTTCTTAACCTTGCCGGGGATGTGTGAAAAAGTATCCCATATAGTAGCGCCACGGCCATCTTCATTTGCCGCACCTTCAACCTGGTATGCCGCGGTTGCAGTTCCCCACAAAAAACCTTCGGGGAAAGAGCGTTCGGTAGTAGCTGCCGCTTGCTCTACAGGGTTTTTAAATGAAATAAGCGCCGGGGCTACCGATAAACCAGCTGCTGTTAACCCGGCTGATTTTAGAAAATTGCGCCTGCCTAAATTTTTTTGATCGTCTTTTGATGTTGACATAGGTATTGTAATTGGTGATTTAAATTAAGTTTATTTTTTATTGCTATACCGAAAATGAAACTTATTTGGGTTTGATTTTGGTTGAATTGATTGTAATTTTTAATTGGTGGAGTAATATTAGTATTATATTTATAAACAATCAAATATTAATGCTTCTTTTTGAAGCAAATGGTAATTTGCCTGTAATTGGCGGTGTTCTCGCGTAAGGGATAGCAACGGATACCGGCCTGTGATTAATGCCTGCGGGCGTATGAGTGAATAGCCCGGCCCGAAGGGAACGCCCAAACAAATAACCGGATATTACCTTTCACCTTTAATCTTTCACCTTTCACCTTTCACCTTTCACCTTTCACCTTTCACCTCGCCCCAAACCATCCATGTTAATTTACTGTTAATGTTTATTTATTTTGCCTGAGTTTTGTTTGAAAGTGTATATTTGAAAAGTATATAAACCTGGTGTATTACTTACACTATGTATCTATCAAATTAATTTATTGAAAATGAGCTTAATAATTGATGTCCACGCCCGCCAGATTTTAGATTCTCGCGGCAATCCTACCATCGAGGTAGATGTATTAACTGAAAATGGCGCTTTTGGCCGTGCCGCTGTACCATCAGGTGCATCAACGGGTATCCACGAAGCTGTTGAACTTCGCGACGACGACAAGACTAAATATATGGGCAAAGGCGTTTTAAAAGCCGTTGCTAACGTAAATGATATTATTGCTAAAGAACTGCAAGGTGTTGACGTGTTCGACCAGGGCTCTATCGACAAAATAATGATCGATTTAGATGGTACCGAAAACAAAGGTAAATTAGGTGCTAACGCTATTTTAGGTGTTTCATTAGCTGCTGCTAAAGCTGCCGCGCAAGAAAGCCGCCAGCCTTTATACCGCTATATTGGTGGTGTAAACGCTAACACGTTGCCTATCCCTATGATGAACATCGTTAACGGTGGTTCTCACTCTGACGCGCCTATCGCTTTCCAGGAATTTATGATTATGCCGGTTGGCGCGCCATCATTTTCTGAGGCTTTACGTTGGGGTACCGAAGTATTTCACAACCTGAAAAAAATCTTGCACGACCGTGGCCTTTCAACCGCGGTAGGTGACGAAGGTGGTTTCGCGCCAACCTTTGAAGGTACTGAAGATGGTGTTGAAACCATTTTAAAAGCGATTGAAAAAGCTGGTTACAAACCGGGTGTTGATATTTTTATCGCGTTTGATTGTGCTGCTTCTGAGTTTTACAAAGACGGCAAATATGATTACACTAAATTTGAAGGCGATAAAGGTGCTATCCGAACCAGCGCTGAGCAAGCTGAGTATTTGGCTGAATTAGTGGCTAAATATCCTGTTATCTCTATAGAAGATGGTATGGCTGAGGATGATTGGGCTGGCTGGAAATTGTTAACCGAGAAATTGGGCGACAAAGTGCAGTTAGTAGGTGACGATTTGTTTGTAACCAACACCAAACGCTTACAAAGAGGTATCGACGAAGATACTGCAAACTCTATCCTGGTTAAAGT
>Ga0302303_10000301_pt1 | contig 44717 bp, 47 predicted proteins | sample III_Palsa_E2_1_FD_194542 | JGI IMG/M metagenome (GOLD analysis project Ga0302303, IMG submission 194542) | Peat permafrost microbial communities from Stordalen Mire near Abisko, Sweden - III_Palsa_E2_1 | ecosystem: Environmental > Terrestrial > Soil > Palsa > Peat permafrost | place: Sweden...
CGGCATGGCAATGGTTGGGTTTTCAGGATTATGGGCAATACTGGGTTCTACTGGCAACCACTATATTTTTCTCGCTGATAGGCATTATTATGTGGGGAACGCTCAGCGGCTCCATGATACCTGTCGTTCTCAAACGGTTCGGGCTCGACCCGGCTACATCATCGGCACCATTTGTAGCTACGTTAGTGGATGTTACGGGTTTGATCATTTATTTCAGCGTTGCTTCTGTTATTTTAAAGGGTACTGTACTCAAGTAATTTTGGTCAAACGAAAAGGAAGCGGTTTTAGAGCAGATCATAAAATAGTCCGCTTATTTATTTTTGCTTTTCTTCGTGGTTTTTGCAATAACGGTTTGCCATGCGGTTTGCAGGGCATCTTCGAGCATAGCGCGGGGTACAGTTGCAAGTTCAAAAAGGGTACATCCCATCGAACCATATTTATTAGGTACAGGATAGATGATTGCTTTATCAAAAGATGAAAATACCGATTGGTCGATCAGTGATAACTTTACCATCATTTTATTTTCCTTTACCCAAGGGTTGAAAATATCCTGTTGTTCACCCTGAAGGATGGTATGCCAAAATGGTCACGTTCCTCGGTGCAGGTAATGCCATGGCAATTTGCCGTGCGGTTTCTGTATCGATCATAAATAAAATTAAATTTTTATTTTACCTTGTCAAAATCGAAAAGTTGATTTGTGTAATTTCACCCGATAATTAATCATAAACCATGCCGCCAACCGATAACGGACACGTAACTCTTAATACCAGCACAAACGGTGTTGCCACCATCAGCTTTTATCATCCGGCGCAAAACTCATTGCCCGCCGCGCTGCTTGATGAGCTTACCGCTAAAATTGTAGAGGCTGGCAACAACGCCCAAACCCGTGTAATCATAATAAAAAGCGAAGGCGAGCGTACCTTTTGCGCCGGGGCGAGTTTTGATGAGTTATTGCAGATAAAAGATAAAGGAGCAGGGGCGATATTCTTTTCGGGCTTTGCACGGGTGATAAACGCCTGCCGTAAATCGCCAAAAATTATTATAGCCCGCATACAAGGCAAAGCAGTAGGCGGTGGGGTAGGCCTTGCCGCCGGTGCCGATTATTGCCTGGCTACCGAAGCTGCTGCCATTAAATTAAGTGAACTGGCTATTGGTATCGGGCCGTTCGTCATATCCCCGGCGGTTATTCGTAAGATAGGTTTACCCGCTTTCTCGCAGCTTACCATCCGCGCCAGCGATTTCCAAACCGCGCAATGGGCAAAGGAAAAAGGTTTGTATAACGAGGTATATGCCGATATTACAAGCATGGATGAAGCTTTGGATAGTCTCAGTCAAAAACTGGCCTCCTATCATCCCGAAGCGCTTAGCGGCCTTAAACAAATTTTATGGGAAGGCACCGAAGATTGGGACGACCTGCTTACCGAACGCGCAGCCATCAGCGGCGAACTGGTGCTATCTGAATTTACACAACAGGCTTTACAAGGATTTTTGGGCGGAAAGAGATAATACGGTATTGTGTTATTCGTTACAACTATTCATCTTCATATAATCTTAGCCTGTTTCGTAAGCCCCGCATGTTTTCCTGCATTTGCTCCACACGTTCCAGTAAATGGGTAATGGCTTCAATGCCTGCGATATTAATTTCCAGGTCATGATGCAGGTGGATCATCTTCTCCAGTTTTTGCAGTTCAGTTTCGGGGATGTAGGTAGTTTCATTCACTACGGTTATCTGTACCAGCCCCGCCTCCTGTAACGAGGTGATAAAAGTATGCTCAACGTTATAGTAAACGCAAAAATCGCTGGCTGCTATTAAATGCTCTTTTGTCATCTTCTTTTTAATTTAATCATCAGGATTTAGACAGTTCTTCAAACAATTGCTTTTGCTTATCGGTAAGATTGGTTGGCAGCTCGATCTCATAGGTAAGGTACAGATCGCCAAACTCGCCATCCTTTTTATAAACCGGCATGCCTTTCCCCTTCAATTTAACCTTGGTGCCGTTTTGGGTTTCGGGTTTCACCTTAACTTTTACTTTGCCTGTTAAGGTATCAGCAGTTATCTCGCCACCGAGTACGGCAGTATACAGGTTAAGTTTTATACCGGCGTGCAGATCGTTGCCGTTTCTTTTAAATCGAGGATCGTTTGCCACTGAAAAAGCTATATAAAGGTCGCCTGCCGGGCCGCCATTTGTTCCGGGGCCACCATGGCCGGTAATTTTTATGGTCTGGCCGTTCTCCACACCGGCAGGTATGGTTATGCGGATATTTTTACCGTTAACTGTTAGCGTTTGTTTATGGGTTTCACTTACCTCCTGCAAAGTTAAATGCAGTTCGGCGTTGTAATCCTGCCCGCGGTATTTAGCCTGCCGCCCGCGGCCTGCGCCGCCCCCGGCAGCTCCCCCAAACATCGATTGGAAGAACTCCGAAAAATCCTCGCCACCTTCGCCGCCAAAGCCTTCAAATCCGCGCCCACCAGTGCCGCCTGCATAATTTTGCTGTTGGCGGCTTTGTTGCTGCCGGGCCTGTTCATAAGCCTCGCCATGCTGCCAGTTCTCGCCATACTGATCGTACTTTTTGCGGTTTTCCGCATTACTGAGCACCTCGTTGGCCTCGTTCAGTTGCTGAAATTTTTTGTTTGCCTCGGTATCGTTAGGGTTCAGATCGGGATGATACTTGCGCGCCAGTTTACGATAGGCGTTTTTTATATCTTTTTCTGAAGCTGTTTTCTCGACACCTAATATTTTGTAATAATCAATAAAAGCCATTTTTAGCTGGGTATAACCGTTGATATGCTTAAACCGCAAATAAGGCGGCTTGGTTTTATAAATATCGGGTTTTATTTATGAGTAAATGTTATCCCAATAAAAAAACGCATAAGGTTCGGGTATGAAAATATTATGTGAAATAGTGTTAAAAACGAGGAGGTGATGCAACTTCCCGCAAAACAAAGCGTCATATATAACAAATAACCAAAATAGCATTCGATTAAATGGAAGAAGTACTGCCCCAGTTAAAAGAATTTATTGTTGATTACTGTACAAAGTATAAGATACATAGGGTTGACCCTTGCGCCCTATACCTTGATACCAGTATCGACCTCGACCTGGATATTTTTGATATTGAAATAGACCTGTTTTTAGCTGAATTTGTGGAGGCCTTTAGGCTTGATAATTCAAAATTCAGCTGGTATAAATATGGGTATCCCACAGGGTCGCCAAGCGTGGGTTTGATAAAGGCGGTGTTTGGTTACAGATCTCGATGGGTAAAGCGTTTATCCAACAGGATATATAAACCAAAATTCAGGGTGCGAAACTTACAGGATGCTGTTAAAAGCGGCAGGCTTCTATAATAAAAAATTCCGGTTACGGATGAGGTTGTCGGGTTATAGATTAATTGGTTTTGCTGATTGGTTGATCGTGACCGGAACAACTAAAGGATACAACGCGGGCTCGGTGCCTAAGAAGCCAATAAATATGCAGGCAGCTTTCAACGTTCTGTAATTTATGAGCTCGCGGAGTATTCTAAGCGTATTATGATGAGCCTTTTCTTCTGCTACAGATCGGTAACCCGTGTATGCACCCGTTTTACATAATTCCTTATATCAAGCACAATACCCGCGAATATGTAAAATATGAGTGGAAAACCTACCGCCAGGAACGAAGAATAGATAAAGAATAATCTTATTTTGCTGATGGAGATATTAAAACGCTCGCCAAGATAAGTGCAAACCCCAAAAGAGTATCGTTCAAAAAAGGTGAGTATCCGCTGTAACATATCAGGCCAGTTTCAATATTTTATTACCAATGCCGCATTGCAGGCATTTTTTAAAATTACAATAATTATTCCTTAACTCCAATAAAGCCTGCGTTTCGAACGCTGTATTTGCTTTTACACCTAAAACGTCAAAATCTGCAATGATATTATTTTGCTCGGCGGGTAAATTTTCCAGCAGCTTAAGGCTGCGGTTTATATAATATTCCAATTGTAAATGTTTGCCATAGCTAAACAGGAATAGCGCAAGCGAATTTAAAAGCAGCGTATCAACAGATGATTGCCCCAGGTTTTTTGATATTGGTTTTGATGGCGTATCAAAGCGGTAATGATCGTCCCAATAAGCATTAATAGGTATCTCGGTAAACAAACCTCGCAGGCTTTTTACATCTTTTATATCCAGTATTTTGGAGAACAGATGGTTTGACCTGACAATCAGCGCGGCAAATTGCGCCAGCCTGATGGTAGGGAAATTCTGTGGCCGCATGCGTAAAAACTTCCATAAATGATTCTCGATAGGCGTAAGGCCATACTTTTTTCGCAGAAAAATGTATTCAGTTTTTAGTTTTTTTGGATATTCATTAATAACATCTCCCTCCAAAAAACCTGCCTGCCCGAATATCAACGCTTCAATTTGCAGCGGGTTATTTTTATGTTTTGCCAATATGTTTTGCGGCAGCGATTTTGCCAGCAATTCAAACGGAACCGCGTTTGTTTTAAAGCCGAAGTTGGCGGCTAAAAACTGGTAAAAGGTTTCTTCCCAATCGCCCCGGTTTAGGTTTAGTGCTGTGATAACTGTTGCTGATCTTTTTTCCAACCTTTCAATCAATACCCTGGTAAGCCAGCTGCGCATAGTAAATTCATCAACTGTACCGATGCTTGCCTCGCAGGGTATAATGGTTTGGTTGCCATAAACCAGCGAATGAAAGCGGTTATAAAGATCGGGCGCTATGCGGTTTTGCAATTCGAGCGTGGGCAGGCGGCGGCCATCGGCTAATATTACAGGTTCATCATCACGGTAAACTACGTGGAGTATTACATTACTGTAAGCATTATCTTTTGTATGATTGTGTTTTTGCCAGTCGGACGAGGGTACATGCACCTCCACATTGCCAGCCCAAATAGTTTCGCCAATACGTATGCGGGCGTTCTGAAAATCGGGCCCGGCGTGGGTATTGTGAATGCCCGGTGAATAAATTTCGATGGTCTCGCCGTCAACAGTTTTCAGATCGGCCCTGTCGAACAGCCTGAATTTCCATACGTATTGCAAAAAGTCTTCGGTGAAAAGCATCGAACTAAAATATAAAAATTATGTCATTTCGACGAGGGACGAGGAGAAATCTTATACTACTCGTATTGCAACCGGTAGTCGCACGTATAAGATTTCTCGCTATCGCTCGAAATGACATTCATGAGTATGAGAACATTTAATTTATAAATGTATTTTAGGCTTATAAATACCACAAATAAATTATGGAGCAAACTACCACAGGCAGAATAAGATCGATCATAGGCGGTTCACTGGGTAACCTGGTGGAGTGGTATGATTTTTATATTTTTTCGGCTTTCTCGTTATACTTTGCACACTCGTTTTTCCCAAATGGCAACCCGGTTGTAGAGCTGCTGAACACTTCCGGCGTTTTTGCCATCGGCTTTTTGATGCGACCGATAGGCGGCTGGCTGATGGGTACCTTTGCTGATAAAAAAGGCCGTAAAAAAGCGCTCACTTATTCGGTATTGCTCATGAGTTTGGGTTCGTTGGTTATAGCTATAACGCCCGGCTACAAGCAAATTGGCATTGCCGCGCCCATTATACTTTTAATTGCCCGCATGGTACAGGGCCTGAGCGTCGGCGGCGAGTACGGCACCAGCGCCACCTATTTAAGTGAGATCGCCACTAAAAAGCATCGCGGCTTTTACTCCAGCTTTCAATATGTTACGCTTATTATGGGGCAGCTGGTGGCTTTGGGCGTACTGGTTTTGCTGCAGCGGGTGTTTTTAACCGAGCATCAACTGCACGACTGGGGGTGGCGCATACCATTTTGCATAGGCGCCGTTTTGGCCATCATCACCATGTATTTAAGGCGCAGCTTGCAGGAATCAGCTTCATTTGTTAAGGATGGTAAACCGGCGGCACATAAGGGCACTATAAAGGAACTGGCGAAGCACCCGAGGGCGGTGTTTACTGTTATCGGCTTAACCTTAGGTGGTACGGTTGCCTTTTATACTTTTACTACCTATATGGTTAAATTTTTAGTGAATACATCCGGTTTTAGCAATAGTACCGCAACCCTTATATCTGCCCTTACTTTATTGGTTTTTATGCTGCTGCAACCATTGTTTGGTTTATTGTCTGATAAGATTGGCCGGAAACCATTGCTGGTGTCTTTTGGTATATTAGGTGCAATTGCTACCGTACCTATACTTATGCTATTGAGTGGCACAAAGGATGAATGGGTGGCGTTCGCGTTAATTATGTGCGCGCTCATCATCCTTAGCGGTTATACTTCAATTAACGCGGTGGTAAAAGCCGAATTGTTCCCGGCAAACATCCGCGCTTTGGGGGTTGGGTTTCCGTATGCGATCGCGGTATCATTATTTGGCGGTACGGCTGAATATATTGCGCTATCGTTTAAAAAAGCCGGGCACCAGCAATGGTTTTACTGGTATGTTGCGGGTTGCGTGGCAGTATCACTGGTGATCTATATTACCATGCTGGATACAAGAAAGCATTCGAAAATTGAGGGAGAGTAAATTGATTTCGGATTTCGGATGTTCTATTTCGGATTTATTTTTAGCGCGTATAGATTAAATTACCGGATTCTGTACATAACTCTTCCACAACTCATCAAGCGTTTTGCCGGTTAGCTGCTGCCAGGTATTGTCGGTAAACGTGTGTTCGCGCATTTGGCTATCCAATTGTTTAACTATGCCCGGTTTTACTTTTTCTTCCATCCACAACAAAAAGCGGGCAGTTACACGGTAGGCATCAGTATAGTTTTGGGTTGGTTTATAATCAGGCAGTTTCCATTTGGCAGCATCGTTGTTCACGCCAAATTTGTAGCGGGCATAATCAGCAATACCCTCTGTTAACCAGCCAGGGCCATTACTATCGCCATAATCCTGAACGATGTGCATTACCTCGTGGGTAATTACATCAATATCTTCGGGGTGCTTATGCAACCACATATAATTGATAGTTACTTTGCCATTAGCGGTTTCGGCAACGCCTTTGTAGGAGGTATCAATCACCATGGTGACTTCTTTCAGCGTTTTTTTGTTGTAGGTTTTTGCCAGTTCGGGGTAAACGGTGAAAAACGTTTTTACCATTCTTTGCTGCAATAAGGTGTCAAACGTTGCATCGTAATTTACAAATGTAAGCTTGTAGCCTTTTTGATTGTAAACCGTGGTTTGCTGGGCCTTTACAGTAATAAAGCAGCCTAAAAGAATGGCAATGATGAAGGTGTTTTTCATGCCTGCAAATTACTAATTAAAAATGTACCGGCGCAATACTTTGCGTTTCAGCTTTGTTACAAATATTACAATTACAATCCGGCGACGCAAAATATTGCGCCGCTACATAATAAAAAGATTATTTTTGCAGGTACATTTATGACCGATACAATAACGCTATATCAACAGGCGGTTGACCTGTTAAAGCATTTGATCTCGATACCATCTTTTAGTAAGGAGGAGGATAAAACCGCCGATGTTATTGCTGCATTTTTAAAACAGCATGGCGTTAAACCTCATCGTAAACTAAATAACCTTTGGGCCTGGAACAAATATTTCGATCCTGCGAAACCTACCATATTGCTTAATTCGCACCAGGATACGGTTAAACCCAACTCGGGCTATATCCGCGACCCGTTTGATGCGAAAATAGAAGATGGCAAGCTATATGGTTTGGGCAGCAATGATGCGGGTGGATGTTTAGTCTCGTTAATCGCGGTATTTTTATACTTTTACGATCAGCAGAATTTAAAATATAACTTCTGTTTGGCTACTACTGCCGAGGAAGAAATATCAGGCGTAAATGGTTTAGAGCTGATCATCCCTGAACTTGGCCGGCTTGATTTTGGCATAGTAGGCGAGCCTACCCAGATGCAGTTAGCCATTGCCGAGCGTGGCTTAATGGTATTGGATTGCACCGCTTACGGCAAAGCAGGCCACGCCGCCCGCGAAGAGGGCGAGAACGCCATTTATAAGGCGCTACCCGATATTGAATGGTTCCGCACCTATAAATTCCCAAAAGAATCAGAGGTTTTTGGGCCGGTAAAGATGTCGGTAACTATCATTAATTCGGGTTCGCAGCATAATGTAGTGCCTGCCAGTTGTGTTTTTACAGTTGATGTACGCGTAACCGATGCTTACCGTAACGAGGAAGTGCTTGAGATCATCCGCCGGCATGTAAGCTGCGAGGTTAAGCCACGTTCTATCCGTTTAAAACCATCATCTATTGATAAAAACCACCCCATTGTGCAGGCTGGCATAGCTTTAGGCCGGATTACTTATGGTTCACCAACTACATCTGACCAGTCGTTGTTAGATATACAATCCATTAAGGTTGGCCCGGGTGATTCTGCACGGTCACATACTGCGGATGAGTTTGTTTATGTAGATGAGATCCGTGAGGGGATTGAATTGTATGTGAAGATGCTGGAGCAGATCGTTTGATTTACGATTTTAGATTTACGAATTACGATTTGTAAATTAGGATCGAAAATTAAACCTATCTTATGAAAAGGAAGAAATGCTTCAAAGAACTAAAAATTATGCTATTGCAAATGCAAGATTAGTTTTAAGCATCCCTAATATTGTAAATCGTAATTATGCTGATCAGTTAAATCGAAGCGCAAGCTCAACAGGTGCTAACTATCGTGCTGCTTGCCGGGCAAAATCTAAAGCAGATTTTATTAATAAATTAAAAATTGTTGAGGAAGAATTAGATGAAACATTGTTTTAATGAATTATTAGTAGGGTTAAATCCGGAATTAAGAGAAATAATCAAACCAATTTATAAGGAAGGTAATGAACTTCTTTCTATTATTGTTGCTGCAATAAATACATTGCGTGGTAATTGATTTACAATTTGCAATTATTCATGAAATAATCGTAAATCGTAAATCGTAAATCGTAAATCAAATGTCTAAAATTTGGCAAAAGTCTATAACTGTCAATCAACTTGTAGAAAACTTCACCGTTGGGCGCGATACAGAGTTCGACCTGCAAATGGCGGCTTTTGATGTGCTGGGCTCGCTGGCGCATACGCAAATGCTGCAAAGTATTGGTTTGATGAGTGAAGACGATCTTGAATTAGTGCAGCGCGAATTAAAGGCTATTTATCACGACATTGAGATGGGCAATTTTACCATCGAACCGGGTGTAGAAGATGTTCATTCGCAGGTGGAAATGCTGCTTACCCAGCGTATAGGCGATGCCGGTAAAAAAATACACAGTGGCCGCTCCCGCAACGACCAGGTGCTGGTTGACCTGAAACTGTTTTTCCGTAATGAATTGCAGCAGGTAGTGGAGGAAACTGAAACATTATTCCGTTTATTAATAACGCTTAGCGAAAAACATAAGGCCGTTTTATTGCCCGGTTATACGCATTTGCAGGTAGCCATGCCATCGTCATTTGGTTTGTGGTTTGGTGCTTATGCCGAGAGTTTGGCTGATGACCTGGAGCTTGTTTTAGCCGCGTATAAGATCACCAATAAAAATCCATTGGGCTCAGCGGCGGGATATGGCTCGTCGTTCCCATTGAACCGTACTTTAACCACGCAGTTATTGGGCTTCGATAGTTTGAATTATAACGTGGTTTATGCGCAAATGGGTCGTGGTAAAACGGAACGTATCATAGCGCAGGCCTTATCATCCATAGCGGCCACACTGGCTAAAATGGCTATGGATCAGGCTTTATATTTGAGCCAGAATTTTGCTTTTGTAAGTTATCCCGATACATTAACTACCGGCAGTAGTATCATGCCGCATAAAAAAAACCCTGATGTTTGGGAAATTATGCGGGGCAAATGCAACCGTATACAGGCGCTGCCCAATGATGTAGCCATGATGACCACCAACCTGCCATCGGGCTATCACCGCGAGCTGCAATTGTTGAAGGAACTGCTGTTCCCGGCATTTACTGATCTGAAAAATTGCCTGCACATGGCAACATTCATGCTGCAAAACATAACTGTAAATAAGGATATATTAAACGACCCAAAATATGCTTACCTATTTAGTGTAGAAGAAGTGAACCGTTTAACCCTAAGCGGCACGCCATTCAGGGATGCCTACAAACAGGTCGGTTTGGCTATTGAGAATGGTGAATTTAATCCTGATAAGAAGGTAAACCATACACATGAGGGCAGCATAGGTAATTTAGGCAATGAGCATATCGAAGCTGCATTTAATAAATTAGTAATGAGCTTTGATTTTGAAAAGGTGGAGAAGGCGATTGGAGAGTTGGTTGGAAAACATAAAAGTTAACGATTTAAGTTTTATAATTTATTATATTTGTATATGTTGATTGAGAATGCAGAAAATAATAAAATAACTATCACGGTATCATCATCGGTAGATAAGTTTGGACTGCAACGTCTTATAGATTACCTTAAATACCTTGAAGCCACTTCAAAATCTAAAGCTAAACAGTCGGATATTGATAAACTTGCAGACGAGATCAACTCCTCTTGGTGGCAAGCAAACAAAGCACGTTTTATTAAGTGAAAATAATTGTTGATGCCAATATTGTTTTTAGTGGTATTTTAAATTCCAATGGTAAAATTGGTGATCTCTTAATTAACTCAAAAAAACATTTCAATTTTATCGCTCCCGAATTTTTAAGGTACGAGATAAAGGATAAATATGAAAGACTTCAATTAGTTTCTGGTTTAAATATTGAACAGGTGATGGAAGCCGAGTATCAGGTATGTAAAGATATCACCTTCATATCTGAAGAACAGTTAAATCACAAGTTTTGGATAGAAGCCTATGATCTTGTTCAGGATGTGGATGTAGATGATGTGCAATATGTGGCTTATGCGAAACAATTCAAGTGTAAAATATGGTCGGGAGATAAAAAGCTTATTAAGGGATTGAAAGCGAAAGGGTTTGTTAATATATTTACAACAGACGAACTTTTTGAACTTAGACATAAAAGATTAAGATAACCATGAACGGCCAGAACAGAAGCGATATTTACCCGGGGCTTGAGGTTGACATCATCCTTAAAAAAGATCAGCGCTCAGGTAAAAGGACGCGTGGCTTTGTGAAAGATCTGTTAACCAGTTCATCCCACCACTCACGTGGTATAAAAGTACGTTTGGAGGATGGACAGGTAGGCAGGGTTATTGAAATTATTGAAGAAGATTGATAATGGGTTTATGTTTCATAGCTGAAGCTGTTATTAACTATCAACCCTGAACTATGAACCAAACAATATGGCAAATACACTAACAACAGACAAAAGAATATTTTATAAAATAGACGCGCATTACAGGTTAATGATGGCATTAGCTGTTAGTGTGATCATCTTTTTGTGTTTTCGTCAATCGTTATCCATACCTGAACTGGCTTTAGCTACGTGGATAGGTTGCGCCTTAACGGTAATATTGCTTAACTGGATCATCATTTTTACGTCGCACCCGCGCGAGGTAAAGAAGATAGCCAAGTTGCAGGATTCCAGCCGTAGCTTTTTGTTCATATTTATCATAACCGCATCATTGGTAAGTTTGGTGGCCATCGTTTTTCTGCTTAAATCAACCAAAGGTGTTTCAGAAATAATCAGGAATGAACATATTTTATTAGCCATAGCTGCCGTATTTATTTCGTGGTGGCTGGTACACACTATTTTTTCGCTAAGGTATGCCCACATGTTTTATGATACAGATACCGACGATGGCAAAACAAAACCAGGCGGCGGACTGGATTTTCCGGACACCAAGGAACCCGATTTTCTGGATTTTGTATATTTCGGCTTTGTGGTTGGGATGACTTTCCAGGTATCAGACGTGCAGATCACAGATAGGAAGATCCGCCGTTTATGCCTGCTGCACGGGCTTATCTCCTTCGCTTTTAATACACTGATAGTGGCTCTAAGTATAAATGTGATATCGGGGATGATAAGCCAATAATGAACCAGGATTTTAACGAATTATTAATCAAACAATCCCTTATCCCTATCCATGAATTTAGGCCGCATTAGGCTTGTTCCTAATTCCTTATTTAATTTTTCAACTACATAATCAGCCAATTCAGGCGAGTAACGCTCATCGTGCTGGTGCATGAAAAACCAAACAGATTGCAGGCCCATGCCGCGCCATTGCTTAATGCGTTCTACCCATTCATCAACGCGGGTATAGTCGGTAGGGTGCAGGCTGTTGCCAACAAAGCGGATAAATGCATGCGGCGTTGGTAATTCCATATGTACCACATCGCGGCGGCCACTGGCATCGGTTATTACTGCGCCTATATTTAGCTGATGAAAAAGCTCAAATACTTTATCGCGGTTTTCAAGTACAGAAAACCATTCCTTATGCCGCAATTCCACAAAAACGGGAATATCGGTAGGCAAATTCTCTAAATAAGTCTTTAATTCAGGCAGGCTTTTTGGAGTATAGTTATCGCCTAATTGCAAAAATAATGGTCCTAACTTATCGCCGAAGGCCAATATACCTTCGTAATAATTAGTGGTAATATCATCGGCGTTTTTTAGGCGGCGAATATGGCTGATACTTTGCGAAAACTTAGGGCAAAATTTAAAGTTGGGGTTACTGTCGGCTTTCTCTTTCCATTTGCGGATGGTATCAGGCCCATACACATTGTAAAAGGTGGCATTAAGTTCAATACAATCAAAATGCTTAACGTACTCATCCAAAAAGTTGGCGTCTTTTGTTTTGGGCGGATAAATTTTGCCCAGCCATTCCTTGCGGCCCCATTTGGCACAACCTACGTGTACCTGCAAAGGCTGGTCGGTTTTTGCAGCTTTAAGTGTACGTATTGTTAATTCCGGGTCGGGTGGCAATGTAAAATCTACCTCCATTAATTCACCCGGTGTTACCCTGCCAAATTCCATTGTGTTTTTTTGGCAAGATAATTATTTAATTAGTGATTTAGTGAATGTGCAAGCTGTCATGCTTCGAGTGCCTCAGTATGACAGCCAGGTTTGGTGTTCATCCCAACAGATCAACCTTAAACTCCGGCTTAAGCCTTTTTTTCGATGCTTGTTCATAGGCATAGGCAAGCCGGATAATATCACCCTCGTGATAAGCGCTGCTCACAAATGATAAACCTACCGGCAAGCCGTGCGCCGCACCCATCGGCACGGTAATATGTGGGTAGCCAGCCATTGCCGCCGGGGTTGAAAAGCCAAAGCCGTTATCATAATCGCCATTCACCAGGTCGATAGTGCAGGCAAAGCCGTTGGTTGGTGCTATGATGGCATCCAGTTTGTTTTGTTTTAGTATGGTATCAATGGCATTGCGGGCGGTTGTTATGGTCTTACTAACGGCATCCACATATTCCTTACTGTTCAGGTCGCCTTTGGCCTGCGCCTGATCCATGATCTCTTGTTTAAAAAATGGCATTGCTTTAGCTTCATTATTTTTATTGAAAGCCATTACATCAGCCAGCGATTTCATTTTTGAATTGGCCGTGCTTAGATATTTGTTCAGTCCATCCTTAAATTCATAAAGCAATACGTTAAATTCAAAAGGGCTTAAGTCCTTTAACTCTTTATCAAGTTCAATATCAACAATAGTGGCACTTTTACTTTTTAGTACGGTTATGGCGTTTTGTAATAAGGCTTCCATATCGGGGTTGCCGGTTAATGCTGTTTTTTCAAGGCCTAAACGTTTGCCCTGTAAGCCATTTGCATCTAAAAATTTGGTGTAATCAGGTTCAATTTTGCCTTTACTATTGAGGGTAGATGTATCATCAGCATCTACGCCAGCCAGTATGCTCAATAATATAGCGGCATCCTTAACAGTGCGTGCCATTGGCCCGGCGGTATCCTGTGTTTTTGATATGGGGATGATACCCGTACGGCTTAGTAAGCCCACAGTTGGTTTAATGCCCACCACGCCATTAACAGACGCCGGTGATACTACCGAGCCATCTGTCTCGGTACCTATCGCTATAGCGCACAAATTGGCCGACACGCCTGAACCCGATCCCGCACTTGAACCACTGGGGTTTCTATCCAAAATATATGGGCATTTGGTTTGTCCACCCTTGCTGCTCCATGCACTGCATGCGCGGGTCGAACGGAAGTTTGCCCACTCGCTTAAATTAGTTTTGCCTAAAATTACGGCGCCTGCTTCGCGTAAACGGTTGATGATAAAGGCATCCTTTGTCGCATAATTATCAGCCAACGCCAGCGAGCCTGCAGTGGTTGCTATTTTATCTTTTGTGTTGATATTATCCTTGATCAGTACCGGGATGCCATGCAATGGCCCGCGTACTTTTCCTGCCGCCCGCTCATCGTCCATTTGGTTGGCCATATCCAGCGCGTTGGGGTTCAGTTCGATAACGGCATTAAGTTTTGGGCCGTTTTTGTCGATATCATTAATGCGGGTAAGGTATAGTTGGGTAATAGCGTGCGAGGTGTATTGCTTGTTTTCCATTTTTTGCTGCAATACATCAACAGTCACCTCATTCAGCTCAAAATCATCGGGTTGTGTGCCTGCTGGTGTATCGTCAGGCTGCCTTTCTGATGGAGGGATTTTGCATGCGCCTAAACTAAGTGCTGTTATGGTTAGCCCGGCGATGGAGCCTGTTTTAAGGAAATTTCTACGTTGCATAATGTGCTATTTATAAACCTGTTACAAGTAACAAAAATTTGAACACATAAAGCTTATCGCCATAAAAAAACTTTTGTAAAATATTTGCAGATTCAAAAAGTATTTAGACATTTGTCTAAATATATAAATAAATTGAACGCTCTTTTTAAAGCACTTAATGATACTACCCGGCGCGGCATACTTGAACTGTTGAAGGAAAAGGATCTGACGGCAGGCGAGATCGCTGATAAGTTCAGCATATCCAAGCCAAGCATATCGCACCACCTTGATCTTTTGCGACAGGCCGGATTGGTAGTGTCGGTAAAGGAGGGGCAATTTATTTATTATTCATTAAATACCACGGTGATGGACGAACTGTTTAAGTGGTTAATACAGTTTAAAGACAAAAAATAACAGTATGAAAAAGTTTTCCTTACAGGATGTTGCCGCGCTCGTAATCGGCGTTTTACCGCTCGGGTATTTGTTATGGGTTTACAATTCATTACCCGCTATTGTTCCGCTGCATTACGGGGCCGATGGCAAACCGAATGGCTTTGGCCCAAAAACCGAGTTGTTTTTATTGCAGGCGCTTTTGATTGGTGTTTCCTTTTTAATATACCTTCTATTAAAATTTCTGCCATCCATCGACCCTAAAAAACAGGTAAAATATGGAGAAAAGACATTTAACAAGCTCGGTATGGGTCTGGTTATATTTTTAGCGGCATTAAATATATGCGTTACTTTTTCAACTGTAAACAGGTCGTTCAACGCGGGCAGGTTGTTGCTGCCAATGATAAGCCTGCTGTTCGTGTTTCTGGGCAATATGATGAATACCATAAAACCCAATTATTTTGCAGGCGTGCGCACCCCGTGGACGCTGGAGGATGAAGGTAACTGGCGCGCTACCCACCGGCTGGCGGGCAAGCTATGGTTTATTGGCGGCATATTGCTGGCCATAGCCACGCTGGTGCTGCCACTGCAAACCGGCACCTACATTTTTATCCCTTGTATCGTTTTAATGGCCTTTATCCCCATGATATATTCCTATATCTATTTTAAAAAACATCAGCTAAAATAAGATCATGAAGAAATTACTTATTTGCCTGTTAGTTATAGGCACAATTGGCCAATTAAAGGCACAGGACATTACCGGCAGCTGGCAAGGCCAGCTAAACCCCAGCCTGAGTATCATATTTAATATCACCAGAACAGATACAGGCTATGCCGCCACCTTTGATGTGCCCGCACAAAAAATATCGGGCGCGGTATGCAGCAAAGCCTATATGGTAAAGGATAGCCTATTTATTGAAATGGCCGTACTAAATGGCGGTTATAAGGGCCTGTGGAACGGTAAGGGTGAAGTTAGCGGCGCCTACAGCCAAAATGGCGCGCATATACCTTTAGCCCTTAAGCGCATTACCGTTGGTCAGAAAACTGCCCTGAACACCGACCCGGTACGTGCGCAGACCCCCAAACCGCCCTACAATTATTTTACCCAGGATGTGGAATATGATAATGCCAGCAAAACCCTGCACTATGGCGCTACTTTTACAAGGCCCAATGGCAGCGGTAAATACCCGGCAGTAATTATCATCAGCGGGAGTGGAACGCAGGATAGGAATGGCAGCATGATGGGCCACAAGCCTTATTGGGTGCTGGCCGATTACCTGACTAAACAGGGTATAGCCGTTTTACGGGTTGATGACAGGGGCGCTGGCAAAAGTTCATTCGGCAGTAATATAAATGGTGCCACCACGCTTGATTTTTCGTATGATGTGGAAGCAAGCCTTAATTACCTGGAGAGCCGCCCCGATGTTGATAAAAGACACCTCGGTTTAATAGGCCATAGCGAAGGCGGCATAATTGCACCCATGGTGGCGGCAAGGCGTAAGGATGTAAGCTTTATAGTAATGTGGGCCGGCCCTGCAGCGGGTGGCGGCAAAACTATAGCCATGCAGGAAAGCCTGCAGCTAAAAAAGGCAGGCCTGGATAGTGTTACCGTTAACGCATTTACCAATCTGGAAGAAAGTATATTCAACCTGTTTGCAACATCGGCCAATACGGATATACTCGACCAAAATATAACCCTTGTTTTTGATGCCTGGAAAAAACAGCAAACGCCACAAATACTATCCGCTTTAAACGCACATGAAAGCACGGCGTTATTTCCGCATTATAATGGTTTGTATAAGTCGGCATGGATGCGTTTTCTATTAAGTTACGATCCTGAAAAGGACCTGAGCAAAGTTACCTGCCCGGTACTGGCCATTAACGGAACCAAAGACACGCAGGTTGATGCCAATGAGAATTTGGGCGCGGTAAAAGCCATTTTAACTAAAAACGGGAATAAGGATTTTGAGACGATAGCCTTGCCCGGTTTAAACCATTTGCTGCAGGACGCGCAAACCGGTGATGTATCGGAATATGAAAAGATACCGGAAACCCTGTCACCATCAGCAATGAATATTATTTCAACTTGGATTAAACTTCATACTAAATAATTGCGTTATTAGTGGGTATGAAAAAGTTTTTATCAGCCGTTAGTTTATTAATTATTTTTTTAGTCCCGGTATATGTACAGGCTCAGCAAACCGATCTAAGGGCGCGTATTGCCGAATTAGCCAAACCTGCAAAAGGTATTGTAGGGGTGTCTGTTTTAAACATTGAAAGCCGCGATACCTTAAACTACAATGGCAATGCCCGCCTGGTGATGCATAGTGTAATGAAACTGCCGATAGCTATGGCAGTGCTGCACCTGGTTGATTCGGGTTTATTTACTTTGGATAAAACCATTCACATAAAAAAGAAAGACCTGGTGAAAACCTACAGCCCCCTGCGTGATAAATACCCGGATGGCGATGTTGATGTTTCGGTACGCGATCTGTTGAGCTATATGGTATCGTTAAGTGATAATGATGCCTGCGATATACTGCTTAAATTTTTAGGCGGCCCGGATCAGGTTACAGATTATATACACACGCTTAAAGTAAGGGGTATAAACATTGAAGCATCAGAAGAGGACATGGCCAAAAGCTGGGAAGTGCAATATACCAATTGGTGCAAGCCGATAGATATGATAAAACTGATAGATAAGTTTTACACCGGGAATGCCCTGTCGCCGGCCAGCAAAGATTTTTTATATAAGATATTAACGGAAACCTCAACCGGCCCTCACCGCATAAAAGGGCTGTTGCCCGCAGGTACTGTTGTTGCCCACAAAACAGGTACATCGCCTACTAACGACATTGGCTTAACCCCGGCTACCAATGATGTAGGTATAATTACGCTGCCCAATGGTAAACATTTAGCTGTAGCTATTTTCGTTTGTAATTCAACTGCTAATGAAGCAACACGCGACGCGGTGATAGCTACCATTGCAAAGGCAATTTATGATGATGCGGTAAAAAAGTAGAGACGCAATATTTTGCGTCTCTGAATGATATGTTTTGCGTTTCTGAGATCTAATTTAAGACGCAAAATATTGCGTCTCTACGGGTTAAATCACAGCCGTTTCAATATCCGCATCTTTAAAGCCGCCAAATACGGCGAAGCTGAGGTTTTTATAAATACAGTCCACTTCGTTAAAGCCAGCTTTTTCAAGCATTTTCAGTTGTGTTTCAAGCGGGGCAAATTTATCAAGTTTGATGCGCTCAAATGCCTGTATCAATGCTTCATGATCAATGCCTGAGTGGGATGCGGTTTCGCGCCACTCATATTTGTAAAGGCTGTCGAAAAGCATCGTCCTGCCGGTAACCTGGTCGGCATTAATAAACAGGCCGCCCTCGTTCAGCGCGTTATAAATATTGGTATAGAGCCTTTGTTTGTCCGCGTCCTCTAAATGATGTATGGCCAGGCCCGAAATTATAATATCGTATTTACCGGGAATACTATCGGTTGACAGGTCGAGCTCAATAAAATCAAAATTATCCATCCCCTCAAAACGCTCTTTAGCTACCGATAGCATAGGCGCCGAAATATCGGCCAGGGTGAATTTTAAATGCGGGTTATGCTGATATACTAATTGTGAAAATAACCCTGTTCCGGCACCCAGATCGAGCACAGATTTTGCATTGCCTACACTTTTTATCAGAGGAAGGCAGCTATTATAAAAATCATCAAAGCAGGGTATAAGATACTTTCTTTGCGAATCGTATTTTTTTGATACGCTGCCAAATTTTTCTTTTACATCATCTATTACTATCATGATCTTGCGGATTAAGGTTAAAAAGATTGAATTATACTGTAATAAAAAACAAAACAGGGGCTTTGTTTTAATAATTGTTAAATAGAGTCTACTTTTTACTATAGCGATAGAACTTTTGAATTATCCAGCTAAATAAAATCAATGTAACGTTTAGTAAAACACACGACCAAATAAATATTCCATAAAAATAAACATCTTCTGCTATAACGCCATTGCCAAAAAAATCTATGGTTATCAGTAAACACCAAATTGCGATTAATAGCATTGAAATAAAAAGCAACTTAATCCGGAAGCTTAACTTTTTATAAAACAGCAATGAATATGGCCCTATTAAAATCAATAGTAATAATGACAAGATTAAATCATATTTCATTTTACTACTTTAAGATCTTATTAGCCACCTCTTTTGCACCATCAATTTTATTGCTGTAGCTTAATCCCAATATATCAGTGATCACAGGGAATACATCTACGTTTTCAAACGTGGGGATAGTTAAATGAGTTTTAAATGCCGGGCCCCAGGCATAAAACGTGGCATGCATATCCTTAACTACAGTAGCATCGTAACCATGCCAGCCAATGGTAGTAAGCCTTGAGTTGTACAGGTTGAAAACTTTGGGCCAGTTAGGTATCAGCACAATATCGCCAATGCGGTTCAGCCAATCGTCTTTTGCGCCGTAATGCAGTTTTTCGGGCACATTGGTTTTCAGGTAAACGGCATAATCAGGGGTCATTCCATTCAGCAACTGCTGGTAGGTATCTTTAATATATTTAGGGTCTTTGGCATACAATTCCACCAGTAAACCATCGCCCGATACGATGAATTTTGAGGTGTCGATACCTGCTGGCATAGCAATAGGATTATTGATATCCGCCTTCGTCATCCCATGGTCGGACACAAAAATAAAGTTCACATCAAGCCCGGTAGCTTTAACAGCCTGGGTTAATTCATAAACTGATGAGTCGATAAAATGTACCGCATCAGCCACTTCGGGCGAGTTTGGCCCATGCTTATGCCCTTCATGATCAACCTGAGGGAAATAGAAGGTGATGAAGTGCGGGCGTTTATCAGCAGGCAGGCTCAGCCAGTTAACCACGGCCTGTATACGCTGATGGATCCCGATTTTTTCGTTGTATTTGTACCAATAAGTAGGGCGGATATCTTTTATAGGGGCTTCAGATCCCACCCAATAAAAACTTGCAGAAAGCAGTTTTTGCTGCTCAGCCAATACCCATAGCGGTGTGCCGCCATTGTACCATAGCTGATCGGTAGCTGTTTTGCCTTTATAGGAGAAAAAGCTTTTTGAGTTGGCATCATAAAAAGCATTGTTGACCAAACCCTCGTGCGAGGGATATAAACCCGTAACAATGGAATAATGATTTGGAAAAGTAACCGAAGGATAGGATGGCAACATCGACTCGGCTTTAACCCCGGCATTGCTTAAAGCCAATAAATGATCGGCATGGTATAGCTGCGCGTAATCATAGCGGAAACCATCGGCAGAAATTAAAATAACATAAGGTTTTTTTTCCTGTTCGGCGCTGTTTTCCCTACCGGCAACGATCTTTTGAACGGTATCAACCTGGCAAAATGCGGTTGATGAAAATAATAGGAAAAATAAGAGCGATAGATAATGTTTCATAGTGGTACAGTCAGTATTCAAATTTATGTAATTAACATTAGGTAATTACTACCTCAGCATTAAAGTTGTCGGATTTTAACCTATTATGATTGATTTTTTACATAGTGCCGCGGGCATTAAAAAAGTGTTATACCTTGTTATGATAAGCTTATGAGAAAGTTAATAACAATTATTTTAGTATGTATTGGAGCTAATACGCTTCATGCCCAAACACCCGTAGCCATAAATGGCGCGCTTAGTGTAAAGGGAAATCAGATAGTTAACCAAAACGGTGTGCCGCCGCAATTGCGCGGGCTTAGCTTTTCGTGGAGTATTTGGCAGGGCCGCAAGTATTATAACCCTGCGGTGGTTGATTGGATAAGCAGTGATTTTAAAGTATCCATTATTCGTGCTGCAATGGCCGTACAGCCTGCACATGGCTATTTAGAGCAACCCGATTCACAAAAACAGCTGATAACAAACGTAGTTGATGAAGCTATTAAAGATGGTATTTATGTGCTGATAGACTGGCACGATCATAATAGTTATTTGCATGTACAGCAGTCGAAGCAGTTTTTTGCTGCAATGGCACAAAAATATGTTGGCGTACCGAACGTTATCTACGAAATATGGAACGAGCCGGAACGTGTGAACTGGGATACCGTTAAAAACTATGCGGTACAAATAATCAGCGAAATAAGGAAATACGACCCCAATAATCTTATTATAGTCGGCAGTCCGCATTGGGATCAGGATGTGGATGTAGCTGCATCCAACCCGATAACAGGGTTTAAAAATATAGCTTACTCATTCCATTTTTATGCCAGCGACCCTAATCATCAGGATGGCCTAAGGGCGAAAGCCGATATGGCCATACAAAAAGGCTTACCGATTATGATAACCGAGTGGGGGGTAGGCGAAGCAAGCGGCAATGGCGCTTTTGATATGGAGGAAAACCAAAAATGGATGAATTGGGCTGCAAACCATAAGTTAAGCTGGACTAACTGGAATATTACCGATAAGAATGAAACCACCGCATTGCTGCAACCCGGCGCCCCGGCCAATGGCGGCTGGACGGAGGGGCAGTTAACCCCGGACGGGGTTTATTTGCGAAAATTACTAAGGGAATTGAATCACTAAGCAATAAGTAAAAATAAAAAAGTGTCATTGCGAGGAACGAAGCAACCTGATAAGCTAAGCCGGCGATGTGCATGTTCAACACCTTGCTCGTGAGGTTGCTTCGTTCCTCGCGATGACGCGCGGGAGTGTTATTACTTCTGTCTCAGCGTTTCATCAATAGCTTTCTTAACCAAAGGCTCCATTACCTTGTAACCGGCTATGTTTGGGTGTACAAGGCCATCCATTGCAAGCTCAACCTTTAACCCCTTTTTATCATTTACCATGGCCGACCAGTAATCAACATAAGTTATATGATTTTTGATGGCGTAATCCTTTATCATGGCATTAAGCTTTATCACCTTGTCAGCAGGCTCCAAACCAGGGTGCCATGAAATTTCTGAAGCTGGTAAAACTGAAGTAAGTATGGGTTTTATGCCGCTTGCCTTAGCCAATTGGGCCATGGAAACGATGTTGCCAAAAATATTCTCAAGCGAAAAATAGCCCCTGTTTTGGGCAATATCATTTATACCGGCGGCAATTACTACTGCTGTAGGTTTTAAATTGATAACATCCTCGCGAAAGCGTACCAGCATTTGTGATGATACCTGCCCGCCGATACCACGGCTGATGTAATGGTTGCTTTTAAAAAATGCCGTATCCATATTGCCCCAGTTTTCGGTAATGGAGTTGCCCATAAACACTACTCTTTTTTCGCCGGGGGCAGGTGGGGGGAGTTTGGCGTTGGCATCCTGGTATTTTGTTAACCAGGGCCAATCGGTAAGCAACAGGTTCGCAAAATATTTTTGAAAGTTGACAAAGTTCTCGGCATTTTTTTGCGCGTTGCTTTTTTCATTGCTAAGGGGTTTTAATAACCCCAGGCCGTTGAGCCAATACATAAAATTATCAGTCCATGTATCGCTTTCAAATCCCTGCGTTTTCATGCCAAAACCGTGGCCGCCTTTTGAGTATATGTGCAGTTCGGCAGAGTGTTTTGAAGCAACCCATGTACTATAAAGCGATACACTGCTATGTGATTGCAGTTCGCCGGGATCATCGGCAGCAACAGCAATAAACATGGGTGGCGCATCATCGGGCACATTGTTTTGCATGGCTGGTGGAAAGTACGCATATATGGGTGCCACAAAATCGGGGCGGTTTTGCGGTGTATAATTATAAGCTGTGGCAGCGGCTATTGTTCCCCCGGCACTAAAACCAATTATGCCAATACGCGATGGGGATATACCATATTGTGCCGCGTGGTTGCGTACATAAGCAATAGCAGCCTTGCCATCGGCAATGGCAAGTGGGGCAACGGGGGCTTGTTCTTTCAAAACAGTACCCGCGCTCATTTTGGCAAGCATCTCCTTATAAGGGTCGCTACCTATGGTGTGCATCAGCCGATATTCCAGCAAAAAGGCGGTTATACCCTTTTTTTGCAGCCATTTTGCAACCGCGTAACCTTCATGTTCAATGGAAAGTGTTTGCAAGCCGCCACCGGGGCAAATAATAACCGCCGTGCCTGTAGATGCCACCGTACTATCGGCAGGGTAAACCGTAAGGGTTGGGTGGCTAACATTATATATAACATTGCCGTGGTACATATTGTCGGCACTTTCGGTTTGCTGCCAGTCCCATTTTTCGGAACCTGGGGCCGGGCCGTCATAAAGCTGTATCACTTTTTGCTGTGCCCTTGCCGATATGCCAGCTAAAAGCATTAATAAGAACAATAATTTTTTGGTCATTATTTTTTGTATTTAGGTAAATGGTTAATTACAGATTTTGTAAATCGTATATTCACAAAATTATATTATAAAATTAATCTTGCTAAAACAATTTTGTTATTGTTACAAATTAAACCTTTTATAATATTATAGTTCTGACATAACAGGAAAAAAACGTTTTTAATACCCCCCGGTTTATGATTTCAGCAATTACTATTTATGCCAAAACGCTTGCCTTGTTTATTTTGCTGATAACATTGCAATCATGCACGGGCAATAAGAAGTTTTATAAGAGCGATTGCGACGATGATAAAAAATTCAAGCAAATAGGTTTTACCCAGTTGATGGATAGCATAGCTTATTACGATAACCAATATGTAGAGGTATCGGGCGAGTATAAGCAGGGCAAAGGGCAATCAGCTTTATTTAACGACAGTACTTTTGTTGATCATTCAAACAGTAAAGCGCTATGGGTTGAGTTTAGCCCCGAATGCCCGCTTTATTTAAATGGCACCAGGATTGGTTTTTTTGACTATGACTACAACGATGGGAAACTAACCCCTGTAAATAATAAAACCATCACTATCCGCGGAATAATTAACGCCAAATATAAAGGGCATTTAAATGCCTATAAAGGCTCCATAGGGCATATCAGCTATATTAAGCTATAGCAATTTTAAATGCCCGTTAATTTATTGGTTTCGGCAAATGTTTTTAAAATTGTTATTGCCTGATGTGGGGCCGTATCTTTTAATATTTTATTTTCCGGGTTGATATAGCCTACAAGTTCCTTTAATTTTTCCGGGTGTAAAGTCACAAACCCCATTGTCCATTCCGGAAAGACGCGGTCATCAAGCGGGCCGCTTATTAATTCTATTAGGTTTTTATGCCTTTTATCCCCGGTAATAACTTTATAGGTGTTGTTTACCTGTTCTTCTTCCCCTTCAAGTACCTGTATAAAAGTTCCCTGCGCATATAACAACATGCCGGTTATGTTATTTTTGAGATTATTGATTTGACTTTTAATGAGGATATCAGATAGTTCTTTTTCGCTCATTAATTTAATGGCTGTACTGATATAGATGAGGTAATACATTTATTTGATATAAAGATTGATACGACTATAATTATCGAAATATTCTGTTTAATGGTTCATTAACAGAAATTAACCGTAACTGTTTGTAATTATAAATTTCAGATATCCAGTTTCAAGCCATCATAAGCCAGTTCAATGCCTGTTGGCAGCAGTTGCGAAACTACCTGGTGCTTACCAAGGCGGTGGCTGATGTGGGTAAGATAGGTTTTTTCAGCACCTATTTCCTGCGCGAATAACAAAGCTTCATCCAGGGTGAAATGCGAGATATGGCTTTGGGTTTGCAGTGCGTTTATTACCAATATTTTGCTGCCCTTTATTTTTTGCTTCTCGGTTTCTGTTACTGTTTTGGCATCAGTAATATAAGTAAAATCATTTATACGGAAACCCAGCACCGGCAATTTGTAATGCATCACCTCTACCGGGGTAAAATGTATACTGCCAATATCAAATGGTTCCAGGTCAATGGTATGCATGTTTAACTGGGGGATGCCCGGATATTTAAATTCGGCAAAAATATAGGAAAACTCCCTTTTTAACGCGTCCTGTACACGGGTAGTGGCATACACATCAACAGGTGTGTTTTGTTTATAATTAAAGGCACGTATATCATCCAGCCCGGCTACATGGTCTTTATGTTCATGGGTGAACACGATGGCATCCAGGTGTTTTACTTTCTCGCGCAGCATCTGGTACCTGAAATCGGGGCCGGAATCTATCACTACGGTCTTGTCTGCGCTTTCTATCATGATAGAGGTGCGCAGGCGGTTATCATGCCAGTCGGTTGATGTACATACCTCGCAATCGCAGGCAATAACAGGTACACCCTGTGAAGTTCCGGTTCCTAAAAAAGTAATGGTCACAGTTGCAGGTTGGTTTGTTTAAGTTGCTGTAAAAAAGCAACCTGTTTATCATCTAATAATTTATAATCCATCTCCAATTCGCGGGCCAGTTCAACTATAGCCAGTATGCGGCTCTCGAGATTGGAAAATTTGTTTACCACAATTACCTTGCTGTTTTGCAGCAGGCAGGCGCCGGTTTTAAAGTTGCCTTTTTCGTACCGCACCTTGTACCCCGCTTTCTTTAGCAGCAGTTCCAGTTTTTCGAGCGTGTAGGTGGTGAGGGGAAGCATGGTTTTTCAAATTTACGAAATACGTTTGAAATGTTAAGATCATTTTTGTCATCCTGAGCGCAGCGAAGGATCTATTATACAAGCGACAAATTACCTACAGGATTAGTAGGACAGGAATAGACCTTTCGCTGTGAATAGGATAACAAAAGAAGTTTTATGGTTAAGCTGGAAGCTTAACCAATGCGGCACCACGAGTTACGCTGCGCTAAACCCGCGGCAGCGTTTTTACCTTAAATCCACCACCTCTATACCCGGATGCGACTTTGCATCATAAGTAAAAACGTTTTCAGAAACAGGTACGTTTGGAGTGACATTATTGATGGTATATAAGTACCGGCTACCGTTATTATCGAATATCTGGGCGCTGTATATTTGTTTTTTGATCTTGTCAATCATTAGCCTGATCTTAAAATATTCTTTACTTTTCTCGGGGGTAAGGTCAATTACCTGGTAGGCTTTGCCTTTTGCCATTATGGTGCCTGTATAGATATATTTATACCCTTTTTCGTAAATGGTGAACATTTGCGCGGGGTTAAAACCCGAATCACTGTTATCAACATTATTTAACTGTACTTCTTTATCTTTTGGGATATATGTCCATTGGCTTTTGCCATCGCTGATGATTTCCTGCTGAACGGCTGTTTTTGAGCCTTCGGCATAAATGGTGAGCTTAAATTTATTGGTTTTAGCCTGTACGATAAGCGTGCCGTCCTGTGTTTGTTGGGCGTTGTTTTGCTTATCATCAATAGTAAAAGTAAAATCGCTTTTTACAATGTTATAGGCATGATATTTTTGGCTTACGGCGTTTAAAATAACTTTTGCCTGCGCATCTTTTTGTGCAAGGGCGTTAACGGTACTTCCTATAAATAGCAAGGAGTATATGAGCAGTTTTTTCATATTTTATAATTGATTAATTATACGTTTTAGAATAACAGTTGTTTGACTGGTTTAATTTGTATGAGAATAAGCCTAAATAAACCACGGTATGTATGCGTATAAGATCTCTCCTCGTACCTTGTTCGAAATGACATTTTTCAGCGTAGCAGATGTTGATCGGTTTAATCTTTTGGTTTGTCCAACGATTCAAGGTAACGCTCCAGGCTATATTCATCAGGGTATAAAACCTCGCGGGCCTTGCTTCCTTCAAATGGGCCTACTATCCCGGCTGCTTCCAACTGGTCGATGATACGCCCTGCACGGTTATAGCCCAGTTTCATTTTACGCTGGATAAGCGAGGTTGAGCCCTGCTGGTGCATCACGATCAGGCGCGCGGCATCTTCAAACATAGGGTCGCGGTTATCCGGGTCGTATTCCTTTGCGCTGCTGGTTTCGCCTTCGCCCACATATTCAGGCAGCATCATGGCAGTTGGGTAGCCACGCTGGTTGCCGATGAAATCGGATATCTTTTCAACTTCCGGTGTATCCACAAAGGCGCATTGCAGGCGTATCAGGTCGCTGCCGGTGGAAAGCAGCATATCACCGCGGCCTATCAGCTGATCGGCGCCGCCTGCGTCTAATATGGTGCGCGAATCTATCTTTGACAATACCCTGAAGGCAAGCCTTGCCGGGAAATTGGCTTTTATAGTACCCGTAATTACGTTAACCGACGGCCTTTGCGTAGCGATAACCAAATGGATACCCACCGCACGGGCCAGCTGCGCTATACGGGCAATAGGCATTTCCACCTCTTTACCGGCGGTCATCATCAGGTCGGCAAACTCATCAATTACCAGTACAATAAAGGGCAGGTAACGGTGTTTGGCCGGGTCGGCTATTTTGCGGTTAACGAATTTCGCATTGTATTCTTTCAGGTTGCGCACCTGCGCGTCCTTTAGCAGGTCATAACGCTGATCCATTTCGATACACAGCGAATTAAGCGTGTTTACCACCTTTTTAGTATCGGTAATGATGGCATCGGCTTCATCGGGTAGTTTCGCCAAAAAGTGGCGCTCTATTTTACGGAAGAGGGTTAACTCCACCTTTTTAGGATCCACCAAAACAAATTTTAACTCCGAAGGGTGCTTTTTGTATAGCAGTGATACCAAAATAGCATTTATACCTACAGATTTACCCTGGCCTGTAGCCCCTGCAACCAGTAAGTGCGGCATTTTAGCCAGATCGGCAACAAATACTTCGTTTGATATGGTTTTGCCAAGGGCGATAGGCAAATCCATAGTAGTATTCTGAAACTTTTCGGTAGATAACACCGAGCGCATGGATACCATTTCGGGGTTTTGATTTGGTACTTCGATACCAATAGTGCCTTTGCCTGGCATAGGCGCAATGATACGTATGCCTAAAGCCGAAAGGCTCAGCGCGATATCATCCTCCAGGTTCTTGATCTTGGAGATACGCACACCCGGGGCAGGGATAATTTCATACAAAGTAACCGTTGGCCCAATGGTAGCTTTTATCTTATCTATCTCGATATTATAATGGTTAAGCGTTGTAATGATCTTATTCTTGTTCTCCTCAAGCTCCTCAGAATTAACCGTTATTTTGTTGGAACCGTAATTCTCCAGCAGGTCGAGTGGGGGATACTTGTAGGATGCCAGGTCGAGTTTGGGGTCAAAAGTGCCAAACTGGCTAACCAGGTCATTCGCTTTATCATTATCCGTTTTCTCGATATTTAAAATAGGTGTTGGGCGTTCCACCTCAACCGTAAGCGGAATTTCATCTTCAAATTCAGGCTCGTGGCCAAACCTATTTGGGGTAGGGGTTAACACTACCGGTTCGTGAAACACCGGCGTTTGCAAAACGGTTTCCTGTTTTATGTTATTTGAGGTATTGCCTAAATTGCCGGGGCGAGGCCATTCAACAGGTAGCGATGGTTCTTCAGCCAACAGTTCAACAGGCGTAGGTTCTACAGCGCCTGCCCCCTCTAAATCTCCCCCGGTAGGGGAGACTTTATTTCTTTGTGGTAATTTAAAATCAATATTATAGGCAACAATAAGCGCGGTTAGTGCTGCAAATATCAATAAACCACCCGTACCTGCCTGGCCTATCTGCGCATCCAGCAGGCGGTTGCTCCAAAAACCAAATTCGCCCTCTAAAAAATGCGGATAATCAATAATAAAAGCGTGTACAAAACCTATGGCGACAGAGCAGAAAATGATGCCGAAAAATGCATAAGCCAGTGTTTTGCCAATGGAAAACAATCGTACCTTAAACAGCAAACGATAGCCTATAATAAAAAATACAAATACAAAAATGAATGATGCCACACCAAACCACTCATAAATGAACTGATTGGATAGGAGCGCGCCAAATTTACCCAGCCAGTTTTCAACCAACGGGTTTTTAACGCCGTTTTGCTGCAATTCTTCGAAGGTTTTGAACAGGTTATGCCAGCCGCCATTGGTTGGCGAAACATAACTCTGATCCTGCTGCCAGGTAAACAGGTAGGAGGTAAAGGCTACCAAAAAAAATACCGACAGGATAAGGAAAAACAAACCCACTATCTTCGCTATGCGGCCATCATTAAAGCCCATAGACGACAGCCTTTGGGTTTTGGGTTTGACAGTCTTTTCCCGTTCCGTCTTTGCAGACTGGCGGGGCTGATTATCCTCTTTAAAACTATTTGACTTAAACTGATTTCCTTTTACCGGCATCCTTAATCACTACGTTAACGTGCAAATATAAAGTTAATAGATTAAAGTTATTTGGCATGACTTTTTTAATTTTTTACTAAATTGGAACTTTAATATACATCCGCCGTAAAAATTATAAATGAAAATGTATGCTGATATATAGCTGCTGGCGGATACATTGCATTAATAACTAATTACTTAATAGTAAATAATGAGCCAGGAAGAATTTGAAGAATACATCACCACGGGTAATGTAATTGGCCTGAATAATTTGCTTACCCAAAAACCTGAATTGGCAAAAACGCCCACAAGCCATCATGTTTCGCCGCTTATGCTATCTTGTTATTACAAAAAGCCTGAGGTTACTGCGCTACTATTAAAATATATTGACGAGGTGAATTTGTTTGAGGCTGCGGCTGCGGGCAAGTTTGATGTGGTTGCCCACCTGGTTTTTACTTACCCCGATGCTGTAAATTTTTATGCCGAAGACGGGTTTACGCCATTGGGCCTTGCCTGTTACTTTGGGCAGTTTGAAATTGCACGTTACCTGATACTAAAAGGCGCCGATGTTAATTTGCCATCAAACAATGGCTTTAATGTATTCCCCATACACTCCGCCGCGGCAAATAACTATACAGATATTGCAGCCCTGCTGATAGAAAGCGGTGCCGTTGTTAACGTTAAACAACAAGCAGGCGTTACGCCACTGCATTCGGCGGCACAAAATGGCAACCTGGATCTGCTTATCCTGTTGCTGGAAGCCGGTGCCGAAGTAAAGGTGCGTATGGAGGGCGGCAAACTACCTGCCGACCTGGCAAGGGAAAAAGGTTTCGTGGAGATTGCCGAAGCGTTGCAATAAGGCTTTTGAATATCGAATACCGCTAATACAACACCTCACATTTATCGCAATAATAAGTATGCCTTTTGGTTTTGCCGAGATCGGCTTTGTGGAGAGGGATATGGTCGCGCGGGCACATGGCCTGCTCATAGGCCTCGAAATGTTTGGTTAATACGCCCTGCTTTTTCCATTTCAGAAAATCAAAGCTGTAGTGAACAGTTTCATCGGCCAGTTCCTTTAATTTTTTATCGGGGATATCGCCAATCCTGCTTTCGGGATGTATCCGGCTGCGGAATAATGCCTCGTTACGGATGATATTGCCAACGCCCGAGAATATTTTCTGATCGAGTAAGGCATCGCCAATAAGTGTTTTAGGCTTGGCTTTTAATTTTTCAATTGCCTTTTCGGTACTCCATTTATCATTCATCACATCTGCCGACCAATCATAAACTTCATCCAATGGCTTTTCAATCAAGATAACAGAACTGATATAAAAATTTACCTCGCCTGAAGTAAATTGCAGGCTAAGGGTGGCATTTCGCTTACCATGAGTATTAATTTGGTATGAGCCAAACAGCATCAGGTGCACACGCACCGTAAATTTGGGGAAACAGATCAATAAATGTTTGCCCCAGGTTTTAATATCGGTTATGGTTTTGCCGATTAGCATGTCCGGGTTTAATTTAGGGGTATAGCCTTTAGCCGCAATCACTTTTTTGTGGTTGAATTGTTGTAGTTCTTCTTTTAAAATGATGATGACGGGGCCTTCAGGCATAATTTGGCTTTATGCAAGTGAGGCAAAGATTAAGCCAGTTTGGTTTTTCACCATTATTTGTTTTTTCAAGGCGTTCAAGAGGGCTACGCCGTTTCGAATTGGTTTTACTTATCCCGGCAGTTTGTTCAGGCCTAAAAATAATTAACAAACACAACTCTTTAATCAAATGTTTATCATTCAAATTCAAAATGTTATGGATGGATCTTTGTCAAAAATGCAACGGGATATTCAGCTGCTGAAATGGTATGCAGGAATTATAACGCTATTGGTAATTGTACTAATCTTTTATGCTTTAAATCAAAAAAATAACACACATTTTAAAGAAATTACAGTCGAGCGCATCAATGTGGTAGAAGGTAACGGCCAAATGCGTATGGTGATATCTAATAAGGAACGTTCGCCCGAAGTGCTGATGTATGGCAAGCCATATTCACCACCAATCCCCGGGCATAACAGGCCAGGTTTAATTTTCTATAACGACGAGGGTACCGAAAATGGTGGTTTAGTATTTATGGGGCATACAGATAGTAGTGGGAAATATTCGGCTACCGGCCATTTATCATTTGATCAGTATAACCAAAATCAAGTTTTATACCTGCAATATGCTGATGGTAACGGGCAACAAAATACCGGGTTACATGTTGACGATTGGCAGCAAAGGCCGACTTTTGAGAAATTCAGGGCTGCCTATAAAAATGCTCAAAAACTACCCGATGGGCCCCGAAAGGACACACTTTTAAAGCGATTGATGGAGCCAAAAGCCGGGCAGCGGGCATTTGCGCAGCGTGTATTTGTTGGTAAGGATGAAAATAAAACAGCTATGGTGATACTTGCAGATCGCGAAGGCAAGCCACGGTTACAATTGCTTGTTGATTCGAACGGAACACCCAAGTTGAATTTTCTGGATCAGAACGGTCGCGTTACTTATAGTCTACCACAAAAGCCGTAACGTTTTTAATTTTTCGGCTGCCAATAATTGCCGGATATGATGATGATATTCAGCATTTTTATCGTATTGTCGTAATAATCAAAATCCTTTAGCTTAAACTGCATGGTATAATCCCATACCTTGTTTAGCCATTGCTGGTTGTTTTGATCAACCATGGCCGATACGGCAAACGGGCTTATAAAGCTGAGCGCTTCAAAGTATCTCCCATTAATATCATTGCCCGCCAATGTATAACCGGCAGACAGGTTATAGGTGTTGTTACTGGTGGTTTCCCTTATCCAACTGTTTATTTTTTGTACGAAGGTTTTTGAGCGTTTATCGCCTGTAAGTAAATAATCAAGCCCAATGCGCCAGGGAACCCGGCAGGCATTGTAATTGTAATAGCCATCATTAGGCGATTCTAAATAATACGGCGGTGCAGGTTTGGGTATTTTATTAATGTGGACTATAAAATCAGGTACCAGCCCGGCATCGGGGCTGTATTTATCCTGCATGGCAATAAATAGCTTGTATTCATTGTCAATTACCTTGTCCCACCTGTCATCATTTGTAGCCTGCCTGAAAGCCTTAAAATTTGCAGGCATAAAGTCTGATGAACGGGTATCAAAATAATCCCTGCTCTCCGCTTCGATACCATTACTTAGTATTACCGACCATGTTTTATGATTGATCTCATACGCCATAATATCGGCAATAATGGCTTTGGCTTCCTTTAAATAGTTAATACGCCCATTGCTGCCCCATTGTGTATTGGCCAGCAGCAGCGAGTAGGCAATATCCATATCCCCATCCGTAGCGGATGTTTTATCTAAATCTTTGTCGTGGGTATCCTGTGCCCATGCCATTAAATTGCTTCCGCGATTGCTGGGATGCGCCTTATAGTAGTTATATAAATTATCAAAAGTGTTTTTTGCCGATGGGTCAAACCCCGCCATCAATGCTACGATGACCATACCATAGCCCTGCCCTTCAGATACGCACTGTTTTTTCTCCTTCTCTTCAAACCACACATAGCTTTCTGCTTTGTTAGGCATGGTCTTAATATAACGGGACTTCCATTGCGTATAGAAATTCTCTACAGCTTTATCTAAACCCGCCTGCGTGATCTGGCCGGGCTTGATGGTGCCGTTATAATAGGGTACATGCTGCGGAAATGGTTTCGATACATTTTGCGCGCATAGTTGAGCGCTAATGCAAATCATCACAACAAAAACCCGGAACAACTTTTGGATCATTTGTTAATATTGGTAGTTCCTGAAATCCTGCACGGTATTAAATGCCGTTACCTCCTTATTCATCCTTACCAAAGGCGAGGGCTGAACAGTTAGTTTTGCCGCATGCTCTTCTATGATCTTTTTCTTTTCACTTTCGTCAATATTCATATCCGCACCCGAAAAATATAATTTTAAGCACTCCAAAAAGTTTGTAATAGCGGGCGTTTGCTTACAGGTAGCAGCAAACCACGACCGGCGGGCAACGCTGTGGTGCATTGGTTTAGCTACAATATTTTTATTGCTTAGGTAAGGCTCCACAATCCAGTCGGCCATAACGCTGATACCCAGGCCGGCGTTAACCATTTCAATAGTAGCATCGGTATAATGTATGCGGTGCAATGTTTTTGGTTTTACCTGCTGCGCCTGTATCAGCGCCTCTATCATCGGCGTATCCTGGTACGAAGGGTCATACAAAGGTAAAATAAGCTCTTCGCCCTGAAAGTCGGATATCTCTATCACATCTTTTTTAGCCAGCGGATGGTCCTTGCAGATCACTGCCGTAAGCCTGTCCTCAAAAATAGGCTCATATCGTATTTTAGTGTTTACCATCTGGGTACGGATGATGCCGATATCAAGGTCGCCGTTCATCAGGTATTCCAACGGACGGCGGGTAGCTTCGGATAGTATTTGGATATTAATATCAGGCCAGCGCGATTTGTAATATTTTATAATGCCCGGCAACCAATGGTAAGCTGTATAGCATTGCATGCTGATAGATAACTTGCTGGTTTTGCCTTGTTTATAGTTATTTATATCCTCCTCAAGGGATTTTATTTCGGCTAATATTTTTTCGGAACTGCGCAAAAAACGATACCCTTGTTCAGACAAATGCAGCTTTTTACCATTACGGTTAAATACGTCAATACCCAGTTCTTTTTCCAACTCTTTTAATTGATGGCTCAAGGCCGATTGTGTTAGATGAAGTGTAGAGGCAGCCTTGGTTAATGTGCCCTCCTTTGAAATGGTATCGATTAAGCGGAAGTGATGCAGTGCTATATTCATTATTACTTTTATTAATGATTGTAACAAATTTAATTCATTTTTTTCATATACGATATATTTATAATATTTGCACCAATAAATACCGAATATGTTAGTTCAAACTTCTAAACGTCTCTTTTTAGTATTATCGGGTATTTTATATTTCATTAATACGCAGGCACAACAAAAAGCGCTGGGCATGAAAGATGCCGAAAACATAGCGCTTGCAAATTATGGCACTATAAAAGCCAAAGCAAGTCAGTTAAATTCAGCTAAATCATCTCTAAAGGAAACTAAAACAGAAGCTTTGCCTGATGTTAACCTTTCTGCACAGAATGTTTATGGTACTGTTAATGGACAAAATGGCCCGGTTTACGGCTTTGGTGGCTTCGCTACCGCAGCATCGGGGCCGGCATTGCCTACTCAAAACTGGAACGCAGGGTTCGGATCGTTATATATAAGTAACATTAACTGGAACTTTTTCGCATTCGGCCGCAGCCGCGAAAAGATCAAGGTGCAAAACACTGTTGTAAACCTTGATGTAACCGACCTTGCCCAGGAGCAATTTGAGCATGAGATAAGAGTAGCAAGCGCGTACCTGAATTTACTGGTAGCCCAGCAGCTAAGCAAAGCCCAGCAGGATAACCTTAACCGCAGCATCGACCTGCAAACCGTGGTAGTAGCCCGTGTAAAAAACGGATTGAACCCTGGTGTTGATTCTTCACTTGCTAATGCTGAAGTTTCAAATGCCCGTATAGCGCTTACCAACGCGCAGGAGGTTGAACAAGAGCAAAGCAGCCAGCTTGCCCAATATTTAGGCATCGACCCACAGAATTTTTTGCTTGATAGCACCTTTGTTACCAAAGCGCCTGCAAACATTTATGTAGGCACAACGGTAAACCCTGGTGAACACCCTTTATTAAAATATTACCGTAACCGTATTGGCGTAAGCGATGAGGAAGCAAAATATTTAAGCACTTTCAGTTACCCTACATTTACCTTATTTGGTTTGTACCAGGGCAGGGGCTCTGATTTTAAAGCGGCCTATGGCTCAAACCAAAGTGATTACAATTTCAACTCGAACTATGGCGCAGGCGCCGACCCTACACGGTACAATTATTTGTTTGGTGTAGGCGTAACATGGGATATCACCAATCCATTCAGGGTGCATTACCAGGTGCAATCGCAAAAATTCACCTCGCAGCAATACCAGGATGAGTATGATCTCGAAAGTCAAACGCTGAGAGATCAGCAGGCGCTGGCCCAAACCAAGATAATGAACGCAGTGAAGAATTTTAACGAAGCCCCGGTTGAGGTAAAGGCTGCCAACGATGCCTACATTCAGAAATTTGCCTTATACAAAAATGGGCTTGCCAACATAGTTGATTTTACACAGGCGCTTTACACCTTAAACCGTGCCGAAGTTGACCAGGATATTGCCTCGAATAACGTTTGGCAGGCTTTGCTATACAAATCAGCCGCTACCGGCGACTTTGGGATATTTATAAATAATTTTTAATATACAGAACACGAGCTAATGGGAATGATAAAAGGGGCGCTTCAAAAACCTATCACTATACTTGTTATAGTAGCCGGGCTATTCTTTTTTGGTATAAATGCCGTCCGAACCATCAAAATCGATATTTTTCCTGACCTTAACTTACCGGTTATATATGTATCGCACCCTTATGGTGGTTTTACACCTAACCAAATGGAAGCCTATTTTGGTAAGCAGTATGTTAACCTTATACTCTTCGTTTCGGGCGTAAAAACCATCGAAACAAAAAATATACAGGGCTTAACCCTTATTAAAGTTACTTTTTACGAGGGTACCAATATGGCCCAGGCCCAGGCGGAACTCACGGCCTATACTAATCGAGCCCAGGCAGGTTTCCCGGCGGGGTCGCAGCCGCCATTTATTATGCGGTTTGATGCTTCCACACTGCCGGTTGGGCAATTGGTTTTGAGCAGCGCCACGCGAAGCAATAATGAATTGCTTGATCTTGCACTGGTATATGTGCGGGCGCAATTTACTACGGTACCGGGCCTGGTTGCACCTGCACCATTTGGCGGTAACCAGCGTACAGTTGTAATTAAGGCCGATCCTGAACTGCTTCGCCAGCATAATTTAACCCCCGACCAGTTGGTGCTGGCCCTGCGTGATAATAACCAGAACACCCCGGCGGGTAACGTTCGTATAGGCGATTACAATTACCTTACACCTACCAACACTACCATTAAAACTATCCCCGAGTTCGGCGATATCCCCTTATATAAAAACGGCGTTCAAACTGTTTTTTTACATGATGTGGCTACGGTTGAGGATGGCGCGGATATTACCAATGGCTATGCTTTGGTTAATGGCAAGCGTTCGGTTTATCTGCCTATTACAAAATCGGCAACGGCCTCAACCTGGGAGGTAGTACAAAATCTTAAAAAAGCCCTTCCCCGTTTCCAGACATTGGTGCCGCCCGATGTAAAGTTGTCTTTCGTGTTCGACCAATCGGTATATGTTATAAATGCTGTTAAGAGTTTGGCAGAAGAAGGAGCTATCGGCGCAGTACTTACCGGTTTAATGGTACTGCTGTTTTTGGGCGACAGGCGCGGTGCATTAATTGTAATATTAACTATACCAACCTGCGTTATATCCAGTATATTTTTTCTGAACCTTTTCCATCAAACCATCAATATCATGACGCTGAGCGGCCTTTCGCTGGCTATCGGTATTCTGGTTGATGAATCAACGGTAACTATTGAAAATATTCACCAGCATTTTGATATGGGCAAGCCTAAAGCACTGGCTATATGGGATGCCTGTAAGGAAATAGCTTTCCCTAAATTGTTGATCCTGTTTTGTATCCTGGCCGTGTTTGCGCCAGCGTTTACCATGACGGGTATCCCCGGTGCGTTGTTCCTGCCACTATCACTGGCTATAGGTTTTGCCATGATCGTATCCTACCTGCTGGCTCAAACCTTTGTGCCTATTATGGCTAACTGGATAATGGTAAATGAGCATGAGGATAAGGAACATGCGGATGGTTATGCCATGCAGGATGAAGGTGGCGACCAATGGAAACAAAAGGAACTTGCCATAAAAAAAGAAACCGAAGGCAAAAAGGAAAAAGATCAAAACCGCTTTGATAAATTCAGGATATGGTTTTTGGGTGTTATTGACAAAATGATGCCCAACCGCAAACTCATTGTATCACTTTATGTAATTGTAGCCTTTGCCCTGGCATTTTTAATGCTCAGCATCATTGGCAGGGATGTATTGCCAAAAGTAAACTCAGGTACTTTCCAGGTGCGTTTACGTGGTGCTGATGGTACACGGTTGGAGCGCACGGAGGTAACCACCATACATGCCTTGCATATTCTGGAGGAACTGGTTGGTAAACAAAATATCGCCATAACTTCATCGATAGTTGGTACGCACCCGGCATCGTTTTCAACAAACCCTATATATATGTTTATGGCAGGGCCGCAGGAAGCGGTTATGCAGGTACAACTTGCCGAAGGGTATAAGGTAGACCTGGATGACCTTAAAGAGCGTTTCAGGGCTGCTGTAAAAAAACAACTACCAGGCATAGCGGTTTCTTTTGAACCGATAGAACTTACGGATAAAATCCTGAGCCAGGGATCGCCAACACCTATCGAGGTAGCGTTTACAGGTAAGAATAAGAAGCAGAATGTAATTTATGCCGATAAGCTCATCACAAAACTGGATAGCATTAAGTACCTGCGTGACGTACAAATAGCGCAATCATATAAATACCCGGCAATTGATATTGACATTGACCGTGTGCGCGCCGCTGAATTGGGCGTAGGTATAAATGATATTTCGAGAACGCTTACCGCATCAACATCCTCATCGCGCCTTACCGAAAAGAATGTTTGGCTTGATGAAAAAGTTGGATTAAGCTACCAGGTACAGGTTGAAATACCTGAGTATAAAATGAACAGCCTGAATGATATCCGCGAAATTCCTGTTTTGCCCAACCAGTCGAGGCCGGTTTTGAGTGATGTTGCGAATATTAAAACGGATACCACTTACGGCGAGAATGATGATATTGGCGCTGTTCCTACGCTTTCAGTTACAGCCAGTTTAAATAAAATGGATTTGGGTACTGCCACTAATGATGTGCAAAAAGCCATAAAATCATTAGGAACACTGCCGCGCGGTTTAAGTGTTGAGCTTCGCGGACTGACTCAAACGCTTACTGATACGCTTGATAGTTTGCAAACAGGTTTGTTAGTAGCCATTTTGGTTATCTATTTAATGCTTGCAGCTAACTTCCAGTCGTTTAAAGTATCTTTAGTCGTATTATCAACGGTACCGGCGGTATTGTTCGGCTCATTATTTTTAGTGAAAATTACGGGCGCTACGCTAAACCTGCAATCGTACATGGGTATGATCATGTCTGTCGGGGTATCCATATCAAACGCGGTGTTGCTGATTACCAATGCTGAAGAATTAAGAAAGCACAACGGCGACGCACTTAAGTCGGCACGTGAGGCGGTTGCCTTGCGTTTAAGGCCAATATTAATGACCAGCTTAGCCATGATAGTAGGTATGATACCTATGGCATCGGGCTTAGGCGAGGGCGGCGATCAAACATCGCCATTAGGCCGGGCTGTAATAGGTGGGCTGCTGGCCTCAACATTTGCGGCTGTATTTATGCTGCCATTGGTTTTTGCCTGGGTACAAGGCAATGCCTCAACTGATTCTGTTTCATTAGACCCTGAAGATAAGGAAAGTAAATTTTATGTCCACAAGCACCATCACGAACATCAAGCACATGCAAAAGAATAGATCAAATATCGCCCTGACATTTTTGTTTTCAGCGGCCTTGTTATTAAGTGCCTGCGGGCCGAGTAAAAAAGACAAGGAAGAGCAGGATCAAACGGTACAGCAGGAAAATGCTATTGATACACCTACGGTACAATTGGTGCCAGTTAAAAGTGGTAAGCTTACGTCAAATATTACCGTTCCGGGCGAACTGACGCCTTACCAGCAGGTAAATTTATATGCTAAAATAAACAGCTATGTAAAAAGCTTACTGGTTGATATTGGTTCACAGGTACATAAAGGTGAGTTATTAGCCACTTTAGAAGCGCCTGAGATAAACTCGCAACTGGAAGCAGCAAAATCACGCATACAACAAAATAAGGCCGTATTTTTTGCCAGCAAGGCAACTTACGACAGGTTATACAGCACCAGCAAAACACCCGGTACCGTATCACAAAACGACCTTGAACAAGCTTCGGCTAAAATGCAATCAGACTCGGCTAACGTAGAGGCTGCAAAATCAGAGTACAGGGAAGTGGCTGCTAACCTTGCTTATTTAGAGATAAGGGCGCCGTTTGACGGGGTAATAACCCTGCGCAACATTAACCCGGGCACTTATGTAGGGCCGGGCAGCGGAACAAACTTGCCTTTGTTTGTACTGGAAGATCATAAACGCCTGCGTTTGGTAATATCGGTGCCTGAAAATTTTACAGGTGGTTTAAGCGATAAAAGCGAGGTTACCTTTACGGTAAAGGAACTCCCTAACCAGAAATTCACAGCACAGGTTAAACGCCTTGCCGGTGCGCTTGATGAAACCTTGCGGTCTGAACGTTTGGAAATGGATGTTTATAACGATAATAATAAGCTGCTGCCAAATATGTATGCCGATGTAAATGTACCATTACCTGCTAAAGACAGCGCCCTGGTTGTACCTAAATCATCAGTGGTAACCTCAACCGAAAAGGTTTTTGTGATAACTGTAGCAGATAACCATGCCAAGTGGGTTAATGTGCAAAAAGGCCTCGAAACCAAGGATATGATGGAAGTTTACGGCGACCTGAAAGCCGGCGATGTAGTAGTTAAATTAGGTACCGATGAAATACGGGATGGATCGCCTGTAAAGCAAGGAAAACCGGCTGCGGTAGCAGATAATAGCGGTACCGTAAAGAAGGATAGTACAAGTAAATAAAATTTGTCATCCTGAACGATCCCTGTGGCTATCCCGTCCGTCCGCTCCTATGCGAACACTTCCGGACACTCTCCATCCTTTGTCACCTTGATCCGCTGGATAGCGGAGAAGGATGGCAAGGGCTTTTTTATAATGTTAAAATGCCTTCTACAGTCGTCACTCCAGTCGCTTTAAAATATTTACCCCAATATCATTCACCCCTTCGCCGCAATTAGATAATATAATTACTGCGACATTTTTTTCGATGTTAAAAGCTAAAAAACTACTGCTGCCATAGGTGTCGCCGTCATGAAAGTAGTATTCTATTCCATTAACAACAATAACGTGCCAGTTAAGCCCTAATTTGATGCCCTTGTTAAAGGTTATCTGGTGTGTTAATAAAAACGCTTTATGAAGCGGCGTTGTATCGCTGCTGGCAGTATCCATGTTGGCCTTAACATATACCAGCAGGTTATTTACGGTTGATCTGAGCGAACCACATGGCGCGAGGACGTCAAAGTTCCAGGGGAGTGTAGATTTACCAGTTTCGTTATAAACAGCCGCAAACCTTGCCCGCAGCACCGGGCTTACGTGTTGCATGGTGCTGGTTATTTTCAATGGTTTGGTTATAATTTCGGTAACCATCTGGTCGAAAGTTTTGCCGCTTACACGCTCTAAAATAGTACCCAGCAAACCCACCGCTAAATTCGAATAAGCATATTTTTCTCCAGGCTGAGTATTAAGCTTGCAGGTTTTAAGGTAGGCGAACATTAATTGGCTGTCGTAATTTTTATAAGGGTTAAGCGTATCGTTAGGGTGGCTGTAAAAATTATCGGGCAGGCTTGGCAAGCCCGATGTATGGTTGCTTAATGTTACTACTGTAATGTTCTGCAAAGCAGGGTTAGCGGCTACCGAATCGGGCAGGTATTTGGTGATGGTATCGGTTAGTTTTATCTTGCCTTCGTTCACGTAATAAGCGAGCAGCGTTGCTGTAAAGGTTTTCGTTATAGAGCCTATCTCAAAAATAGTATTTGCAGTAGGCAACAGGTTATTGCCACGGGTAGTTTCGCCATAATTATAAGTGCTGATCTTGCCATTACTTATTACCCCTATACTTAACCCTACCGTATTTGCTTTTTGGATATATGGCCTGGCCGCGGTATCAACTATTTTGTCTGTGGCTGATTTTAAGGGGTTTGAGGTAGCGACAAGCGCTGGCTTAACGCCTTCCGGCTTGGTATATGGCTGAAAGCGGAAGTAATCCATTTTACTGTATTCATCAACACTGATGAGCAATTGCAGGGTCATACTGTCGAAAACCAATTTATAGGTAGCAATTTTATTATTAACAAAGCTGATGAGCGACGAATGCTTTATCTCACCAAGATGAAAAAGCTGGTTGTTGGCAACATCATTAAAGGTTTCGGCGCTTACATTCCTTTTGAATGCATCTGAAGTAAGCGCATAAATGGAATCAGCCTGCTTAGCGTTGAATTGTGTTTTTACCAACTGGAATACAGAGTCGGTTTTTTGTTGCTCAAGGCTTTGTGCCATGATGTTTAATGAGGTAAAGCTTAACAAAATTACAAGAACCGGGCGTAAAATATACTTTGATCTCATGGGCATAATTGTATCAAACGAATATGCGAATAATTTATTGGCTTAAGGTGTTTGCCCGGCCAGCAAGTACAACACCGCCATACGGATCGCCACGCCATTCTCCACCTGGTCGAGGATGATGGATTGCTTGCTGTCCGCTACATCGCTGGTGATTTCTACACCGCGGTTGATGGGGCCGGGGTGCATTACGGTTATTTCCTTATCCAGCGAATCGAGGATCTGCTTATTAAGCCCGTACAGCATGGTATATTCGCGCAGGGATGGGAAATACTTAATATCCTGGCGTTCCAGTTGTATGCGCAGCATATTGGCTACATCGCACCAGTTTAGGGCTTTGATGAGGTTATGCTCCACCTTTACGCCTAATGAGCTGATGTATTTGGGGATAAGTGTTGTTGGCCCGCAAACCATCACCTCGGCGCCGAGGTGTTTAAGGCACAATATGTTTGATAACGCTACGCGCGAGTGCAATATATCGCCCACAATAACCACTTTTTTGCCTGCCACATCGCCATATTTTTCACGGATGGAAAAGGCGTCAAGCAGCGCTTGTGTCGGGTGCTCATGCGCACCATCGCCAGCGTTCACTATCTGCGCTTTTACGTGTTTTGACAGAAAGATACCTGCCCCGGCGTATGGGTGGCGCATCACCACCATATCCACCTTCATGGCCAGGATGTTGTTTACCGTGTCGATCAGCGTTTCGCCCTTGCTTACGGATGATGAGGATGCCGCGAAGTTTACCACATCGGCAGATAAACGCTTTTCGGCCAGCTCAAACGACAGGCGGGTACGTGTAGAGTTCTCGAAAAATATATTGGCAATGGTTACATCACGCAGCGAAGGTACCTTTTTTATGGGGCGGTTCAAAACGGATTTAAAAGTATCAGCGGTTTCAAATATGAGTTGAATATCCGCCGGGTTCAGATCCTTTATGCCTAATAAGTGCCTTGTGCTTAGTCCTGCCATGTTGGTTTGATAATATCGAACACCGAATGTTGAATGTCGAATAATGAAGTAAACTTCACTCGCGGCATATCTTTTCGGCGTCGTTATTTTACATATTATTTTTTTTAGCCGTTTCTATACTCTTTACAAAAATTGCTATCAATTGATTGCATTCGCTTTTTGCTGTTATCGTTTTTTCTTCGTTATGTATCCCCCGTCGTTCAGCAATTTTCAACGAGACCATCGACTCGCGTAATTCTTTCAAGATTATCTTCATTTTATGGATGAAGTCGTTTCTTGACTCTGCATTGCGCCTCTCCGTAATTTAACGCGGGCGAACAACCCGAGCGTACCAATTGGCCTGCAATGTAATTCCCTAATCTTGTGTTAGGTAAAGCTTCAACTATATCATCAATAATAACCGCAAAATCAATCAGCCTTTCCTCTAAATCGTATTTGTTATTGGTCATTTATTACTACTTTTTTATTTTCTATTCTTCGATGTTACTTTTCCCATCCTTCGATATTCGATATTATCTTTTATCCCTTCGATATTCGACATTCAGCATTCGATGTTCGATATTATATCTAATTATCCTTCCTTCGCTTCCGACAACAAAACAATCTTATCTTCCCCATCCGTTTCCTTCCAGCTTACCACTACTTTTTGCGATGCGATGGAATCCACCTCGATGCCTACATAATCAGCCGCTACGGGTATATGCCTCGAATAGCGGCGGTCAACCAGTGTGAGCAGCTCTATCTTTTCAGGCCGGCCAAAGGCGAGCATGGCATCCATAGCGGCGCGGATGGTGCGGCCTGTCCACAGCACATCATCCATCATGATCACTTTTTTGCCTTCTATAATAAAATCTATTTTTGTTTGATTGGGTACCAGTTGCTCTCCGCGGCGGCGGAAATCATCACGGTAAAAGGTGATGTCGAGGTCGCCTTGCAGGATGTTGCTGCCGGGTAATATTTTGCGCAGTTCCTCGGCTACACGTTTGGCCAAATAAATGCCACGTGGCTGAATGCCAATGAGTACCGAGCCTGAGAAATCGTTATGATTTTCAATTAACTGACGACATAAACGCTGTATGGTTATCTGAAATTTCTGACCGTCGAGCAGCGTGAGGTTTTGCATCGTTTGGGTGGATTTGGGCAAAGGTAGTAATTTTTTGGGGATTAGGTAATTTGAAAATTTGGTAATTTGATGATTTGAAAATGAATATTATAACCCGCACGTCGCAATGGCTCCCGCTGCCGCAAGCGTTCCGCTTGTGGCCCGCTGATAAGTAAGCATCAGATAAGTAACGCCGCTTGTGGCTATTCCGTCCGTCCGCTCCCGGTGCGAACAGTTGCGGACGTAGAACCACAAGCGGGACGCTTGCGGGAGCGGAGGAGTGCTAAAGATTTCGCCAATATCCATAAAAATGCCGTAGTTTAGTTTTCATTATCAACATTATATAACCTGTGCCATGCTTACCCGCCGTAAGTTTTTATTGCTGCTGATATTTGGCATACCCTTGCTGGTTATTTTTTGGCAATGCAATATTTTTAATACGCCAAAAGCCGACCCCCGAGGCACGGTTTATGCCGGGGCAGCTACCTGTGTTAGCTGCCATAAGGCTGTTTATAGCGACTACCTGCATGCGGTCCATTTTGGTACCAGCAGGTTAGCCAGCGAGCATAGTATAAACGGCAGTTTTGAACCCGGGGCCAATGTTTACACTTTCAACAAAGATGTAAAGGTGGTGATGGAGAAGCGCGACAGCGGGCTTTACCAGGTGGCTTACGTAAACGGCAAGGTTGTTAACGCGCAGCGCTTTGGCATTACCATTGGCGGCGTAAAGGCCGAAAGTTATTTGTACTGGGCTGGCAACGCGCTGTACCAATTGCCAATATCGCACTTTAAGGCACTGCAAAACTGGACTAACAGCCCGGGCTACCGCAGTAATATGGCAGATTTTAGCCGGCCTGTGAGCGCCGATTGTATGAGCTGCCATGCATCATATATGAAAAAAATACCGCAGGCCCAGCCCTTGCAGCATGGCGAGGAGTTTGATAAAACAGCGTTGATACTGGGTATCGACTGTGAGCGTTGTCATGGCCCGGCGGCTGAGCATGTGGATTATCAAACCGCGCACCCTGAAGATAAGAAGGCGAGATTTATAGCTATTTATACGGCATTACCACGCGCGGCAAAGATGGATATGTGCGCCATTTGCCATTCGGGCGCTTCGGATATGATGCTGCGGCCATCGTTCACTTTTAAACCGGGCGACAGGGTGTCGGATTTTAGATTGCGGGGCCTGTTTCAGAATACCGACCCTAACCAGCTCGAC
>Ga0302303_10000303_pt1 | contig 44603 bp, 35 predicted proteins | sample III_Palsa_E2_1_FD_194542 | JGI IMG/M metagenome (GOLD analysis project Ga0302303, IMG submission 194542) | Peat permafrost microbial communities from Stordalen Mire near Abisko, Sweden - III_Palsa_E2_1 | ecosystem: Environmental > Terrestrial > Soil > Palsa > Peat permafrost | place: Sweden...
TAACGATACAACAGCTGTCTCGATGATTGGCTCAGTGAAATTGGAATAACTGTGCAGATACAGTTTACCTCTAGTTAGACGAGAAGACCCTATGCAGCTTTACTGTTGCTAGTTATTGAATGTGATATTGCGAATTTTAGTGTATAAGGTAGTGTTAGCACAATTGAAACACCTTTGTTTAGTATGTCATGTTGGTAGACAAAGTCTACGTGAAAGTTTCAAAGTATTGAAAAATCTTTGTTATAATCATTAACCTTCTTATGAAGGAACAATTGCTAGGAGGCAGTTTATGCGGGGCACAGATCCCATAAAAAGTACCTGGGTGTATCCAAAGTTAATTTAGTAAAGTTGTTATAATTTAGTTATGACAATTAAATATACAAGTTTTGTATATTTTTTTTTTAGTATGTTATTTCATGTAGCTTTAGCTATTACTAATCCAACTATATATCTATTAAGTTAGAGCTAATAATTTTTTTTTTAAGTAAGATTTTATCTATATGGCAAATAGATGTAATTAAAACATTAAGAAAATTAAGATAACCATAAATAAAATTAAGATTAAATTATTTCTAATGTTTTTAATTTTATTATTAGTACGCTTAATTTATTATAATTTAAGTTTAAGAAAATTCACTAATAATATAATTATGATTATTACTTGTCAAGTTTAATGGCTTAATCTTGCTTTACTGTTTGACTTACACGTCTATCAGTCGCGTAAGCGGGGCATATGATCACAAGATGCAGTAAGGAAAGGTCTTGGATTTTTGAAAAAGCTACGCTAGGGATAAAAATTTTGTCCATAATAGTATTATGTGCACAAATAAAAAGTATATAATATATTATTAAATTGGGTTAATTTCAAGAAAAACTTTATAAGTTAAAGTTAATTTGAAGCGACATTTGCTTTCTTCTTATTCAAAGAAGAATAAAGAAGAAGAAAGAAGAAGAAGAAAGTAAATACGTTCAACGACTAAGAATCCAACTTTTTCTCCTTTTATGTAATAATAGATTTATTTAGAATAATTAATATTTTTTATTAATGAAATAGACTTAATCCTGGATTAAAGATTAAGCTGTGGTAAATAAGGAAAATACCAGAAAAATTTTTAATTAATATGCAAAAAGTAGAATTAGCCTTAAATAAATTAAAAATTAACAATATAGAAAATGATAATACACCTTTACTTTTAAGAAAAAAAAGTAAAAAGAGAGTAATTAAATCCTTAACGCATATACGTAGTGATACTGGTAAAATAAGACATTTTACTCCTGCGGCTCAAGAATGGTTTAATAGTATTTATGCATACAATAAAAATTATATTAAAACTTTATCTATTGCAGATAAAAACCTTATGTATTTATTAAAAAGTTATTTTAATTCACAAATAAAAGATAAGTTAATACATGTAAATAGTAGAAATAAAAAGAAAAAATCTATTCTTCCTAGATTTAGGCGATTGTCTCTAAAAAAGATTTTTTTAGGTAAAGGTGAATTAAAACATACTAGTTCAAGAGTGATCATTACTTTTTATGTTTATAATACAGAAAGTATGTTTTTAATGCATAAGATAATGCAATTTAAACATGGTTTATTTTATATACCAAATTACGTAAATTTAAAAAAAACAGTAACTTCTGATCATGAAGGGAATATAAAGATATCTTATAATAGACCATTTAGTTTTGAAGAATATAAACGTTCACGTCAACTTTATGAAAGATATCTTTCTTATCTGATCAGAATTGTAAAAAAAAATACTGCACGTCTAAATGCTATGAATAAATTATACAAAAATTTAAAAAGTTTAGTTTGAGCTAAATTCTTAACTAATGACGAAAGATACTTAATATTTAAGAATAATGTTGAACCTAATTATACTAATTATATGAGTTTTACTAATTATGTATTAGAATCGGGAGAAAATTATAAAAAAAATTTACCTCTTAATAGAACATTATTACACTTTAATAATTTAAAATTTGATGGTGGGTTTATTTCAAAGCTTATTGATCTAGTTAAACAAGTTTATAATAAAAAAGTAGAATTTAATATTGTTAATTTAAAAAAAATGCATTTAAATAGTGATGTTTATACACAAGCTGTATCATTAAAATTAAAGAATAGAGATAATAAATTATATAGAGTATTAAAAGCTTCTTTAAGGAAAATAAAATTACCAGTTATAAAAAAAATAGATGAAATACAAAAAAAACCTAATAGAGATGAATTTTTGGTTAATATAATACGTAATAATACTATTAGTACTATGTTAAAAAAAATAAAAAAAAATAAAATCAGGAATGATAATTTAAATAAATTATTATTGAAGTTTTATCCTTTAGCTGATAATTTAAAACTTAATGTTATAAAAAAACCATTTAGTATTATACGTTCCTTTTCTTTAGAAGATTATGTACTTAGATCTTTAAAACATCTAAATTTAAGAGGTATAAGAGTAGAAGCTAAAGGAAGATTAACAAGACGATTTACCGCATCTAGATCTGTTTCTAAAATGAGATGTAAAGGTGGTTTAAAAAATGTAGATTCATCATTTAGAGGATTATCTACTATAATGCTAAGAGGTATTGTTAAATCAAATTTACAGTACTCTACTATAAATTCTAAGAATAGAAATGGGGCTTTTGGTATTAAAGCTTGAGTAAGTAGTAAATAATAATTTTAGTTTATAAATAACTAAAAAAAAAGTTATATTTTTTAGGCATATATTAGTACATTGGTTTTTTGTATTTATTTTTTCGATTATTTTTTTTTATCATTAATTACTGTAGTTTTCCATACTAAGTATACATACATATATATTTTAGCTACCTTTAAGATTTTTTTTAATCACGCGTTGCTAAATTATTACACAAACGATAAAAAAATAGAAAACAATAAAAGGGAGAAAAAAGAAGAAATAGTCTGAACCATTTTGTGAAAAATGGCTAACAATATTGAACAGGCTAATTGCGCCAGGAAGTACAAATTGAGTGCGCAGTTTGGCACCTCGATGTCGGCTTGACTTATCCACATGAATGCAGGAATCATGAAGGGTTCGACTGTTCGTCGATTAATAAGTCACACGAGCTGGGTTAAATACGTCGTGAGACAGTATGGTTTCTATCTTCTAGAGGAAATTAGAATAAAATAAAGATAGCCCCCTCGTACGAAAGGAGCTGGGTATATTAACCTCTGGTTTACCTGTTGTTTATGTGCCCAATATTAATTTAAGTATAGAATTTTTTTTTTTTAGTTTTATACAGGGATGTTACTTTCACTTAAGTAAATTTATAACATAGGCACGGCAGGAACGCTATGTTAGTTAAAAATAAGTGCTGAATGCATCTAGGCACGAAAGTTACTTTAAGATATTCTTAAATATACGTAGTTGAACACTACGATAATAAAGATGATAAATAGACTAATTGATATGATATTTATTTTAGGATAAAGTGATTATCATGCTTTTATTTATTACTATTTTATAGGCTTTAGCTGAAAGAATTTAAATGTTTTTAGGTATAAAGTACTAATTATATATATAACTGAATTTTATTGATATAAATTAAGCATAAAAACAATTACATTCTTTTAACCAAGTCTGGTTAGCATAAAAGTAATGTAGCTGTTTTGTAACCAGCTGAAGCAAGTGCGATACTTGCACTGGACTAAAAAAAAAAAAATAAATTTAGGCCCTATAGTCAAGTGGTTAAGACATAATGTTTTCATCATTACATACGAGGGTTCGAATCCCTCTGGGGCTATAAAGATTAAAGATTTATTTTTATATATCTATTATTGCGGATTGATGTAATAGTAACATAATTGGCTCATGTCCAATATATAGAGGTGCAAATCCTTTGTCCGCACGTTTAAATATAAAGGTTATAGCTTAATTGGTAAAGCAAGCTGCTCATGACAGCTGAGATGAGTGTTCAAATCACTCTGGCCTTAACTAATATAATTATCATAATTTTAATATCCGAGTGCTGAAATTGGTAGACAGGACGAACTTAAGCTTCGTTGATTTAATATCATAGAGGTTCAAGTCCTCTTTCGGATAGATAAAAAATAATAATAATAATAAAATATTATTTAGATATAATACTAGAATAAATAATATTAACCCTATTATTTATTATGATAATGCTTATGTTTTAAAGAAAAAAAAAGTGGAATTTATATATGAACATATAAAGAATTTGGAAAAACTATGTTGGTTATGCTATTGATTTATATCGCAGTCTTAAAAATTATAATAATTTTTCATATTTAGAGAAATAAATTATGATAAATCATACTATGATTTATAAAGGATTAATTAAATAAATTTATTTAAACTCTTTTTTTTTTAGATAAATACCTAAATACTGTAATTCTTTTGTTTTAATTTCAAGGGAACAATATAATATTCATTGTTTAAAGCTCCTATATTAAGCAGGGGGATCTCTCTTATTAGATTTAAATATAGTGAAGCAAGTATTGAACTTATCCGTGTCTTTTAATTGGCCCCTAATCATATTTAAATTTAAAAATAACAGCTGGTAATACCCAACCACATAATGTTATAGTTACAAAGAATTATACAGGTAAATAACGGTATTTATATCTTTACTAAAAGCATCAATATTTATTGATAAACATTTTTCTTATAATACAAAATGTAAAAAAACTATGGTTTATAATAATTAAAAGTATAAACGAAGATAAAAAAGTTAAGATAATAAGGGGACATAGTTTAACTGGTAAAACTACGATTTTGCATATCGTTATTTCAGGATCGAGTCCTGATGTCTCCAATTAGTATTCTATAGAATACTAATATAATTTAGAGGACATAGCCTCTTTTTTTTAAGCTCGAGAAGCTCAATTGGTTGAGCGGGGTCTTGAAGCGACCTAGGCTGTAAGTTCAAATCTTATCTCGAGCAAGATATAAGCAAAACATATATAATAATGGGTGTGTTGGAATTGGCAGACAAGTTCCACTTAGGATGGAATGATTTTTATCATGCAAGTTCAAGTCTTGTCACCTATATTTACTATATGTTTCTCTAAAAATATTTTTTTTATTTAAGGTAATTTAGTAATACTTTACTAATCGTTTAGCTATATTAATATTAGCTATAAAATTAGAGGATATTGCCTCTTTTCAATAAAAAAAACAATAATAAATGAATAAAAACAAATATAAAGAACTTGATAGTATTAATTGATTGTCCTTTAATGAAAAAGGTTATATATTACCTAATGATAAACTTTCCCTTAGCATTTTAGAAAAAAAGGCGGCGGTTTATATATATCAAAATATATTGAACAAACGTGAATTCTATATTGGTTCAACTGGTAATATAGCGGAGCGTATAAGACAACATAGATGTTCTGCTAATAAAGGTAAAATATGCACTAAATTTTATATTTGTGTAAGAAAGCATGGTTGATCTAATTTCAGATTGGGTATTTTAGAATATATAAATAATGATGAATTGAAGATGGATAAACGTGAAATAATAAGAGCTAAATTTGACAGAGAACAATATTATTTCGATATGTTGAATCCTACTTTAAATATATTAAAAAAAGCCGGTTCTAGTTTAGGTTATAAACATAAGAAAAAATGCGAATAATTATGGGTTTACAGCGTAGAGGTAAAATATATAAATAGATCAAGAAAAGATTATCTTGTTAGCAGTATAACTAAAAATAATTTATCCTTATCTTCTAAAAATGGGATTAAAGTAAAAGTATTTGATGATAATAATATAGTTAATATCTTTCCAACTATTACAAGTGCTGCAAAGTATTATGGTTTATCTAATTGTACATTAAGCAAATACATAAAACTAGGATATTCTATTGATAATTTGCGTTTTGAAGGTGAAGTTAAGTATGTTAGAGTTTGGGTCTACGATAAAAAAAAAATGGAGTATTATTGGTGTTTTTTCAACTGCAAATAAAGCTGCTTAATTTTTTGGTATATATCATACAGTTTTACATCGTTATTTAAAATCAGGAAAGCTTTTTAATAATAAATATTATTTTAAAATAACTAGTTTACCTGTATAAATTTACTTTAAATTTATAATATTCTGTGGACTAACCGGTAAGTCATAAATTTTTGGTATTTACCATTGAGTGTTCGAATCACTCCAGAATAAGAAAAGTATTTTAATATATTTATTTTAGTTGTAAAGTATATATATTATACTTATGTTTTAAGGTGAATATAGTTCAATGGTAGAGCGACTGTATGTGGCACAGAAGATTCCCTGTTCAACTCAGGGTATTCACCCTATATAATTTAAAGTTTTAAATAAAAGCCAGGGTAGTTTAATTGGTTAGAACATTAATTTCATGCATTAAGAATGAGAATTCAAATTTCTCCTCCGGCTAAAAAAAATGCTTTTTTTATATTTTATTAAACTTTAAATATAAAGAAGTTAGCTTAAGTGGTAAAGCTTTTTTTTTTATAAAAGTTCGATTCTTTTACTTCTTTAATGTTAATTTATTCAATATTATTTTTATTATTATCTAATGCCGTTACTTTGAGACGAGATAAATCTATACTTTTTAGTAGAGTTGCTATAATTGTTTTGATTAATTCCTCAATACTTGCTATGTTTAATTTACTAATAGAAAATTTTTTTACTGGTATAGGATTATTTGGTGGTTTATTTCATACCACATGTATTACACAAATTTTCCAAATCTTTATTTTTTTAGTTAGCGCAGTAATATTTCAATTAACTGCTTTTTATCCTAGAAGAGTTCTAATAGAAAAATATTCATCTTTAAGTAAACTAATTTTTTATAAATTTTTATATTATAAAACTAAAATTCTAAATAAAATGGGGGAACAATTTAAAATTATTGAATATCCTTTAATATTATTATTTATAATCACTGGAGCTACATTTTTAGTATCTACAAGTGATTTAGTGTCTATTTTTATTTCTATTGAACTACAAAGTTATGGATTATATTTACTTAGTACATTATATCGTAATTCAGAGTTAGCTACTTCTGGTGGTCTTACTTATTTTTTATTAGGTGGTTTAAGTTCATGTTTTATTTTATTAGGAACTGGTTTATTATATGCAAATTCTGGTACGACTAATTTAGATGGAATGTATGTAATAACTAGTTTAAGTGATTTAGCAAACGATCTTACTAATAATCTTTTATACTGATATAAATCTTATTACATAAATTTTTCATTGTTAATTTTAAGTGTAGGATTCTTATTCAAAGTAAGTGCAGCACCTTTTCATTTCTGATCTCCTGATGTATACGATGCTATACCTACTATAGTTACAACGTTTGTAGCTATAGTGGCTAAGATATCTATATTCATATTCTTATTAGAATTGGTGCATTATACAAGTAATTCTTTATTTAACTTCCAGTTTAGTTGAACAAGTAGTTTATTAGTTAGTTCACTACTTTCTTTAATTATAGGGACAGTTGTAGGTTTAACTCAATTTAGAATAAAAAGATTATTTGCTTATAGTACTATTTCACATGTAGGATTTATATTATTAGCATTAAGTATAAATAGTATAGAGTCTATTCAAGCCTTTATTTTTTATTTAATGCAATATTCTATAAGTAATTTAAACGCCTTTATTATACTTATAAGTATAGGTTTTTCTTTATACTTTTATATAAATGATAACAGAGAGTATAAGGAACTACCTGATAAAAACAATTCTCCAATACAGTTAATAAGTCAAATGAAAGGATATTTTTATATAAATCCTATCTTAGCCTTAAGTTTATCTATTACAATTTTTTCTTTTGTAGGTATCCCACCACTAATAGGATTTTTTGCAAAACAGATGGTACTAAGTGCTGCATTGGATAGTGGTTATGTTTTCCTTGCTTTAGTTGCAATATTAACTAGTGTTATTAGTGCAGTTTATTATTTAAATATTATTAAACAAGTATTTTTTGATAAATCTGAATACAAAATAAATCCAGAACTGCAAAATATTAACTTACATGGAAATATAATTAAGAATAGTGTATTAGTAGAAGAGCTAACATTTAAAACAAATAATATTATATTATCTAGTTCTTTAACTATTACTATATCTGTACTTACTTTAATAATACTTTTATTTATATTTATACCTAATGAATGATTAAGCATGGCTAATATATTAGCATTAATATTATTTAATTCTTAAATGACAAGCACTACTTTTTTCTTTATATTTATACCTTTATTAGCTGTAATATTATTAGCAGTTAACTTAATTTTCGCTCCACATAATCCTTACCAAGAAAAAAATAGTGCTTTTGAATGTGGTTTTCATTCTTTTTTAGGTCAAAATAGAACAGAATTCAGTATTTCTTTTTTCATATTTGCACTTTTGTTCTTATTATTTGATTTAGAAATTCTTTTAGTATATCCCTATGTAGTAAGTGCATATACAAATGGTATATATGGTTTAGTTATTATGTTAATTTTTTTTTTAGCATTAACATTAGGGTTTGCTTTTGAATTAGGTAAAAATGCTTTAAAAATAGATAGTAGACAAATGATTAGTTTTTATAGAAAAAAAGATAAATCTTTGTTTTCTGTAATATCTACATTTTCATTTATTCGATATTTCAGGTAGTATAAAATAAGTTAAATTTATTTTAGGTATCTTTCTTGTATTCTTTGTAAAACAAAGAATCAAATAAGAATTAGATGGTTTTTCTTCTTCGAATAAGAATCTCATTTATCTACACTATTAATAAATCTAGCCATTAAAAATATACTGTATTTATTTATATATTACAGTATAAACTGTTAATTAGTTTCTATAAATTTAGTTATAGAAAAAAAAGCAAAAAAAAGTTTATATGCTAACATTATTATATTTTAATATATTTAATTTTTGTGATGCACCAAGCCCTTGAGGCTTATATTTCCAAGATAGTGCTACACCACAAATGGAAGGATTAGTAGAATTGCATGATAATATCATGTTTTATTTGGTTATTATTTTATTTAGTGTAGGTTGAATAATGATATCTATTGTTAGAAATTATAATAATGTTAAATCACCTATATCTCATAAATATTTAAATCACGGTACATTAATAGAATTAATATGAACAATTACACCTGCCTTAATATTAATATTGATAGCCTTCCCCTCGTTTAAATTATTATACTTAATGGATGAAGTTAGTGATCCAGCTATGTCTGTATTAGCAGAGGGGCACCAATGATATTGAAGTTATCAATACCCTGATTTCTTAAATGCAGATGAAGAATTCATAGAATTTGATTCATACTTAGTACCAGAATCTGATTTAGAAGATGGAGCTTTAAGAATGCTAGAAGTAGATAACCGAGTTATTCTTCCGGAATTAACACACGTTCGATTTATTGTGACGGCGGCTGATGTTATTCATTCTTTTGCTTGCCCTGCTTTAGGTATTAAGTGTGATGCTTATCCAGGTAGATTAAATCAAGTTTCTGTTCTTATTAATAGAGAAGGAACTTTTTATGGACAATGTTCAGAAATATGTGGTATTTTACACAGTTCAATGCCTATAGTTATTGAATCAGTAAGTATTGAAAAATTTTTATCTTGATTAGAAGAACAGTAATTAAAACTTAGTCTAAGTTTAGATACAAAGTATTAATAATAGATAAAAGAAAAAAAAAAGTATAAATTTAAATAATTGAAATTCTATTAAAAAAATATACAATGAATTTGTTCTTAACACCTTTCTTTTCGGTTTATTTGGTTTCGTTTTAAGTATTCTTATAAAAGTACATATTGTCCTTCTATAAAAATACAGATTATTATCGTTACTTTCATTGCTTCTATAGGTCTCATATAATTAGTTGGTTATATATATTTAAATATATATAGACTTATCCCTTATATGCTTAAAAATTAAGTTATAAGGAAATTTAGGGAGAAAAGATAGATTATCACTTTGTGTTAAGCAAAATAAATAATTTATGATAAAGCCTTTTAATAAAATAATAAAACTAATTATCTAAATTTTTTTTTATTTTTAATATTTATAATAATTCTATGTGATTATTGATAATTGGATTAATTTCAAGATGCAGTAAGGAAAGGTCTTGGATTTTTGAATAAGCTAGGGATAAAAAAAAATATTTGTCCATTATAGTATTATGTACTATTATCGCATATAATAGTACATAATATTATTTTTAAATTGGGTTAATTTCAAGGAAAACTTTATAAGTTAAAGTTAATTTGAAGCGACATTTGCTTTCTTCTTCTTATTTTAAGAAGAAAAAAGAGAAAGTAAATACGTTCAACGACTAAGAATCCAACTTTACTCCTTTTATGTAATAATAGAATATTTAGAATAATTAATATTTTTTATTAATGAAATAGACTTAATCCTGGATTAAAGATTAAGCAGCGGGTAAATATAAAAAATACCCAGGTAAAATATATAACACACCATGATAACTTTTAATGAAACAAATTTAATCATAACTTATTTTCCTGCCTTACTTTTGGCAGGAAAATCTACTGCTACAGCTGAAGAAATAGAAGCTAAACAAAAAGAATTAAAAAAAAATTTAGAGGAATTAGCAGAAAATGAAGCGGAACGTAAAAAAGTTGACGAGGAAAATAGCTATTTGGGGGATATTGATTCTCCTAAAGAAGCAGAGTCAGCCCAAGAATTAATTGACTGAGATTCTTTAATAACGCATACTAAAGAAACTATAGTAGATCTTATTAATTGATTCGCTAATTAATATATTTATTACTTTTTTTTTTGTATTATATAAATCTGTTAAGATATTCTCAATTTTTTTTTTTTTTCTTTACAATACTTTTCAATTTTACCTTTTCGCACTATTACTTATAATTTCTTTATATTTTTCCTTATACTTTTGGTTAATTAGGTTTTTTTTTTAATCTCGCGTAGCTAAATATTATTATATAAAAAGGAAATAAATGATGACATAGTCTGAACCATTTTGTGAAAAATGGCTAACAATATTGAAAAAGCTTATTCAACTCCGCACAATATTTGGGTTAAATATAATTATAGGATGTTGTTAATACATATATATTAGAGCATAATTTGTATAATCACCCCTTCTTGTTAGCAAGATTTAATCATATTATTGAATCATTGAATGATCGAACATATGGTGTTAGAGGGTTAAGAGTTGTTACTTTAGTAAATAGTAATTCGGCCCGTTAAAGTGAAGTTTTGGTTTATATAGGGCACTAAAGTTTTTGGTATTATAATAATTCTTTTTTTTTTTATATTACTATGCACTTTATTGCTACAAAAAATATTATCAAATGGCTGATTTTTTTACACGACCCTTTTTATAATTATGAAAATAAAAATATATAATGAATTTATCCTTAATACTTTTTTTGATCGGAATTTTAGGTTTCGTTCTAAATAGAAAAAATATAATATTAATGCTTATTTCAATTGAAATAATGCTATTAGCTATTACATTCTTAATATTGATAAGTTCACTTAGCTTTGATGATATATTAGGCCAAACATATGCTATATATATAATAGCTATTGCTGGTGCAGAATCAGCAATTGGTTTAGGTATTCTAGTTGCATTTTATAGATTAAGAGGAAGTATCGCAATAGAATATAAATAATGTATTTAGCTATAATTACTTTACCATTATTAGGATCAATAGTATCCGGTTTTTTTGGTAGAAAAGTCGGAGTTAGCGGAGCACAATTAATTACATGTACAAGTGTAATTGTAACAACTTTATTAGCAATAGTTGCTTTTTTTGAAGTAGGTTTAAATAATATACCTGTATCAATAAATCTATTTAGATGAATAGATAGTGAATCTCTTAACGTTTTATGAGGTTTTCATTTTGATAGTTTAACAGTGTCTATGCTGATACCTGTTTTAATAGTTAGTTCTTTAGTCCATATATACTCTATTGGATATATGAGCCATGATCCACATAATCAAAGATTTTTTAGTTATTTAAGTTTATTCACCTTTATGATGATTATACTTGTTACAGCTAATAATTTCTTATTAATGTTTGTAGGATGAGAGGGTGTAGGTATTTGTTCATATCTTTTAGTAAGTTTCTGATTTACTAGAATAGCAGCAAATCAAAGTTCTATGTCTGCTTTCTTAACTAATAGAGTAGGTGATTGTTTTTTAACTATAGGTATGTTTGCTATATTATGATCATTTGGTAAAAATAAAAAAATGTTTAAGTATTCCAATAGAGTATGATTTAATTATAATAAACCTACTATAGCTTATAGACAAACAAGAAATTCTTCTTACAATTCTTGTTTTTATAATATTGGATCTTATTTAGCTGGATTAATAGAAGGTGATGGTCATATAGCTGTACATGATAAAAATTCTAAATCTAAAGTTTATCGTCCCAAAATTATTATAGTTTTTAATGTTCATGATAAACCTTTAGCAGAAAAGTTATCTGCGGGTTTAAAAGTAGGTAAAGTAATAGATAAGTCTAGTGCAGGTCATGTTTTACTACAAATATTAGCTAAACCAGAAGTCTTAAAGATTATTAATCTAATTAATGGTCGTATGCGTACACCAAAAATAGAAGCTTTACATAGAGCTATATCATGAATAAATGAAAAAGATAATAGTTTTATACCTTTTTTAGGCTTAGATAAATCTTCTATAGATAGTAATAGTTGATTAGCAGGTTTTACCGATGCTGACGGTAATTTTTCTATTACTGTCTATGATCGTAAAAAGGATAATAAAGTTCTAAGAACAAGTGTTCAAACCTTCTTTCGTATAGAAGTTAAACAAAATTATTCTATAGATGTTGCCGCAGATCAAGGTGGGGCTAGTTATTTTAACATTATGACTAAAATTGCAGAATTTTTTTCTGTAAATCTATATACTAGAACTAGAACTGTAGATGATAGAGTGTATTATGCTTTTATGGCTATATCTCATAATTGAAGAGGTCACGATTTAGCTCGTAATTACTTTAATCGTTTCCCTTTATATTCTTCTAAATATTTAGCATATAAAGATTGATGTCGAGTTCAAGATCTACATAGAGGAATTTCTTTAAGTAAAGAGAGTCTAAATGAGATAAAAAGAATAAAAAATCAATTCAATAGTAAGCGTAAAGTATATGATTTTTCACATTTGGATTCCTGGATTTTTTAATGTTGCCGTGGGTAGTAGTAATATTATCTTTATTATATAACTATATGCGGGAAACTCCTAAAGTAATTTTATAGGATATTGTGGAAACTCAACACCTTTATGTTTTTTTTTCTTCTTCTTTTTTCTTCTTCAAAGAAGAAAAAGAAAAACCACTATATAAGTAGAGTGTACATAAACCATAAATATTAAAATAATAGACTTTATAAAAACATATTTTTTATAAGTGAGAATGGACAATCCGCAGGAAATGAATATTCTCTTAAGAGAAGAATAAGATCCTCAGAGACTACACGTTATACCCCAGTAAATTTTACTGGGTGAAGATATAGTCCAAATATAGTTGAAAGACTATATATATTGAACATTGATTATAGTACAGTATTCTCTTTAGCACCTTTTGTTAATGAAAATATAGTTACAATTATTGGTATATGTTTATTAATTGGAGCTATGGCTAAAAGTTCTCAAGTTGGATTACACGTATGGTTACCTATGGCAATGGAGGGTTTTTTAAGTAGGGCTCTCTTTAAACTTCACTATATGCGGGAATATCCCGTTATAATCTCTTGGTCCACTGTTTATTTAAACTTCGGAAAAATTCAAGAAGAGGGACAATCCGCAGGAAACTTTTTAGGATCCTCAGAGACTACACGTGAAGAAATTAATATTGATGAAAAGTTTAAATGATGATTTATAGGGTTTAGTGAGGGAGATGGTTCATTTATTTTAAATAAAGATGGATATTTAGAGTTTAAAGTAACGCAATCTAGTGTAGATGCTCAAATATTGTTCTTTATAAAAAAAGAATTAGGATTTGGATCCGTATCTTTGCAAGATAAAAATAATAAAACTCATCATTTTAGAGTAAGGGATAAAAAAAATATACTAAAGCTAATCCATATATTTAATGGAAATATTATTACTAATTATAAATTTAATCAATTTAAGTACTGAGTAATTGGGTTTAATAAAAAGTATAATATGAATATTAAATGACTAGAGCCACATCATACATTAAATTTAAATAATGGGTGATTAGCTGGATTTACAGATGCTGAAGGTTGTTTTACTTCTTCTGTATTCACTTCTAAGACTACAGGTAAAACTATAGTTACAGTAAGATATATTGTATCCCAAAAAGATGATATGCAATTTAGCAAAAATTTAGCTACATTATTAAACGGTTATGTAACTCATATTAAAAGTTATAATGGATATAATACTGTAGTTAACTTTGGGAAATTAAATATCATACTTAAATATTTAAAGAATAATTCTTTAAAAACAAAGAAACTAATATCTTATCATAGATGATTAAAAATTTATTTTTTAGTGAAAGACAAAGAACATTTTACTCCTCAAGGTTTAACTGTTATTAAATATTTAACAAAACTTATTAATCAATAATTTAATTTAAGATATAGTCCGACCAATAATGTAAGTTATTGAGTATTTTCATCGTATTCGTACTATTAAGTACATAATGAAAATCAACACATTTGCCTACACCTGTAAGTGCTTTAATACACGCGGCTACTATGGTTACTGCCGGTGTATACTTATTAATGCGTACAAGTCCTTTAATAGAATATAGTTCTACCGTATTAATCTTATGTTTATGATTAGGAGCAATAACTACAGTCTTTAGTTCTCTTATAGGTCTATTCCAACAAGATATAAAAAAAGTTATTGCCTACTCTACTATGAGCCAATTAGGAATGATGGTGATAGCTGTTGGATTATCTTCATATAACATAGCTTTATTTCATTTAGTTAATCATGCTTTTTATAAAGGGCTATTGTTCTTAGGTGCAGGAGCTGTAATTCATGCAGTAGCTGATAATCAAGATTTTAGAAAATATGGTGGTTTAAGGCCTTTTTTACCTCTAACTTATTCTGTAATGTTAATAGCAAGTCTTAGTTTAGTAGCTTTCCCTTTTATGACAGGATTCTATAGTAAAGATTTTATATTAGAATCCGCTTATGGACAATTCTATTTTAGTGGTACAGTTGTTTACTTTATTGCTACTATAGGTGCTATGTTTACTACTCTATACTCAGTTAAAGTTTTATATTTAACTTTTTTAACAAATCCTAATGGACCAGTTGTTAACTATAAAAATGCTCATGAAGGTGATATATTTATGAGTTTACCTTTAATTATATTAGCTATATTCTCTATATTCTTTGGTTATATAACTAAAGATATATTTATAGGATTAGGTTCTGCTTTTTTCTCTGATAATAGTTTATTTATTCATCCTACACATGAAATAATGTTAGATACTGAGTTTGCTGTACCTACTTTATTTAAATTATTACCTTTAATATTTACTGTATCTCTTAGTATTATAGCTATAATATTTTCAGAGTTTTTACCTAAAGTTATTCTTCATTTTAAATTTTCTAGATTAGGTTATAATATATTCGGATTCTTTAATCAACGTTTCTTAATTGAATTGTTTTATAATAAGTATATAACAGGACTTGTTTTAAAATTAGGAGGTCAAACTACTAAAGTTATAGATAAAGGTAGTGTAGAATTATTAGGACCTTTTGGTTTAGAAAAAGGTTTAATCCTTTTAAGTAGAAATATAGTTAGCTTAGATACGGGTGTAATTACAAGCTATGCTTTATATATTTTAATAGGTCTTATTTTCTATATATTAATACCTTATTTAACATTGTTTGATAATAGTTTACTTTTATTAATATTATTATCATTATTTAGTATTATTACTCCTAGTATTAATAAAAATAATGATTTAGTTTAAAAATTAACCTTTTTTTTAGGTATATATTAAAGTCAAATTAGTAAACTGTTTCAAAGTAAAAAAAAAATATTTTTTTTATACTTATTTATCTTATTTTTATAGTTAAATTTAACTACTAGAGTACCTTTTTATTATACCTTTAAAATCTAGAAAAAAAAAAAAAATGTTTGTTTTTCCATGAGAATTTTCAAGAGCCATCCTTTATTAAAATTGGTTAATTCATATTTAATTGATTCACCACAACCATCTAATATAAGTTATTTATGAAATTTTGGTTCTTTATTGGCTGTTTGTTTAGTTATACAAATAATTACAGGTGTAACATTAGCTATGCATTATAATCCTAGTGTATTAGAAGCGTTTAATTCAGTAGAACATATTATGCGTGATGTAAATAATGGATGATTAATACGTTATTTACATAGTAATACAGCAGCAGCTTTCTTCTTTTTAGTTTATCTACATATAGGTAGAGGTTTATATTATGGATCATACAGAGCACCTAGAACATTAGTATGAACTTTAGGTACAATTATATTTCTATTAATGATGGCTACAGCTTTCCTGGGTTATGTTTTACCTTATGGACAAATGTCCTTATGAGGTGCAACAGTTATTACTAATCTTATGAGTGCTATACCTTGAATAGGACAAGATATAGTTGAATTTTTATGAGGTGGATTTAGTGTTAATAATGCTACTTTAAATAGATTTTTTGCTTTACATTTTGTATTACCTTTTGTATTAGCTGCTTTAGCGTTAATGCACTTAATAGCACTTCACGATAGTGCTGGATCAGGTAATCCATTAGGTGTTTCAGGTAATTATGATAGATTACCTATGGCTCCTTATTTTTTATTTAAAGATTTAATAACTATATTTTTATTTATTATAGTATTAAGTATATTAGTATTCTTTATGCCTAATCTATTAGGAGATAGTGAAAATTATGTTATGGCTAATCCTATGCAAACTCCTCCTGCTATAGTTCCTGAATGATATTTATTACCTTTTTATGCTATATTAAGATCTATACCTAATAAATTATTAGGTGTTATAGCTATGTTTAGTGCTATTTTAGCTTTACTAATTATGCCATATACTGATTTAAGTAGAAGTAGAGGTATCCAATTTAGACCTTTAAGTAAAATAGCTTTTTACATATTTGTGGTTAATTTTATAATATTAATGGTTTTAGGTGCCAAACATGTAGAATCTCCATTTATAGAATTTGGACAAATAAGTACTGTATTATATTTTGCTCACTATTTAATCATAGTACCTTTGGTTAGTTTAATAGAAAATAGTTTAATGGATTTATCTAATAACCATAAATCTCTTTAAAATACAAATAATTTTTATTGTAAAAAGAAAACTTAATTAATCCATTCTATTATAATAATAGTATAACATTTTTAAGTTAAAAATAATATACTACCTTTAACTTTTTAATAATTACCACCTATTACTAGTAATAAATTGTATTACGACATACGTATAGTGTTGTGGGGTCATATTTTGCCTGATCCTGCCTCCCATTCCAATCCAGAACATAAGTTTTTAAATAGAATTATAAAAGGTGAGCAACCTTATGAGATAGAAAGCGGTCGGTCTAAGATATCAGTATTAAAATCTAATATATCTTTATGAACTGAACGTTGATTCTTATCGTCAAATGCGAAAGATATAGGAACATTATATTTAATGTTTGCTTTATTCTCTGGATTATTGGGTACTGCTTTTTCAGTCTTAATTAGATTAGAATTAAGTGGACCAGGTGTTCAATATATTGCAGATAATCAACTATATAATAGTATCATTACTGCTCATGCTATATTGATGATATTCTTTATGGTTATGCCTGCCTTAATTGGAGGTTTTGGTAATTTTTTATTACCTTTATTAGTTGGTGGTCCAGATATGGCAAAGAAAAATATGGATCTCCAGGGTAAAAAAACAACATAAAATAAAACGGTTCAATTTAAGTATAAACCCTTCTATAAATTCATATTTAGCTGGTTTATTTGAATGGATGGTCATATTTGAATACAAAAGAGTGGTAGTATGTCTATAAAAAGACATAATCCTAGATTTTGTATAACATTTCATATTAAAAATGCACCATTAGCTATCAAACTTATTAGAATAATAGAATACAGCCACATTGCATATAAAGCTAAAAATAATGCTTGTGTACTAACAGTTTCCGAAGTAAAAGGATTAGTTAAAATAATTAATTAAATTAATGGTGAACTTAGAACACCTAAAATAAATCAAATTTATCTTTTAATAGATTGATTAAATAAAAACCATAGCTTAAATATAAGTAAGTTACCAGTTAAGTTCGAATCTTTAAATAAAAATAAATGGTTAGCAGGCTTTATAGATGCTCATGGTAGTTTTTCTATACAATATACTAAGATAGAAAATGGAGCATTAAGAAATAAAATATCTTGCAGACTAAGAGTTTTTTTTTTACCTAAAAAAAAAAAAATGACTAGAAAGAGATCATTTTTTGTTTGTTTTTTTACCTTAAAAAAACAAAGGGGAAATGCCGTTGATAAGTGTAAATTTATCAATTATAATCGCGCTATATGCATGGAATCTCTCGAGTTAAGGACTAGTCATCCTTCATAACAGATATATAGACACCTGGTTGAATTTTAAACTTTAATTTCTAAAATTAAAGTTTAAAGTTAAAAGTTGTATTTTCAACTCAACTAGTCGTAATACTTATATATACATGGGAAGAATATGCAGGAAACCAAAGCAACTATAATTAATCTAGTTAAGGTTGCAAGTAGGATCCTCAGAGACTACACGCGTGACTCCTTTATCTGATTTATTAAGATAAAGGATGAAGACATAGTCCTATACTGGCTTGAAATAAGCTAATATTAAGCTACAAAGGAATGATTAGCATAATGTGAATAAATAGATGTATAAAATCATATGTATATTATAAAGCGTACACAAATATTATATATATACCTCGTTATATATTGTTAGTAGTATTTTCACTACAATGTTTATGTATTATATCAAGTATAGATTTTACTTCCTTTTTGATTAATATAAATTATATTAATCAATTAGATTCATCAATCCATGATGGATCATACAATACAGTGTATGATCCAGTAAGAGAAGCAGCAGCTCAAAACACTGCAACTGGATCTTTTAATGACCAAGGTAGTTCAAGCGGTGGTGGTGGTGGTCCTTCAAGCGGTGGTGGTCCTTCAGAGCCGCAAGGGGATCTAAATTCTTCAAGTAATAAAGATCGTATTACGGATACTACCCGTCTTGGTAATTATCTTACCGATAAATGTGGAGATGGTGGTGCGATGGAAAATTACATGAATCCTACTCCTAATCATCTCCTTACTACTCCTGATAGGGTGTATTGTAGTAGAATATGGGCTCACGTAAAAAGTGAACACCCTGAATGAACTAACAATTATCCTTGAGATTCATCGGTCACAGTTAACGATTCTACTTTGAGAAGTAATATATACAGTTTGAATAAAAATTACCCTGGTCGTTGACCATAAAACTTTATAATATCCATATGGATTCCCCCGACTTAATAATATTAGTTTCTGATTATTACCTCCTGCTTTACTATTATTTTTATTTGCTAGTGGTATAGAAAATGGAGTAGGTACCGGTTGAACTGTTTACCCACCATTGAGTGGAATACAAAGTCACAGTGGACCTAGTGTAGATTTAGCCATATTTGGTTTACATTTATCTGGTATAAGTAGTTTATTAGGTGCTATAAACTTTATAACTACTATACTAAATATGAGAAGTCCTGGAATACGATTACATAAATTAGCTTTATTCGGATGAGCAGTAGTAGTTACAGCAGTATTATTATTACTGTCATTACCTGTATTAGCCGGGGCAATTACAATGTTATTAACCGATAGGAATTTTAATACATCATTCTTTGAAGCAGCAGGAGGTGGTGATCCTATATTATACCAACATCTTTTCTGGTTCTTTGGTCATCCAGAAGTTTATATATTAATCATACCAGGATTTGGTATAATAAGTACCACAATATCAGCTAACTCTAACAAGAGTGTATTTGGTTATTTAGGGATTAAAATAAAATAAAATAACCAAGCTTAAGCAGCAAAAAATTAGTCCATCAGTGTCAAATTCCGGGGAACCCCTAAAGCTCTAGTAACCAAAGTCATTATTAAACGAATAGACTGGCCTGATTAATGTCTCAGGGTATGGTAATATCACTAAAGATGAGTAAAATCGAAATGGGCAATCGCGGATCTAAATCAGACAATCTCTGTAAAAGAGCAACGAGTAGACGGTACTGGGTATAAAAGTTTATCTTTTATATTTAAGGTGTACTCTAGTAGCCTTGAAAAAGGTTTATATCTGAAAGTTAAAATACAAGGATTTAATTTCTCATCTAGTAAGATATAATTAAATTTATAAGATAGCTTGGCCTATCTAAATATATATATAAATATTTAATATTTTTATTATTTATATTTTTGTTTTTGTTTATAATTACTCTTTAATTTTACTTCTATTATATATTACTTTGTCTTCCAATAAACCAATTACTCTTTAATTTTACTTCTATTATATATTGTTTTGTCTTCATAGAAACCAATTACTCTTTAATTTTACTTCTATTATATATTGCTTTGTCTTCGGATAAACCAATTATTTTTTTTTTTTTTCGGTGTTTCATGTTAATCTCGCGTCGTTATATTATTACATAAAAGAACTCCTTTTATGTTTTAATTGATTTATTTAGAATAATTAATAATTTTTTATTAATGAAATAGACTTAATCCTGGATTAAAGATTAAGCGGAGGGTAAATAAGGAAAATACCCGGTAAAGAGACATAAATTCTCCTACAAAATTTAATGAATAAACACATGATTAATTTACAAAGACCTAATTTAAAAAGTTTAACATTTCTTCTTCGAAGAAGAAAGATTAACATTAGAATTTTCAGTAGTACTGCTTCTAAATACATGGAATCAGATATGATGAAAAAAATAAATACAATGTTAGAAAAAAGTAAAGCGTTTGAAAAACAGGTTAAAACTTCTTCTGATATAATTCAAGAAAAAAATAAAATGAGCGAATTAAAAAAGGAGGAGTGAAATAAATTAACAGAGTTTGCTCAAAAATACATTCCTTACCTTAATAAAGAGGATAAAATTAAAGCTGAAGGTTTATTTGAACAAGGTGAAAGGATGGATATTTTAATTAAAGAAAAATTAGCAAAAATGGATTTATCTAAATCTGATGACATAGAAAAAACTCTAAAATTAGTTGATATGTCATATGATAATAAATATAAAATCTTTACTAAAGTAATTGACATCTTTAAATCAAATATGACTAAACGTATATCAGATGGTACTATTTCAAAAGTAGAAGTAGATGTTTTTAATATTCTTTTAGCTAAAAGAAATAAAGAAAAAGAAACCTTTTTAAACGAAAAGACTTCTTCTTTTAATAAAATCTATGAAAAGTTAAATGGCTCAAAAAAAATATCAGACGGCATACCAAAAACAGAACCTATGGTAAAAGAAATTAGTTCCTCTACAAGAGAAAATGATGCTTCTTCTCTTTTTGAAGATAATATACCTAGTGAAGCACCTTTATCAGATGAATTTTTAAATATAGTTAAGGAAGTATTAGATTTATTTTCTTAATAAATTAGAAATATTAAGAGTATAATATGTTGGCCGAAGTCTGAAAAACGGGTTTATGCCATGATGTCTATAGGTGTATTAGGTTTTGTTGTTTGAAGTTGATTTTTGGCTTCGCCTCTTAGTGATAAGGGGATTAATTTAATTTATTTCGCTATATGCTGGAACGGTTTAGCGCTAATTGGTACCTTGTACGGTAAAAATTCAATTAGCTATACCCAATCAGCAGGCAATCTGTCCCTATACTTATTAGAAAGTAAAATACAGAGTGCTTCAGAGACTACACGCGAAACATCTTTTAATTTTTTAGCCTTCCGTTTATATTATAAAACATTATTCGGAAATAAAGCGAACCACTCCGATAATTGATTAGCTTGGTTCATAGGTTTTGTAGAAGGAGATGGTGCCATTCAAACTTATGGGGAAGGTAAAAGAGTACGTTTTGTTCTTACTCAAAAAGAAAGTGCTATTCTTTACCATATACAAAAAGTTTTAGGTATTGGTCTTGTAAAGCATTTTCCACAAGGGAAAAGTGGAGAAAAAAATGATTTTTACAGACTAATAGTCGACGACCCTTCACAAATACTTCTACTAGCCTTTTTATTTAATAGTAATTTGGCTATGAATCACAGAATAGAACAATTATCATTGTGAGTGCAAGCTTTAAATAATCGTTTTGGTACTAATACTATTATATTTAATAATACTCCTGCTTTACCTACATTACAAGATGGTTGATTATCCGGATTTACGGATGCTGAAGGATGTTTTAACGTATCCATTACATCTAATAGTAGATATCTCTTAGGTAATGTGATAAAAATGCGTTATATACTTGATCAAAAAGACAATGTTATCCTTGATAAAATACAGAATCTATTTAATTTAGGTAAAGTAACACTTAGATACCAAACTAAAGGAGTTTATCGCTACATTCTTACGGGCTTTAAGCCTATGTACGATGTAATATATTACTTTAAAGCATTTCCATTAAAGACTAAGAAAGCTCAATCTTTCGATAGATGATTAACTATTCATAACATTATTAGTAATAAATTACATCTTAGTCAGGAAGGATTAGTTCAAATAAGAACATTACAAAAACAGATTAATATTAATAATAGTATGACAAACAAAACAGGATTCGCGCATCCTTAAAAGACGAAGATATAGTCCGATTCTTCTTGTAAGAGGAGCGCATACTTATGCGGGTAAATATGAGGAATATTTATTAACATTTTGCATCACATGTATACAGTTGGTTTAGACGTGGATAAACTTGTGTTCACGGTAAAAATCTTGCTATATGCTGGAAACTCTTGTATAAATAGTCCACTCGTATTCATAGCGCTCGGAACAATCTATTTATTTAAAAGACAATCAGCAGGAAACCTTAGTTTTAGTACATATGCTACGGCAGTTACTAAAAATACTTATACTAGTTATAAAAATTTACAGCTTATTTCTGAACATGTGCCTAATAAAAATCCTTTAACTGATAATGACTTTGGTTACTTTTTAGCTGGATTAATTGAAGGGGATGGTTGATTTGGTTATCAACAATTATATATTATATTTTCAGAAGAAGATATTTCGCTGGCATACTATATAAAAAAACGAATTGGCTATGGTAATGTTTATAAGATTAAAGATAAAAAAGCCGTTAGATATATTTGTATAAATAAAGCAGGATTGCTTATTATTTTATATTTAATTAACGGTAAATTACTGAGTAATTATAAATATGATCAATTAATTAAACATAATTATAATGAACATTTTAATATTTGCATTTTTCCTCCTTTAAAAAAGTTAACTTTAGATAACTACTGATTAGCTGGCTTTACTCAAGCAGACGGTTGTTTTCACATAAGCGTTGTAAAAAGTAAAAGCCATAACACGGGATATAGTGTAAGGCTAGAATATTCTATAAAACAAAATGATAAACTTCCTTTAGAATTATTATATAAAGAACTAAATAAAGGTAATCTCTCTCAATATCATACAAATATTTGGTGTTATAAAAGCTCTGGATTTAAAACAGCTTTTAGTCTTATAAATTATTTTGATAGATATACCCTTTTTGCGGGTAAATATACTAGTTATCTTAAATTTAGAAAAGTTTATATTATGATAACGGAAGGAAAACATTTAGAAGAGAAAGGAGTAAAAAAAATTATAAGTATTACAACTAAGGGATCCTCAGAGACAAGCACGCAAGAGGTTTAATAAAGATAATTAACGAAATAATATAAATTTATAAATAAAGCTAAAATAAATATCATTAAATTAAATTAAATCAAGATACTGTCCAAAAAAAAATATTTGACAAGAGCATACTTTACGGCCGCTACATTAATTATAGCTGTACCAACTGGTATAAAAATATTCTCTTGATTAGCAACATGTTATGGGGGATCTTTACATTTAACACCTTCAATGTTATTTGCTTTAGGTTTCGTATTCATGTTCACAATTGGAGGATTATCTGGTGTTGTTTTAGCTAACGCATCACTTGATATTGCATTCCACGATACTTATTACGTCGTTGCTCAAATTGGAAAGGGCCTTAATAATTTATATTATTATGCATTTGACTATATGCTGGAAACTATGTTTTTAGGTTCTTATTTACTATATACATTATTATATTATCTTATTAAAATAGATGAAAAAAGAAGTCATAATCTTCTCTCTATATATAGTGAAAATAATAAGAAACCTGTTGTGTTTAATATTTTTAATAATAAACAGACAAATATACAATCAGCAGAAAACTGTAAAGGATTTTCAGAGACTATACGTCAAATATCTAAATTTAATACATATAATGAACTAGAACAATTAATTTTTTTTCCTATTACTTCGGCCTGCGAAGCAGGTGAGAGAAAGAAAAGAATGTGAAATATATCTGATAAATTGGATTGTTCTTTTATTCATTGATTGGCTGGTGTGATAGATGGGGATGGTAATTTTGATATTAGAAAAATTAATTCTAAACTAGTATTGAAAGCCATTAGAATTAAATTACATAAGAGAGATGTAAGAATTTTAACTCGTATTCAAAATGAATTACATATGGGTAGAATTAGAGCAGATAAAAATAAACCGCACTCCCTATGAATTATATCTAAAAAAGAAGAAATGGAGTTTTTAATTAATAACCTAAATGGTTTAATTAGAATTAAAGTAGATAGTTTTAAAAAAGCATGTGATTTTCTGGGAGTAAAGTTTATAGAAGCTAATTATAATATTGCTGCTTTTGATCCTTATTTTTCCGGATTAATTGATACTGATGGTACTATAGTTTATAATTATAGTGGAAACAGAATTGAATGTAATTTGGAAATTAAATATAATGATTATAGCAAAAAACTTAATTTAGATAACGTTATACCTCATTATAAACCATGTATTTTATTAAGAAAACATAAATCATCTTCTGAAGGAAAAATTTTTTTTAACTCTATCGCATTTAAATTTCAAACGGTTAAAGGTATGGTGTTTTTATATGATTACTTTATGAAGAATAGATTATATTCTGATTTTAAATTTTATAGAGTATCTAAAATAAAACAATTCATCACAGTTAGAGATTATAAAAATGATATTAAAGATAGCATCGAATTTAAAATATATTCTGATTTTATACTAGATTGAATTCAATATAGGAACCCTTTATGATATAAAGTAGCCTTCGTTAATAAAATTAGATAAAGATATAGTCCACAATTTAAATTAATTTTTAAATAAGCATTTCCACTACGTATTAAGTATGGGAGCAGTATTTGCATTATTTAGTGCATGATACTTTTGAATACCTAAAATATTAGGTTTAGATTATAATAGAATGTTAGGTAAAGTACATTTCTGATTATTATTTATAGGGGTTAATGTAACATTCTTCCCTCAACATTTTTTAGGTCTACAAGGAATGCCGCGTCGTATAAGTGATTACCCTGATGCTTTTGCTGGTTGAAATCTTATTAGTAGTTTTGGTAGTATTATAAGTGTGATAGCTACATGATTATTTTTATACATAGTTTATGTACAGTTAGTTGAAGGTAAAGCTACAAGCAGATACCCATGATTAACACCACAATTTTATAGCGATAGTCTTCAAACATTATTAAATAGAAGTTATAACAGTTTAGAATGAGCATTAACAAGCCCGCCTAAACCTCACGCCTTTGTAAGTTTACCCTTACAAAGTACTTTTAATTTATTTAATTTTACAATAATATTTTAATATAGTGCTTTATTTGGATTATTATTTGGTGAAAATTTTATTTTTAGTTTATCCTCAAATAAACTAAAAAATAATTTTTTTTTTTTACTTTTTGAAGGTGAATATATTATATTTACTTTTATATTTGATACATTATTACTTACTGTTTTTTTTTTAATAAATTGATTTTTAGTATCTTAAACAATGTATTGTATTGATGAGGATACTGCCTAAGCTTTGGCAGAGAGTGGCTAGAATATTAATCCGACAGTCTCAGGTAACACCGTAAGTTTAAATACTAAATCTGTAAATGTTAATCTACCTTCGGATGTATTAAGTAATGTAGGTTATTATGCAGGGCTTTCTGCTACTATTGTAGGAGCATTAAGTGTTGGTGCAGGTGTGGCAGCTAAAAGTGGATCTCCTTTAATAAAAGTGGTATTTGCCATAGGGACTAGATCTATAGCTACAGGGTTTTATGCTTTAGGTACTACTAGAAATAAACGTTTTGTTAATAATACTAAGGATATTCCAAAAAAAGGATAGCGATAATCCTTTTCTACTAGTTCTATTCTTGGAGATGGTGATAATGATTTATTTGTAGCTCAAGATGCCATAGACTTTTTAAATACTTATTTAACGCTACATAGTATAACATTATATTTACTTTTAACATTAATGGCTTTTTTCATAGGTATTATTGTATCAAGAGATAATACTAGTATTGATTGATAAAAAAAAAATTGCCTTATGGTAATAATATTCTTCCAATATCAATGAAATTGTTTAATTTTTGAAGTAAAAATAGTTAAATCTTTTTAAGACTTAATTGAATTGTTCTGGTTATAACAATGATCTTTTTTATTTATTATTTAATTTGATTTATTATTAACTTTGATGCTATATGTCAAACATGAGTAAATACAAAAAAGTAAATAAATTAATTTTCGTATGTCTATTATCTTTTTTAATCCTTAAGTATAATTGTTTACAATTTATATTAAGAATAATTAAGGCAAATATTAAATCGTTTTTAAACAAAGTAAATACAGTCAATAATAACATACTTCGGAAAATTGGGACCAAAAAAATATTATATAATTAAAGCATTATTAGTAATAGTTTTACTAGAAAAAAAAAAATCAATAATAATTTAATTATGCCAAAAAAATATAATATAAAAAAAAATAATAATACCCATTTGCTTAATGGTAAAGCGAAATATTCCTAATATTTTTTATCTAAGTTCGAGTCTTAGATGGGTAGTAGTCTTAATGCATTTAAAATATTAAAATGGAACTATTTATTATATTCTAAGTTTTTTTTTTAAGCATTAAGACTAGATTTGAATTAGAAATATGTATATATTTCTAATTTTATTTATCAATATTCATAAATATATTTATTTAAGATTCTATTGGATAAATGTGACAATTGTTACATTTATAACGTTATAATTGAAAATTTGGTTAAGTCCCGTACATGTATACGCGAGTTTGAGAGGTTTAATTGTTGTTTGGATTGGCTCAAGGTGGTTCATATGTGACTCGCTGGACCTAAATTTAACTTTTTAGGATAAGGATAATAGGACTTAATAAAAGAAGTATTTTATATAAGAACGTTCAATTTTATGTTTAAGAGATGTACAACTTGACCTTTTTAAAAAGTACCGTGGCAATAACTGCGTTAATGTTATAACAAATAAATAAATAAAAGATGAAAAAAATTTTACAAACAACAAAAAAAACAATTAACACTTTACTAGTAAATTTTACTTTAGCTAAATTTGCTAGTGCATTTGTTACCATTATAATGGTAGCATTAATTAAATATATGATTTCAGGTAATTTTTATATAGAATATTGTGAATTCTGAAATAATGTAGCTATAGGTTTATTAGGTTGAACTACGAATACAATTGCAATAGGCTGATTTTCTGAGTACTTAGGGGTAAAAGGTATTAACTTTAATTTAAACCAATTCCTTTATGGTTATGATACAATGGGTGCTGGTGATAGCTCTACTGTAAAAGATATTAAAGCCAAATTATATAATGCTATGGAATCTGAGCAGGGATCCGACCCAAACAAACATATAGATAAAGGAAAAGGTATAGACAAAGGTTTTAATGAGGGTAAAGATGAAAGTGAAACTAACCCTCAGGATAAAGGAAAGGGTAAAGATAGAAGAGTACATCGAATAGAACTTGGACCAGGACATTGTACAGAACCACCTTTTGTTACATGATCTAGAGTTTTTCCTGGTGTTGATCCGGCATCAATATTCTTTCCTAAAACAATAAATCCAGGTCCTGGATTTAATGTTCCCGGAGGTGAAGTACCAATACGAGACGATATATGTAAACATATTGATTATAACTCACATATTCTAAATCAGTTTAAAAAAATGGATTTAAAAACTGCTATAGAACAAAGAAATAATTATTTAAAATGCATAGATGTCTTAAATAAAAAAACATTATATGCGCAAGAAATATTATCAAAAGTGCCAGAGATACCTACAAACGAGCAGGAACATAGATTAAAAAGTAAAATATTATGAGATTTGAATGATTTAAATATGAAAAGAGCTCGGGCGGAAGCTAGAGCTACTCTTCTGAACTCTAGGATTGAATTTATACAGATTAATACAAAACCAGATGAATAATATTAATTTTAGTCTATGTTAATACTTTAATATAGGATATTTGGTATATATAAAGTAAGAGAAGTGCTTTATAAATATGATAATTGGTACATATACTATAAAGTAAGAGAAGTACTTTAGATATATATGTGCTAGGGATATGTTGTAGATGGTTCTACGTTTTGATTGCAGATCTTAAATATGGGGTTCAATTCCTCCATAACCCTTTATAAACATAAAAATTTGAAAAATAATAGTTCCTAATTATTCTTAGACAAAGATGAACTAATAACAATAAATGTTTTAAATATTTATACCCTTTTTTAATATATTTAATAGATAAACCTTACAAAGGTTTCCTTAGTATGATGTATTTGAAAAAAGTAGGGATATTTAACTGATAAAAATTACAAAGGTTTCCTTAGTATGATATTTTTTATAAATAAATAAATGATACAAGCAGCGAAAATTATAGGAACAGGATTAGCTACTACAGGTTTAATTGGTGCAGGTGTTGGTATTGGTGTAGTTTTCGGTGCATTAATATTAGGTGTAGCTAGAAATCCTTCCCTAAGAGGTCAATTATTTTCATACGCTATATTAGGTTTCGCTTTTGCTGAAGCTACTGGATTATTTGCTTTAATGATGGCTTTCTTATTATTATATGTTGCCTAATAAAAAAATAAATATTATGAATATATAAATAAATATTTATATATTCATAATAAAGCTCTCATTAGCTCAATGGTAGAGCAGGATACTTCTAATATTTAGATCTAAGTTCGAATCTTAGATGAGAATACGTTTCAATACAAAAAGTAAACTAATAAAAATAATATATTAGTTTTGTTTCACTATATATTTTTCATTATATCAAACAATAGATAACTAATAGTAAACTAGTTAAAATGTTTACTATTTGAAAGTTATTTTTAACCTAAAAAAAAAAAAAAAGAATAAACAACATTTATTTACCCTTTTTAGTAAAAAAAAAAAATGTTATATATACCCTCTTTAATATCTGTTATAGAAGTTTTACTAGTAACTGTGCCTGTTTTATTAACTGTAGCTTATGTGACTGTAGCCGAAAGAAAAACAATGGCTAGTATGCAAAGAAGATTAGGCCCTAATATAGTAGGATATTATGGTCTTTTACAAGCATTTGCTGATGCTTTAAAACTTCTTTTGAAAGAATATGTTTCACCTACACAAGCTAATTTAGGTCTATTTTTCCTTGGTCCTATTATAACTTTAATCTTTTCATTATTAGGTTATTTAGTTATACCATATGGTCCTGGTTTAGCTTTAAATGATTTAAATCTAGGTATACTATACATGTTAGCAGTTTCTTCCTTATCTACATATGGTATATTATTAGCTGGTTGAAGTGCAAATAGTAAGTATGCTTTTTTAGGTTCACTTAGAAGTACAGCTCAATTAATAAGTTACGAATTAATATTAAGTTCTGCTATATTACTTGTTGTAATGTTAACTGGAAGTTTAAATCTTACTGTTAATATAGAAGCTCAAAGAGCTATATGATTCATAGTCCCATTATTTCCTGTTTTTATTATATTCTTTATAGGATCGGTAGCGGAAACTAATAGAGCTCCTTTTGATTTGGCGGAGGCTGAATCAGAGCTTGTTAGTGGTTTTATGACAGAGCACGCCGCTGTTATATTTGTTTTCTTCTTCTTAGCTGAATATGCTAGTATTGTTTTAATATGTATATTAACTAGTATATTATTCTTAGGAGGTTATTTATATGATTATCTACCTTCTTTTTTTTTTTTAATGGAATATATTAACTTTGATTATTATATTAACAATTTAGATAAAGAAAGTATATTTTCAGATCCTATAATAGAAGGATTAATATATGGTTTAACATTAGGTGTTAAATCTTGTATTATGATATTTGTATTTATATGAGCAAGAGCATCTTTCCCTAGAATTCGTTTTGACCAATTGATGTCCTTTTGTTGAACTGTTTTACTACCAATAGTTATTGGGTTTGTAATTTTAGTTCCTTGTATATTATATAGTTTTGAAATAATACCTAGTAATATTTCTTTACTCTAATTGAAACTTAGCCTAAATTCAGATACAAAGCATTAATAATATAAAAAAAAAATATAATAAGCTATAAGTCTAATTTACTTTAGGTTTTTTTATAATTGGTGCTTCTTATAAAAGTTTATAGAAATCTTATATTATTTTTTTAATAGAATTTTAATTATTTAAAAATGCTTAATTTTAGGTACAAAGCATTAATAATATATTATTAAAAAAAAAATAATATATTATTATATATTACAGAAAGTAATATGTTTTATGTACACTAAACGTAAATATACTTTCTTCATTGAAGAAGAAAGTATATTTCGATTCTACTATGCAGTTGTGTATGGTGTTAGTAAAGGTTAAATTAGTTATTTAACCCTGAGGGAAATTAGTTTTTTTTTTTATTTTTGTTATGTTACTTACTCTTTTATTATTAACACCTATGTTAGGTATATTTACTATATCTACAGGTATGTCTTATGAGTTGTCATCTTTGCATATTAGACGCATTAAAAAAATAGCTTTAAGTACATCAATAATTAATCTCTTTATATCTTTAATTGTTTTTATATTGTTTGACTTTAGTAGTAATCAATTTCAATTTGTTCAAGAATACCATGAGATTAGTTCTTTTGATTTTTACTTAGGTTTAGATGGTTTATCTATATATTTTGTTATGTTGACAACTATAATAACTCCTATTGCATTACTAAGTAATTGAAATTCTATTAGCGATAATATAAGATCATATGTAATAATTATTTTATTATTAGAAACATTATTATTAGCAGTTTTTTTAGTACTAGATATTTTGTTGTTCTATATATTTTTTGAAAGTATATTACCACCTTTATTTATATTAATAGGTCTATTTGGATCTAGTAATAAAGTAAGAGCTAGTTTTTATCTGTTTTTATATACACTATTTGGATCATTATTCTTATTATTATCAATATTAGCTATGTCTTCAATAATGGGAACAACAGATTTTGATGCTTTATATAAAACTAATTTTAATTATTCTACACAATTATTTTTGTTTTATGGTATATTTATAGCATTTGCTGTAAAAACTCCTACTATATTTTTAAATACTTGATTATTAAAAGCTCACGTTGAATCACCTTTAGGTGGTAGTATTATACTAGCTGCTATTGTTTTAAAATTAAGTTTATATGGTATTTTTAGACTTATATTACCTTTATTACCTAAAGCATCTTTAGATTATACCTATATTATATACCTTATAGGTGTTATAACAATTATATATGCTAGTTTTAGTACATTAAGAACGATAGATGTTAAAGAACTTATTGCTTATAGTTCTGTTTCACACGCAGCTGTTTATCTTATAGGTGTATTTAGTAATACTATACAAGGAATAGAAGGTGGTATAGCCTTAGGTTTAGCCCACGGATTTGTTTCAAGTGGTTTATTTATTTGTGCTGGTGGTGTATTATACGATAGATCTGGTACTAGATTAATTAGTTACTATAGAGGTATTGCTCAAGTAATGCCTTTATTTTCTATTTTATTTTTTATTTTATCTTTAGGTAATTGTGGAGTTCCTCTTACTTTAAATTTTGTAGGAGAATTTATGTCTCTTTACGGGGTATTTGAAAGATTACCTTTGTTGGGTGTTTTTGCTAGTTCATCTATAGTTTTCTCTGCAGCTTATACTATATATATGTTTAATAGAATAGCTTTTGGTGGATCATTTAGTAAATTTTTTGAAGCCAATATAAGTGATGTAAATAGACGTGAATTTTTTATTTTATTTACACTAGTTATATTTACAGTTGTGTTAGGTATATACCCTGCCCCTATTCTAGATGGTTTACACTATTCAGTGTCATCATTAATATATAATAACTAAAATTAACTATATAATTATATCTTCACTAAAATCTTTATTAAAAATAATATATTAATTTAGAAAGTCTTAGCTGAAGATAAATAATAACCAAATAAAACATGATATTATCATGCAATTCTACTAATCCTTCCATTTGTGGTGTAGCACTATCTTGGAAATATAAGCCTCAAGGGCTTGGTGCATCACAAAAACTAAATCTATTAAAATATAATAATGTTAACATATAAACTTTATTTTCTTTTTTTTTTATAACTAAATTTATAGAAACTAATTATAATGTATTAGCTGAAGTAAAGTTAACTCTTCGAATAATAAATCACGCTTAATAAATAGGGACTAAAAAGTTTTTATTCTTTTAATAAATAATAATGTAAAAATAATTATAACATTGAAACTATATCAAAAAAAAAAAAAATGCCACAATTAGTTCCGTTTTATTTCATAAACCAAGTAACTTTTGCTTTCATATTACTTGTAATAATGATATATGTATTTTCAAAATACATTTTACCAAGATTTGTTCGTTTATTTATTTCACGTATATATATAAGTAAATTATAATATATACAAAAAAAAAATATCCCTTTTATTCTAAATAACGGGTTTAAACTATGTTTCAATAAAAATACAAATCTCTAATAAAATAAAAATGGCCAATGCAATAATCTTGCTCCACAATGATTGGAACTATTAGTCAATAATACCCTAGTTTGAGGTCAACAATCGTGATTAGTGCATACAATATTACTTAATCTTACAAAAGCGCAAGACTCTTTAGCAAGCATAAACGATTTATGTAATAGTATAAGTAAGCTAGAATCTTTAGCTGAACTAACTTTATAACAATTAGAACAACTTCAAGATTAATTACATAATTTAAGATTTCTAAAAGTTAGTTTTAATACTCATCTAAGTAATAATATTCAACCTCTGGATATTTTAGCTCGTTAAAATGTTGCTGCGTCTAGAATTTTATATAAAATTCCTGCTAATGTTTTTAATGTATCACTTGTTTAATTAATTAAATTACCAATATAATTATCCGTAAAACCAAAATGTTTTATGTATAATTAATAGATAAATAAGGTTTAAACTATATTTCAATAAAAATACAAATAATAATTGCTAAAAAAAAATGTTTAATTTTTTATATACAACAATACCAAGTCCTTTAGATCAATTTGAGATAAGAAATTTATTAAGTTTGGATGCTCCGATACTAGCTAACTTACATATATCCTTAACTAACATAGGATTATATCTAACCACAGGTGCAATTTTAGTTTTAACATTAAATGTTTTAGCTACTAATTACAATAAGGTTGTAAGTAATAACTGATCAATAAGTCAAGAAACAATATATGCTACTATACATAGTATAGTAACAAATCAGATAAACCCTACAAAAGGACAAATATATTTTCCATTTATATATACTTTATTTATATTTATTTTAGTAAATAATTTAATAGGTATGGTTCCTTATAGTTTTGCATCTACAAGTCATTTTATTTTTACATTCTCTCTTAGTTTTACTGTTGTATTGGGTGCAACTATATTAGGATTCCAGAAACATGGTTTAGAATTCTTTTCTTTATTAGTGCCAGCAGGTTGTCCGTTAGCTTTATTACCTTTATTGGTATTAATAGAGTTTATTTCATATTTATCAAGAAATGTATCTTTAGGACTTAGATTAGGTGCTAATATATTAAGTGGTCACATGTTATTAAATATTTTAGCCGGTTTTACATATAATATTATGACTTCTGGGTTTATTTTTTTCTTTCTAGGATTAGTACCTTTAGCATTTATAATAGCATTTTCTGGTTTAGAGTTAGGTATTGCTTTTATACAAGCTCAAGTTTTTGTAGTTTTAACTAGTAGTTATATTAAAGATGCTTTAGATTTACATTAATATACAATGTATTAATATAAAAATAATTTAATTATAAGGCTTTTAAACAAAAAAAATTTTTTTTATTATTAATAATTAATCTTCATAATTAAAATATAATCTTATTTATAAATATCTTTAAAAACTCACTTTATAATATCTAAAGGCTTTTGTAACTAGGATTACTAAGATAGGAAAATAATATAGATTTTTGTGTTACTAAGAGTATAATATTATATTAATTTATAGTATAGGAAAGTCAGGTGCTTGTTAAGCCGAAACATATAATAAATGTTTGTTAAATTTAAATTTGAGTATTAAACAGAAAATAATCAACATATTTCTATAGTAATTATTATAGCTAAATGTATCTAAATATTTATTTTTATACAGTAAGATAATGTTAACGAACTTTCAAGCTCTAGGTTAAGCCTTAATATAGACTAATAACTAATACAGGACCCCGCTTAATTGTATCCAAAAATAAAAAAAAAAATAATGAAAAAAATAAAATTTTTATATATTATGAAATATTTTAAAAGTAATATTAGTAATGGTATATATAATTAAATTAAGTTTTTTTTATTTATACCAATAAATGAATTGAGTTTGATGATGGCTCTGAATGAACGCTATCCAAGTGCTTGACACATGCTAATCGTACGTCTAATTTAATAAATAGCATATACTATTTATTTCATTAGAAGTGGTGTACAGGTGAGTATATAATGTTTTGGCTGCCTTAAAGTAAGGTTAACAAATACCTTATGATTTCAAAAAAAGAACAAAGGAAAGAAATTTCCGCTTTAAGAGGACAATAAACGTTTCGGATAGGTAGTAGTTAAAGTAATGGTTTAACTAGCCTAATATTCCGTAGTCGAGGCTGAGAGGTCGATCGATCACATTGGGTCTGAAAAAACCCCAATACGTATAGTACAGCAGTGGGGAATATTGGTCAATAGCCTAACGGCTGAACCAGCAACTTGGGGGAATGTATAGCTTCGGCTAATTATACTTGGCTGTTTAATCCATTATAAGTAATTAAAGTTATTTATAATAGATTATTCAATTTATCCGTAATAGGTTTATGCTACTAAACATAGTGTAGTAAAATTAATTTGCTACTTTTTTATTAAGAGAAATTTTTCTCGTAGACAGGTATAAGATCGATTTTATCGAGTAAAGTTCTAGAGGGGAATAAAAAATTGATTATGACAAATTTCGTTTCTATATGTCTTGACCAAATTACGTGCCAGCAGTCGCGGTAATACGTAAAAGACTAGTGTTATTCATCTTTAGTAGGTTTAAAGGGTACCTAGACGGTATAATTAGTCTTAAACAAGAAACGGTTATGCTAGAGTTATATATGAGAAGGGGAGTATTTATGGAGTAGAGTTGAAATTCTTTGATCCCATAACGACTGGTAACGGCGAAAGCAACCTTTTATCTAATAACTGACGTTGAGGGACGAAGGCTCGGGTCACGAACAGGATTAGATACCCTAGTAGTCCAAGCAGAGAATGATGAATGCCATAGATTAGATATTAATTTAGTCTATAAATGAAAGTGTAAGCATTTCACCTCAAGAGTAATGTGGCAACGCAGGAACTGAAATCATTAGACCGTTTCTGAAACCAGTAGTGAAGTATGTTATTTAATTCGTAGTTACGCGAAAAACCTTACCACAACTTGAATATTATCTTTATGATATTACAAGCGTTGCACGGCTGTCTTCAGTTAATGTCGTGAGATATTGGTTAATTCCATTAAATTAACGGAAACCCTTGCTTTATTTGAGATAAAGCAGTTCACCTTTACAAGGGATATGATAATAGGGGCCAAGACAAGTCATCATGGCCTAAATGTTGTGGGCTATAGACGTGCCACACGTACCTATACAAAATGATGCAAAAATGTAAATTTGAGCTAATCTAATTAAAGTAGGATAAAATATGGATTGTAGTCTGAAATTCGACTATATGAAAAAGGAATTACTAGTAATCGTGAATCACCACGTCACGGTGAATTTAATCTCAGATAGGTACTAACTACTCGTCAGGCGCTGAAAAAAGTATGTGCAATAAGTTTGGTTTTTCATTTAATTTTTTCTAGATAATTATTTCTAGTTTCTTTTATGGAAGATCTTCGTATGCGTGACTTTAATTGGTGTTAAGTCGAAATATGGTTCGTGTAGTGGAAATTGCACGGGATTTATTAATGTAAACAATAACAAATATATATAAATATATATATAAAGATGTCTGTCTAGAGACCTTCTCTCTCTAAATTTACATCTTTATATAAAGGAAACTGCCATAATTGGTAAGATGGGTTGAGCTGTAAACTCAATAGTAATATACTTTTAAGAGTTCGAATCTCTTGTTTCCTAGATGTTAAAAAAAAAGAACTTTATTTGTCACTATGTTTATAAACATATAATTTAAAGGTATATTTACGTTATTTTTATATTTTTTTTTATAATAAAAAGAAGGCTTTCTTTCTATAGGCATATGAAAGGCGTGTTAGCTTAATGGTAAAGTGCTGTGTTTCGGCCACAATAATACAAGTTCAAGTCTTGTACACGTCTTCTATAGATTAAAACTTTTTAACTAATATTTTAAATGAAAACCCCTTTTTTTATATTACTATATTTTTATAAATCTCATTAGCTTAATTGGTAGAGTAATATATATCTAATATATAGGTCTAAGTTTGAATCTTAGATGAGATACCTTTTAGATAAAAAAGTAATAAAAAAAAATTTTTTTATTACATTTTTTATAAATAAGGTTGAGAAGTAGCATAAGGCCTTCCTCTTTGGCAATTAATAAAACCTCAGGAGCCACACCTCTAGTATCTACAATAATATATCTACCATTTATTCTATTCTAAGGACCAATGTTTTCTAAGTAGTGATTGTTATGGGGGATTTATGATTTCCGGGCAGAGTTGAGGTATTGGTTGTTGAGGGGAATTCCTACTTTTATAGGTAGTGGTTATTATGGGGAATTCCTGCTTTTATAGGTAGTGGTTATTATGGGGAATTGGAGGTTGAGACGGAATTTCTGCTTGAACAGGTTTTTCGGTTTGAACCGACCGCCCTTGGTCTTGCTCCATAATACAACATATCTTTTAAACTGGATAGTAAGGTAATATTTAATATCGAAAATAAGTATATATATATACTTAAAACTCTCATTAGCTTAAATGGTAAAGCATACATAGATATTTGTGATATCCAGGTAGATATAAGTTCGAAGCTTATTTGAGAGCAAGGGTGAAACCCGTACATGTATATTTTGGTTTAGGGGACAAAGGGTTTTTTTTTAGTATTTTTTGTGGTTTCATTTGCCATTTTATATGTGACTCGCTGGACCCTTAGTGTATCTTAGGGATAAGGATAATAGGATTCTAAATATTATATTAATAATGTATTATATTTTCGTAGATGTTTAACTACGCCCATTAAATCAAAACTAACAACGTCTTATAACTACGTAAATGTTATAAAAAAAAAAACAAACAAAAAATACACACAAATATCTATGGTTACTAGTTATGCATAACTAGTACCATGGCGAGTTATTTTTAATAATCAAAACCCTTTATTAAAAATAGCTGGGCCTTTATAGCTCAATGGTAGAGCAAAATACTGTTAATATTTTGATAGATGTTCAATTCATCTTGAGGGCTGGCTTTAAAAAGGTTTTTAGTATAAATTTAATTTATTTACACTGTAAACCTTAATTAATTTAACTACTTTTTCCTCATAATTGTTAATAGAATATACTTTTTATTTTATATTTTATTAACATAGGTAGTTCTATTGTCTTTTTTCTAAAAATAACAAGTATATTTTTAATTTCTTTTTAGACTTTTATTCTTGAAAATTGATGAGGTATTATTATATATTTTTATATGTATGACCTGTTTCTTTTAAATGAAATATATACTAATGGTTATAGGGTAGAAGTTTTAGATATTGTTTCATTAGTTGCTGTTTTATGTAGCATACTTGTAATAATTAGTAAAAACCCCATTGTATCTGTATTATTTTTAATAGGTTTATTTTTAAGTATAGCTAGTTATCTTATGATATTAGGTTTGAATTTTATTGGTATTTCTTATTTATTGGTATATGTAGGAGCTGTGTCTATTTTATTTCTTTTTATTTTAATGTTAATTAATGTTAGAATAAGCGAATTATTAAGTAATACTAGTAATAGTATACCTTTAGCTATTTTTATTACTATTTCATTTAATTATCCTGTATATCAAATATTACCCTATAGTATTGCTTCATTTAATAGTTATACTATTGATTTAAATAATACATTAAACGATATATGATATAACAATTATAGTGATTTTTTTAATAAATTGTTTAATTTAAGTGGTACTGAATTAGATAATGGTGAAATATATTTTGTTACTAGTAAAATATGAGATGGAAATTTAGCTGAAACTAATCATATTACAAGTATAGGTAATATTATGTATACTAGTTATAGTATATGATTAATATTAACTTCTATTATATTATTATTAGCGATGACAGGTGCTATTGTTATTACTATAAAACAAAAAAAATAATATAAACAATAAATATCTTGCTTCGCAGCCAGATAATAAAAGTAAAACCTTCAATTTATCAGTTAGTAATAATAAGTTTTATATCACTAGTACTAAAATAAATGCTAAATTACTTACCAACTGAGTAAGAGGGTTCTCTTGCAAAGCAGGGGGAATCCTCATTTTCAGTGTCAATTTGTACGACCTTTATTGTTTTTACAAATTGATAAATAGTACCTGCGTTTGCTATAGAATTAAAAGATATAGATATATATTTATTAGACAAAATTAAAGCATATTTAGGTGTTGGTAAAATAAAAATCATAAAAAATAGAGGTAACGCTCTTTATGTTGTAAATTTTATAAAAGATATATGTAATGTAATAATACCTCATTTTGATAAATACCCTTTATTAACTGTAAAAAGGATAAATTTTTTATCATTTTAATAAATCCTATACTTAATGAGGGATAAAAAGCATTTAACTGAAAATGGGTTACAAAGAATAATAAGTATTAGAGCTTTAATGAATAAAAAAACATGAAGAACTTCTTATCCTTTAATAGTTATTGATGTCCCTGTATTACCTCCATTAAAAACAACTGATGTAACACCTGAAAGATTAGTAGTATTTACAGATGCAGAAGGATGTTTCTTTTAAACATAAGATAAAATATAAGTAAAAAAGGTTATTGAGTAACAGCAAGTTTTAGTCTTGTATAACATTCGGCCTGCGAAGCAGGAGAGATTTATTATTATTTAAGGTAATTAAATAATACTTAGGTTATGGTAATTTACTAGAAGAAGCTAATAAAGTAGTTATAAAGTATAAAAATTTAAACTAATATCAGAAGAAATAATACCTTTCTTTATTAAAAACTATTTACAGAGTAGTAAATCCTAAAATTTTCCCGATTTCTGTAGAGCATGTGCTTTAATAAAAGAAAAAGCACATTTAACTGAATAAGGTATAACTACTCTTCGTCGAAGAAGAAAAACCATAAAACCAGGAATAAATATAGGGAGAAAATATTAGTATCTTTAGGTTTAATATTATTAATTACATTGTATTACATTTTAGAGAAATAAGTCTCTTTTCCAAAAAAAAAATGTTTATATATCATTAATTTTTTTATTATATTAACATTGGCAATATAATTAGAGCTAGTATTCTAATTGGTAAGAAGTTTTCTTGTCGAGAAAAAATATGTCGGATCGTGGCCGACCTAGCTCGTTTTATAAATATATAAAGGGATTAGCTTAATGGTAGAGCAACCGTTTTACACACGGTAGGTTAGGTGTTCAAGTCACCTATTCCTTAACCAAAAAAAAGATATTTTTTATATAAATATCTTTTTTTTTTTTTTAACCTAAATTATATACCTAAGGTATGCATACGATTATATTCTAATCGAACTATATAAAATATTTAAAACAAAGTATGACTAATTTAACAAGAAGTAAATTTCAAGCTCATCCTTTCCATTTAGTGTCACCTTCACCTTGACCTTTGTATACTTGTATTGCATTATTAACATTAACAACTAGCGGAGTATTAACAATGCATGGTTTTAGTAATGCAAACCTATTCTTAACGTCAGCTTTTGTAGCCGTTATACTATCTATGTCTTTTTGATGACGTGATGTTATAAGTGAAGGAACTTATTTAGGTAATCATACATTGGCTGTACAAAAAGGATTAAATATGGGTGTTGCTTTATTTATAGTATCTGAAGCATTATTCTTCTTAGCTATATTTTGAGCATTCTTTCATTCAGCCTTATCTCCAACTGTAGAATTAGGAGCTCAATGACCTCCTATGGGTATAGAAGCTATTAACCCCTTTGAATTACCTTTATTAAATACAGTTATATTATTATCTAGTGGAGTTACGGTGACTTATGCTCATCATTCTTTAATAGAGGGTAATAGAAAAGGAACATTATATGGTTTAGTCGCTACAGTATTATTAGCTGTTATATTCACAGGTTTCCAGGGTGTTGAATATAATGTGTCATCATTTACTATAAGTGATGGAGCATTCGGTACATGTTTCTATTTTGGGACGGGGTTCCACGGACTTCATGTGATGATCGGAACAGCTTTCCTTGCTGTAGGTTTATGACGTGTCCTTGCTTATCATTTAACTGATAACCATCACTTAGGTTTCGAGTCTGCTATACTATACTGACATTTTGTAGATGTAGTTTGACTTTTTTTGTTTATATCCATATACTATTGAGGTTCTTAATAAACTTTTTTTCTAAATATTCTACTTATTTTTATAGTAGTCCTCCTTTACCTGGTTGTTTTGTTACTGTTACTTTAAATAGTGAAATATCTATATATTTAGATACTTTAAATTCTTTATATGATCAGTTACAACATGAAAATATTATGTCACATTTAGCAAATTCTTATTATAATTATGTTGTAAATAAAGTAAATCATTTAAATACTATAATATTAAAAGATGGTTTTTATGAATTATCTAATTTAAAACCTATTATAAAATTTAAATTAGATAATTTATATACCTTTACCTTTAAAAGCCATAATAATAATAATATATATTTTCCTATTATAAATATGTTTAATATTTGTTTACAAAATATTTATATTATAATACCAGCTATAATTTTTACACTAAAACCTTTACTTAATACTTTTTCTAATAAATTGAATGTTTTATTAGAAGAATTGTTAAATTTAAGTAAAATTTGTTGGTATTTAATAATAGATAATGTTATTAGACATAATTATAACAAGATGAAATATAAAATTATTGGACTTCTGTTAGATTATTTAATAGAACAATTCACAATAAGAATTGAAATAAATAATGAATTGATACATAAACATGGCGTAGACGAGCAATTTTTTAAGGATTGTCCATTATTTGATGATCCTGATGAGGTGAAGAAACGTGCTCGTTTATATAAAGACTGATGTGATGACCAAGATGAAATTAAGGAAATTTTAAAAACTATACGGATTTTAGAAGATATTATTATAAATAATTTCAATTATGACCATGTAGTATTTCCTCCACATTTTTTGGACGAATATCTTTATTTAGATCCTGATGATTATGATTTTGACGATGATAGCATTAATAACGACGAAGATAGCAGTAATAACGACGAAGATAGCAGTAATAACGACGAGGATTAGAGCAATAAGGATAACTAATAATCTTAATAGTATATAGATATAAAAAAAAAAATAATAGAGACCTTAGTTTAATGGTAAAATACGAGACTTTTAATCTTTGTTATATGGGTTCGAATCCCATAGGTCTTAATTTATTACATTTAATAGGTTACAATTATTATATGCATATTACATAATTATATGCTTATTACATAATTATAAACGGCCATAGGTTAATGGTAGACCTTTCGTCTTCCAAACGATTTGTGTCGATTCGAATTCGGCTGGCCGTAAAAAAGGATAAGTTTCCATTGGTAGGGTAAGGTGTTTGCTAAACGCCGTGCTATGCACTTGATAGTTCGAATCTATTCTTATCCGACTTTATCTTTTAGATTATAATATTAAAATATAAATTAAAGAGCATAATTTAATTGGCAAAATTTGAAGCTTCAAACTTCACTTTCTCAGTTCGATTCTGAGTGCTCTTGTTACTATATTATTATTTAAAAAGGTTCCTTAGCTTAATTGGTAAAGCGTATTCTTGATAAGGATGTGTTCAATGTTCAATTCATTGAGGAATCAATAATAGCCATTATTAATATAAAGAGAATTGACCGAGTGGTTCATGGTGATTAGCTTGAAACTAATTTAATTTAATAGATTACATGGGTTCGAATCCCCTATTCTCTGTTTATTAATAAGAATTTTATATAAATTTTTAAAGGACATTCCTTCTTTTTTTTTATATATAATTAAAATATATTATGAATAATAGAATAATAACTTTTATAGTGACATATAGTAATGCAGATACTCAGAAAGTAAAAATATTAAAAGTTAATAAAAGTAAATCCAATATTTACCATTTAATATAATTACAGGTAAAAATTACATAGGGTCTTTTGTAAATCTTGCAAGTAGATTTAGTTGTTATTATATAGTATATCTTGAAAATAGAGTAAAAAAAGACTCTAGCATTATTTATAATTCTTTATTAAAATATGGTCATTCAAAATTTAGTATAGATATTTTATAATATTGTGAATCACATTTATTAATAGCAAGAGAACAATATTATATGGATATATAAAAATCATAATAAAGAGGCTGGAAGTGTGTTGGGTTTCTTACATTCAGAAGAAAGAAAAGCTAAAAAGATAATTTATAATTTAAGTAAAAAACATACAAATGAAACAATATCAAAAATAGGATTTAGTATTAAGCTTTTTGTAATAGTTAATATTAATCCTAAGCTTATTACAATGTATACTAAACTAAAATTATCTTCTTGATCAAGAAGCGTAAGTCTTAAAGTATTTGATTTGGAAAATAATCTTATGAATATATTTACCACTTTAACAAGTACTGCAAAAAAATTTAAGGTTAGCCATAAAACTTAAAAATACCAAATATAGGTATTTATGATGGTAGAATTATTTTTAAATATGAACTTTAGGATCTAGGAGTATGAATATATAATTCTAATTAGAATTTGTTTATGATATCTAATAATGCTAAAAAAGCAGCCTAATGGTGCATTATATCATCTAGTACTATGGATGATAATATTTAATCTAGTAATTTGTATAAAAAAAAGTTTTATTTTTATAATATTAAATCTAACCCATATTTTAATGATTGACTAATATATAAATATTAAGTATATATAATAAAACAGATTGTAGTCAAATCTGGTTACGACACTCCTTTTGGGTAGGAGACTTTTTGTGTTCAAATCACAACAATCTGATAAAGAATAACCTGATAAAATCATTTACTATAAGTGATGGAGCATTCGGTACATGTTTCTATTTTGGGACGGGGTTCCACGGACTTCATGTGATGATCGGAACAGCTTTCCTTGCTGTAGGTTTATGACGTGTAAGTTGAGTAATTGTTATGTTATTATCATTATAGTTTGAATTATTAGCTTAAATTAAAGCTAATATAGTAATGTGTTAGATATCAAATGAGAATTCCTATACTATATAGTATAAGAAAGTATATAAAGAGACTATTAGGGAAACCTAGCTATATATTAAAGAGATACGAAGATTATATTGTGTAAGGCAGAGAGAGAGAAAGTAAACACATGCACTCTTAGATAAATTCAATAATAAACGAAGTGAATTGAAATATCTTAGTAACTTCAGGAAAAGAAATCAAACGAGATTCTATGATTAGTGTGAATGAAAATAGAACAGCCTAAAAATCAAAAATATAGAATACCTCTATAAATCTGATAAATTAAATAAGTAAAACGAGCAAAACTTGTTTGAATATAAAGGGGAACCTTCCTCTAAGGCTAAATATAATATATAAGCGATAGTGTACAGTACTGTGAAGGAAAGGATTGAAATAGTAGTCTTATAAGCAGCTCAAGTAAATATAAAAAAAAAATGAGAGCGTACCTTTTGCATAATGGGTCAGCAAGTTAATATTAGATGCGAGCAGTAATGCCCAGATAAACCAATTATGAAATAATGAATAAGTATCTAAAATTAGACCCGAAGCCTGGTGAT
>Ga0302303_10000305_pt1 | contig 44379 bp, 23 predicted proteins | sample III_Palsa_E2_1_FD_194542 | JGI IMG/M metagenome (GOLD analysis project Ga0302303, IMG submission 194542) | Peat permafrost microbial communities from Stordalen Mire near Abisko, Sweden - III_Palsa_E2_1 | ecosystem: Environmental > Terrestrial > Soil > Palsa > Peat permafrost | place: Sweden...
GCCATTGACGGTAAACGTGCCGGGCGCCATTTCGACGGCTTCGCCGAAGTCGGCGACGGGCGACATGAAGTTCTGAATCATGGCGCTGGTGATCTCGGTCCGGGGCGAGGTTTCGTTGAGCTTGGCGTCCATGGGTGCGAGAGCGGCTGCGATGGAGTGCGTAGCGTCAGCATCGACTGTGATGTCGGAGGTGGCAGTGCCGACCTGGAGGGTCAGGGCTACTTCAACGGGTTGATCGGTGAGCTGAACGCCGTTGCGGGTGATGATGCCGAAACCAGAGGCAGTAGCGGAGACATCGTAGGTGCCGGGAACGAGCGAGACGGAAAAGTGTCCGGTAGCGTCGGCCGTGACGGTGGCTGTGCGGTTGGTAGCTTCGTTGCGGACCGTGACGGAAGCGCGGGGAATCATGCCGCCTTTAGCGTCGGCAACGGTGCCCTGTAGTGGGGCGGTGGACTGAGCGAACATGAGCGTCGCTGAGAGCAGTAGCAAGAGTGCTGTCACTGTCCATCTGACTGCGCTCGTAACATGGTTCGGCGATGTCGCGGTTTCTCGCGCAGAAGCTTTCACGTAGATTCCTTCTTTCATAGCTGTCGGGGATACAGATTTGGCCTTCAGAAGGAAGCTTGCGTGAGTTTTCTTACAGACGTGTTACTGCGTGTTGAACGCGCTGTAAATGAAATTGATTTTTTGATCAATTTATGAACGAACGTTCATATAACGGCGGTATCTGTTGGCGAGATGAGAGGGAGTGTAATGGCGGCAAAAGCTCTGCTCTATCCCGCCGGCGAGCGATATACAGGACATCGTCCAAAGGATCTACAAAGCAAAAATATCCCGTGCGAAGCGATGATCCGCTTCAGCACGGGATGTTTGACGCAGGTTATGACTACTGGACGGTCACAGTGAAAGTAGTGGAGGTTGTGATCGCTGTATTGACAGAATCCTCAGCGCTTAGTGTGAGCGTGTAGGTTCCCTTCGGCGTCGTCGTTGGAGATGTTGTGGTGTTGCTGCAGCCGGAGAGAGCCAGGCCGAACAGCGCCAGCAAGCAGACCGTCACGCAGGACCGGAGCTTGCGGGAACGGCGGCCAAAGAAACCTGCAACGAGGAGACCGGCAGCAGCCAGGCCTGAAGATGCCGGACCCAGCGGTGAGGGTTTCTGCGGAACACGTGGTGTGGTGTTTGCCGAAACGACCGTCAAGTGAGCGCCACTGGCGAACTTACCCGTCGCACCCTTCATCAACTCAATTCCGTTAGAGCAGGTGGAGGTATTTGTGGTAATGGTAAGGGTCGTAGTCCCGGCTGCCGTGCTGGTGATGATGACGTTCGCTCCTCCGGTGGCGCAGGCATAGGCGATGGTGCCGCCGATCCCGAACTCAACGGTGCCGGTATAACCGCCGCCGGGTGTAACGGTAACGTTCTCTGTGGCGGAACTGCCTTGAGTCACCGTCATATTTGGGACCGTGAGGGTTAACGTTCCGGTGGAAGTGGTTGTCCCGCCGACCGAAAGGACGGAGGTTGCCGTGGATTGCGCGTAGGTGGTGCTGCCCGAGTAGGTAGCGACAATGATATGCGACCCGGCGGCGGCGGAGGTGAAGCTATAGGTCGCGCTGCCGTTCGTCAGCGCCAGCGCCGAGTTTATGACGACACCGTCCACCGTGAGTTTCAAAGTGCCGGCCGGCGTGCCAGTACCTGTGGTCGGAGCGACGGTGATCGTAATCAAATCGGCGGCGTTTGCATTGGGAGTCGTGGTGGCCGGGGTGATGGTCGTTGTAGTGGCCACAGTTCCGGTGATTACGGTAGTGAACTGCGGCCATGCAGTAAGGAGGTTGTTCAGGTTGACGGACCCGAGGCCAGAGGCTTCGTCGTAACCCACTGCGGCCGGATACTCAGACTCGCCACTGGCATTGCAGAAGTTGGGGCCGGCTAAACACTGGTTGCCGCCGCTGGTGATGTCGTGAAAGGCGGAGGCATAGGTGGTGGAGTTGGACGCGAGGCTATAGAGCGTGGGGTTGATAAGACCCTGTCCCGTGACATAGCCCTTAGCCTGATTGATGATGGCCACCATGCCGGCAAAGATCGGCGTGGCAAAGCTGGTGCCACCGGCCGCGGTCAGGTCGCCGGTAGAGGAGTCGCGCAGGCCACTGGTGCAACTGCTGGTTTGGTAAGGAGGGACTCCGCCGTTGGCGGCGGTGTTCCAGGTTGACTGATCGCTGCTGCAGAAGATGTAAGGTGCGCTGTAGTTGGAGGCGTCGAGTGAAACATCGGGAACCATACGGTAGGTGCCGGACGGGATAGCGACACCGCCGATGGTTCCAGCCTGCCATGTCGGCCTTGGCGTATAGATGCTGACGCCGCCGCCACCGGAAGCGACACCGGCATCGTACTGCTCCAGGACGGCATCGTCGTTCCAAACCTGCTCCGGGATATAGGACTTGGCGGAACTGATGGTGTCGGTGCTGGTCGGAGCGTTGAAGTAAGTGCTGTTGCCGGTTGCGGTGTCGGCAGGGGGAAATTCGCTGCCACCGATGCCGGTGACGTACGCGCTGCTGGCAGGGTAGTCGACGGCCAGTTGCTCCTGCTCGGCGACGGTGATGCCGGTGCCGGTTTCGCCGGAGCAGTCGGTCGAGCCGGAATCACCGGACGCATTGACGACGGTCTGGCCCTGGGCGGCGGCCTGCTCGAGAACCAAATTGAATTGCGTGATGAAACTGCTGCCCTGCAAGGGCTCGCAGCCGCCATAGCTTTCGCTGATGATGGGTGCAATGTCCTCGTCTACGGCATACGTCAGCGCGGTGAAGACTCCATTGGTGTTCAGGCTGTTGCCGGTATAGACGAAGTAAATGGAGGCGCCCTTGGCAATGCTGCTGGAGTATTCGAGATCCAGATCGGACTCGCCTTCGTCGCCTGCGCCATCGGGATTGATAGCGGAAGATCCGGTATTCGGCACCAACACCTGGTTGGGCGCTTTGGCCGTGAGGCCGATTGCGGTCTGGAAGGTGGTGATATCACTGGGTATGATCGCGGACTGACCTATGATGGCAATCGACGAACCAACACCCGTATAGCCGGCGTTGTAGGCGGGGGTAATGTCGTAGATGGTATCGATGTCCCCGGGAGTGAGATAGATATAGCTCCCGGTGCCGGTGCTGGACGTAAAGTTAGGCTGGGCTGACGGAACGGCCCTGCGAATGAACCGCGGGTGAGGGCGGAAGCTGGACAGGTTTTCGACTGACAGGACGCTGGAAGCAATCGCCGAGGGCACGCTGATTGCGGTTGCGGGAGCAAAATGGTTGCCATCGGCTGACTTGAAGTAGTGAAGCTGGGTGTCGAAGGCGGATTCTACCTGGGCTTCGGTGCCACTAAAGGAGATGCGGTCGCGGCTGTGGGAGACGCCGTCGATGGAGAAGCCCTGCTGCTGGAGCCAAGCCTCAATGGCGGCGATATCGGACGCAGCGGCGCCAAACTGCGCCCCGAACTGTGTGGGTGTGAGCCACTGATGATAAAGCGGAGAAGATGGGTTCTGCTGGGCGGCAACGAGCGCGTCAAGAGCGGCCTGCTGGGCGGGAGTCCGGCTAAGGACGAGGGTGATGCTCTGAAGCCTGGTGGACGGGGGGACGGCGCCGACGTCGTTGGCTGGGATTGCGCGGGGCGAAAGTGAGCCGGCGATGCTGGCGCGGCTACTGTTGTCGATCGCGGAGGTAATACGGGCCTGCGGAGCCTGCGCCAAAGCTGTAGTAGCGGCTAAAAATACTGTTGCGGCGATGGTTGCGAGGCGGACTGCAGCGGTCTTTTGGGGTGCGAAAAAAATCGTCATAGAGAACTCAATGATAGGGCCGAGACGCGTGATTTGTCGTGAATCTGGTTGAGGAATAAAGGCAGAGCCTGCGATAGCTCCGACACCTGTGTCGTACGCCAACTTGCTAGAGGAGACGTGTTTTGGGGTGATGCGGTTTCACCTACTGAAGACAGGTTCTGGAGCGGAAAGTTGCGGTATTGGGCGATTCCTGGCCTCGGACGAACGATGGCGAAGACAAATTGCATCGAAAGAGGGGGGCATTTGTAATTAGAAGGACGTTTTGAGGTTTGGAGGGGGTTTGATGAGCGAAGCAGCGATGAATGGCAAAGGCGTAGAGGGCGACGCGAAAGCACAGGGCCCGGAACCGCTGGGAGACAATCCGGCGACTGCTGGATCGAGCGAGACGAAGGTACACTCTGGGACGCCTGAGAATGCTGAAGGACAGGTGAACCCTTCCGCTCCGGGCGAAACCGGAACGACGCCGGGCACCCATGGCAAATAAGTGAAACTGCCACTTTGCTGCTACCCTTTTAAGAAAGCAGACACGCTCGCGCGGAGGGATGTGTGAGTGGTTGAAACAGGCGGTCTTGAAAACCGCTTAGCCCTAACGGGCTACGGGGGTTCGAATCCCTCTCCCTCCGCCATTTAGTCCGTAGTGCTCTTACATAGGAAGATTCCAAAGCGGTCGCCTTCCACGTTTCTGGATCGATGATAGCTTCGTGAAGCCCCTTATAGAGCTGGTCGCCGTGTGGGACCTTACCCATATCTATATAGATAGCTCGAGAACAGGTGATGCAGCGTACCTCGGGAGAAGTTGTTGCCACCCATATTGCGGCCCGTGGAACAAAGCCTACGTTTGCTCAAGATTCCTCGCCGAGCAAACTCTTCCTGCAAATCGAAGATCGACTTAAGGCGCAGGTAGGACGCTCCACCAACATATTTGCGGAACTAGCCCTCAACGACTCGGTTAACAGGCAGCCACATCTACCCATAGGTGTAGTCTTCGACCAAATCTGAGGAAGGTTTGGCCGAAGATCACCCATTGGCTCTGATTCAAAATCGCCGAGATTCTTGTGGAAGCTTAGCGCAATAACTGCAACAAAACAGCTGGGTCAAATTTGTACTGGACATTCACGCTGCTTCCGGTCGCTGGATTCGTCGCCACTCCACCTATAGCCGCAGTATTTTGTCCTGTGAGAGGCATCGGAAATTGATTGGGTGCCGTCACAAAGACGTTGGTGAAATTGATATTCATGCTACCGGCTAAGGTGTAGTCACTGCTGAAAGATTGATCGAAAAACGTGTACCCGGCAGGAAGAGTTTGGAACCCGATGGAGTTCTCCACCTTTGAAGCCGGCGTGAATAAATTTTCGATACTCAGGTTCAGTACGCTCGGTGTAGTCAGTAGCACTGCCTCAGTATTGGCATTCGCTCTCGGAGGAACGATTTTCAGACTGAACAGCACCTGCGGAGCCTCATCCACGAAAATATTGCGGAAGAGGGGAGGACTGACCGCACCGAACTGAGTACCAGGGACCATCATCGATGCGATCACCGCATTATTTTGATGGACCACTGCGTTCGAGGGGTCGGCAATAAAAGTGGGAGCAGTTGGTTGGAGCCAATCCATTTTGACCACGTAAAGATCGTCAATCAGCCCGTTGTCTCCCGGTGAGTTATTGAACCATCCCAGGTTTACAGCCGCGCCGTTATAGTTCTGCCAGACGGTAGCGTGAGTGATGGCGTCGGAGGCGCCCCACAACTTCAACGAATCGTCTCCGGCACGAACAAATACGTTCGAGACGCTCGTGGACGTTCCTAGTTCAAGTCCATCATTGTTCTCATTCCAGCTCATTACCTTCACGTTATTGATCGTGCTGTTCTCCAGAGAGTCCGTCGCATAAAAATTGTTGTCAGCAATCACGATCCCATCCAAGGCGAAGTTTTGGAGAGCGTGACTTCCATTTGGATTGACAGCGGCCAAAGCAGAATATCCTTGCTCGAAATATCTCACGTTGGCACACTTCCGAAGATCGAACTCAAACCGGCTCACATCCACGACGCCTGGACCATAAATCCGTCGCCGGCCGCTAATGGGTGTGAACGCAAGCTTGCCCTGAAACCACGAACCGGGAGCGAGATAGATGTTTTGGATGTTAGCTGGCACATTAAATGCCTGTGCGCCGGCCGGCTCTGCGCTGCCCGCACGAGAATACGTAATCGTTCCTTCGAAATCGAGAGTGTCAAATGCGGACAAATCGCCGTTAAGGTCATTCGCTGATTCGATCGTTTTCACATTGCTGCCGCTAGGTTTCTCGTAGGGCGGATTGAGAAAGAAGGCGAGCCCCTGAAGGCCGGCATTGTTCGCCGAATCACGATTCCACCATAAAATAAACTGCTCTCCTGCAAAATCCCTCCCTGTAAGCCTTGAGATAGTAGCAGTGCCATCGCTTGCCAGTCTGACAGGGATCAACTTCTGACTTGGCCGCACCGAAACGCTATCACTTGTCAGGAAGGGAGCATTTGATAGTTTGGTAACCCGAAGCTGAACCAACGCATCGGCACGCGCAGGAATACTTACAAATGACATGGATGTCGTTGTCTTCGTATAGCCGGAGAAGCTGAGATAGGGCGATGAATTCGAACCGCCGTAGCTGCTCATATAAACTGGCGCATCGGTCCATTCGCCATTGCCCAGCCTGTATTGCACGGCATACTGGGTGGAGGCTGCAGGATAGGTCAACTGTGGATTAGCGTAAAGTGCATATCCATCGCCGGGTGTGCCCGGATACGGCGCGGGGACAACCGCGCACGCCGGAGTTGGTGTGATCAACTGAGCCCGGCCCATTGCAGCGCATGCGATTAAGAACAGCGGCAGCGTAACGACTAATCGCCTCGAGAAACCTTCATAGTTGCGATTTGAAAAATCAAAGAAGTTGCACATAGTCACCTCAGCAAATCGTCCAGTACAGGCATTTTTGAACCGAAATGAAACGATTCATTTTACGCCCAGGTGCGGAACGCATCAATGTATACGCCCACATCTAAACATCCGTCAACATCCCACTGCGAACTAGTTTTGAGCGTTCGTGAATAAGACGTTAGATTGGTTCGATTGCCGGTCACCTTCTTGTCGTCCGTAAAAAAGAAGAAGCGGATTTCGACTAGCAAGACCACAGCCATATTGACTCTTATTGCGCGATGCTCACAAAATCGCAAAATGGCAACGAAAATTGTTGACATGTATTAGCACATCGGCGTATGTATTGGGGCGGCTCGAACTTCTACACATATAAAATATGAATCGTTTCATTCTAATGGACCGGGAAGTCTATGAACTACATATGAATCGTTTCATTGAATCTAAGAATGCTTGATCTGGATGCGTTTTGGAGGAAACATGCGCAACCTCTTTTCTTTTCTGAACCACGACTGTGGACACTTTGTGAAGAGTCTGTGCCCCGCGGTTATACCTATACTTTTGATCGCATCCGCCGCGACAGTCTCGGCTCAGTTGATCACACCAACTCCGGCGTGTGCGGTTGTCCCCGCGCCGTATCCCGGCGCAACCGGAAGCGGCTATGCACTTTATCCTGCCTCGCCGTTGGTCTATCCCGCAACCTCCAATCAGTATGGGGTGCAATACAAGCTGGACAATGGCGAATGGACCGACGCGCCCGTTTATATGAGCAGCTACGGAGGTTCTAATTCATCGCCATATCTCAACTTTTCGGGATACACGAAGACAACGACATCCATGTCATTTGTAAGTATTCCTGCGCGTGCCGATGCGTTGGTTCAGCTTCGGGTTACCAAACTATCAAATGCTCCCTTCCTGACAAGTGATAGCGTTTCGGTGCGGCCAAGTCAAAAGGTGATCCCTGCCAACCTGGCGAGCGATGGCACTGTCCGGATATCAAGGCGGACAGACCGGGATTTTGCAGGGGAGCAGTTTATCTTGTGGTGGAATCGCGACTCGGAGAACAACGGAGGCATTCAAGGCCTCGCTTTCTTTCTCAATCCCCCATATGAAAGGCCAAGAGGTAAAAGTGTAAAAACGGTCAAAACGGCAAATGATCTAAATGGCGACTTGTCTGCATTTGACACTCTCGATTTCGAAGGAACGATAACCTACTCTCGACCGGGCAACATAGAGCCCGCAGGTGCACAGGCATTCACTGTGCCCGCCAACATCCACACGATCTACCTTGCTCCCGGCTCGTGGTTTCAGGGCAAGCTTGCGTTCACACCCATTAGCGGCCGGCGACGGATTTATGGTCCAGGCGTCGTGGATGTGAGCCGGTTTGAGTTCGATCTGAGAAAATGCTCCGATCCGATTTATGGGGAACAAAGATATTCGGCTCTGGCCGCTTTGAATTCTGAGGGAGACCATTCTCTCGAGAACTTCATCCTGGATGGAATTGTGATCTCTGACAACAATTTCTATGCCACCGACTCTCTGAAGAACAGCACGATCAATAACGTAAAAGTTATCAGTTGGAATAACAACAATGACGGTCTCGAATTAGGGACGTCTACCACTGCCTCCAACGTATTTGTTCGTGCCGGAGATGACTCGTTAAAAATTTGGGGTGCTTCCGATACGATCACTCACGCTACCGTCTGGCAGAACTATAACGGCGGCGTCGTAAATCTGGGATGGTACAAGAGCTCGCCGGGCGACAATGGGCTGATTGACGGCCTTTATGTGGTGAAGACAGATTGGCTCGCGCCAACGGATCCCACATTCATTGCGAATGCCTCCAATGCGGTGGTGCATCAAAACAACGCGGTGATCGCATCCATGATGGTTCCTGGCACTCAGTTTGGGTCCATCCATCCCCCACTCTTCCGCAATATTTTCGTGGAGGATGCTCCGCGAGTGTTCCTTAGCCTAAAAATCGTCCCTCCCAGAACGATGAACGCAGCGCGGACTTCGAAAGTGATCTTGACTACTCCAAGCAAGCTGAATCTGAATATCGAAAATGTATACACACCGTCTTCAAAAGTGAAGAACTCCATCGGGTTCCAAACTCTTCCAGCTGGCTTTACATTCTTTAGTCAATCTTTCAGCAAGGCATATACCTTGCCCGGCAGCATGAATATCAACCTCACCAATGTTTTTGTGACAACGCCGAACGGGCCTCCGGTGCTCCTCACAGGCCAAAATACTGCGGTTATCGGCGGTGTCGCGACCAATCCAGAGACCGGCGCCAGTGTGAACGTCCAATACAAATTCGATGGAGCGGCACTGATACACCGGACGCACTAAGTGTCTCGGGATCCCGTTCGTCAGTTGGCTGAGGCAACCGAAGTTCTGCACCAGAAGCAAATGAGTAGTGGAAACGACTGGAATACGCGTAACAAAAAAATTAGGAGCAAGCCAGACACAATGAATATTCAAATATCCGCACAAAAGATATTTCGTTCCTCCATCTTCCTATTCTTAGTGATTTTTTTTGCTCTTCGCCCAACGCTGGCAGCCGCTCAAAGCGGCGCCGGTTCCATCCAGGGAACCGTCAAGGACGAGACGGGCGCGGTCATTACAGATGCTCAGGTTCACGTTGTGAACTTAGAAACGCACGTCGCAACAAACACAAAGAGCAATCATGCAGGCTTCTATCAAGTTCCGGAGCTATTTACCGGTCGCTACCAGATGACAGTAACCGCACCCGGCATGAAAACCTATGAGACGTCTGTTGAGCTTCTCGTAGCGCAGAACGCGGTTATCAATCTCGTGATGCCGGCGGGCGCGCTTTCCCAAACGGTCGAAGTCAACGCAGACACGATTCAGTTGACGACAAATGACAGTGCAGCGATCGAATCGACACTCGAAAACCAGCGTATCAATCAGCTCCCGGAAAATGGACGCGAACTCAACACCATGGTCAACGCCGCCACTCCCGGTGTCGAAGGCGGCACCGGCGGAGGAAACATGACGGTAAATGGCGGTGATCCGGAAGCTTTCGAATACATCATCGACGGTGCTCGCTCAAAGAGCAATCAGAACGGCAGCACACCGCAGAGCAAAGTCCTTGTCCTGGATCCAGATGCTGTTCAGGAGGTTCGTGTTGTCACCAGCAATGCGAGCGCTCAGTATTCGACGCCTGCATCCGCAGTTACGACCACCAAATCCGGCACCAATCACCTTCACGGGACATTCTTCGAGACGGCTCGCAACAATGCGTTTGGGGTGGACCGCAACCGCGAAGACCCCGTTGGGCAAAAGCCCCCTGAACTGATCCGTAACGAATTCGGACTCTCAGCCGGGGGGCCTGTCTATATTCCTAAAGTCTATGATGGGCGCAATAAGACATTCTGGTTCTTTGCATACGAGCGGTACTCGATTGCACAAAAAACTTCTTCTCTTATTAATGTTCCTACAGCAGCAATGCATAACGGAGATTTCAGTGGCCTTGTGAACACCGCCGGTCAGAAGCAGGTAATCTTCGATCCCGCGACGACCGTAGCTGCGAATGGTCCCTGCGCTTATCTGACCCAGGTCAATGGCAAAGCGACAAACAGTACATTCTGCCGTACCCCTTTTCCAAACAACACGATCGGAACGGACAGAGAGTCTCCCCTAGCAGTCGCATATTATCAATTGATGCCCTTGCCGACGAACGGCAACAATCCCCTAATCAAGGGAAATTACACGGGCGAGGCGCCGGTGTACGAGACTGTTCCCCAACAGACCTTCCGCATCGATCAGACTTTCAATGAAAATAACCGCGCCTATCTCCGCTACACTCATCAGCACGCCGCTGTAAATATCAGCGACACTCCTGAGAACAATGCAATTCCCGGCATTCCCGCGGGTGCAGCCATGGGATACAACAATAACCCTAGCGAGAACTTTACGGCGGCTATTGGGTACACCCACATTTTTTCACCCTCCTTCTTTTTAGAAACGATTATTAGCCAGAGCTGGTTCAACAACGCAATCATTACCGGCGCTGCACCCAAAGTTGACTATGAGTCGCTTCTTAATCTTCCTAACAACTTTGGCGAAAGTGGATTTCCGAGTATTGGCGCACTAATCCAAAACCTCACGAGCAGCCAAAGCGGCGCCGCGGCACAGGCACAGATCAATTCGCTGCTCGACGAAAATCTTACAAAAGTAGTTGGCCGACACCAGATCCTGTTTGGGGGTCGCGTGCAACATGTCCGCCAAAGCGCCCAGCCAGTTGGGCTGGCTGATAGTGTCACATTCGGCAAAAACTCGGTGGCCCTTTACGACCCAACATCGAAAGCGAACTATAACCCTGAGACCAACACGGGATATCCCGATGCCGCACTCTTTCTTGGAGCCGCTGGTGCCTATATAGTCAATCTGGAGGCTCCACGTGTTCATTATCACGAATGGCGCGACGCAATGTACGTGCAGGACAACATCCACATGCGCAGCAACCTCACACTCAATCTGGGGCTGCGCTACGAAGCATATCCGGCGCTCTATACAGACAACGGCCTGATGAATTCCTTCGATCTAAAGAATGATGCCGTTGTGTTAGCAGGCAACATCCCGGATCTCATAGCGAAAAAGTACACTACGCAGGCCATTATTACCAATGACGAGTTTATTGGCATGAAGTTTGAAACACCACAGGAAGCAGGCATGCCGGCCAATACGCTTTTGAAAAATTACAATCTGAACTTCCTGCCACGCCTAGGCGTGGCATGGACCGTCAGTCGGTACCGTTGGAGTCCTATCATCCGCGGAGGCTATGGTATCTACCTGTATGACACGCCTCTGGAAAATTTTGCGAATCACCCGGAAAACAATAACCCGTTCACCGCGACTTATACTCGCACCTATGCTTCTGCGGCACAAGCGGTCGATGGTCTCCCCAACGAACTTCTTCGCTATAACGACCCCGTTATGTTTGGTGTAGCCGGTCTAAATACAGCGAACGTTGTAGATTCGGCTTCCACTACATCCATTTTGCCAGGCGTAACCCTCTGGTCGGACACACCTGATTGGAAACCCGTTCGCGTGCAGCAGGGGAGCGTTACTGTTGAATTACCTCTTCCTGCCCGTTCAGCGCTACGGTTAAGTTGGATTGGATCGAAAACGACTGGAGTGGATGTATCTCTTTCTTACAACTCGACACCCACCACTTTCCAGTGGGAAGCACAGACTGGCACGCTCCCGCCGACGGGTGGAGCCGCCGTGCTTGGAACACCGCGGCAAAATACTTATGCTGCTGTTGCCACCAATCCATACGACAACACAACATACGGAGAGAGTACTTACCATACAAAGGATGGATGGGCGAACTACAACTCACTGCAGGTGAATTACCAGCGTTTATTTCATGCAGGCTCCGCATATCAGATCTCATACGTGTATGGGAAGGCAATGCGCGCTGGTGGCGATAGCGGCGGCGGAAATAGTGATTCCACGGTTTTAGCTGATGCCGATTATCCGGGCGTAATGGGCTCGAGTGGCATCGTTAGCGTGCTGCCTACAGGCGGAGTAACGCCGTTTGCGGGTGTCGCACCACCAAGACGTCCGGCAAACCTGCCTGACTGGCAGGCGTGGCCCGCAATGATCAAATATCAGCTTTATGAGTTGGACAATAGCATCCCGGTGCATCACATTAAGTTCAACGGAATTTATGACATTCCTGTTGGGCGCGGTAAGAAATACTTTTCCAATACTCCCCGCTGGCTCAATGAGATTGTTGGCGGTTTTCAGCTAGCGGGTAACGGAAGTGTGGTCTCTCAAGAGTTCCAACCCGGGAGCGGTAACTGGGGACCAACAAGTCCGTTGCATGTCTATAAGAAGAGCCATCCCATCCGCGATTGCAGCAGCGGCGTGTGCTACAACAACTTCCTTTGGTGGAATGGTTATATCTCTCCTCAGTTGAACCCCAATGATCCTAACCACGACGGTTCGCAAACGAAGACCGCCTGCGAAGTGACGGGTACTTGCATATCAAACATTCCGGCCAGTTACGTTCCTTTCCAAACTACCTCGCATAACACGCCTTCCGATCCGAACTTCAATACAGACCAGGTCCAGGTAACTTTGCTTAATGGAACTACCGCAACGGACGCATACGATGCTGGTCCTTTAGGCGCAAACTATACGAGCAAGAAGTTCCTACCCGGTCCCTTCAACTGGGAGGCAGATTTCTCTATATTCAAGGTCTTCCCGATCACCAAGGGGATAAATCTTCGAATGAACTTGGACGCATTCAATGTCTTCAATGTGGCTGGAGAGAACAACCCGGGGGCAAATGGCATACAAGGATTTCTCCACAACTACGAGCCCCTGGATACCGCAAGACAGTTGCAGATTACCGCACGTCTAACGTTCTAAACGGTTGGCTTACTCGATGTTTTGTACCGCGGCTCGGCCGAATCTCGGGCTCTTACGCGCGACGGACATTATTTCATACATGGGCCCCACGGGCCGCTTATTGCGACTCCGACCACCGCTATCAATGGGATCGGTTCCATTGATAGCGGTGCGCCCCATACTTTGTTGTCATTGCTCGCGAAACAAACAGTTATTTTCTACCGCTTTTTTCGATGCGGGAAACCCACCAAGGGTCGCCGAGAACTCTAGCGTGTCATCAACAACTCTGCGACCTCTTGATGACTGGGCATAGAAGGTTGCGCACCTTTTCGGGTTACCGAAATGGCAGCAGCGGCAGAAGCATATCGCGCCGCATCGGCAATAGTTTGGCCCTTTGCGATCGCAACGGCGAAAGCTCCGTTATAAGTATCACCGGCCGCTGTCGTGTCCACGACGTCTACCTTGAAAGTAGGTACTTCATATAACTCACCGGTCGAAGTCCTTATTCGCGATCCATCCCTCCCGCGCTTTAGGACCAGGTTTCGAACGCCTAGTTCGATGAACCGGCTCGCAAATTTATCTTCATCCTCTTCCTGGTCAGCATAGAATATGGCCTCGCTTTCATTGGGAGTGAACCATGTGACGTTGGCGAAGAGAGATCTATTCAAGCGAACTGCAGGAGCAGGATCGAGCATAAGAGATACACCCCAAACTCCACAACAGCTTGAAAGCCATTCAATCGTTTCCAAAGGAACTTCCAACTGCGTCAAAACGAGCGCGGCGTTTTGTAGTAGCTCTCGTTTCGTTTCGAGATATGCAGGCAGTACCTGACGGTTAGCTCCCGGAGTGACAATGATGGAATTTTCGCCTTGATCATCGACCGTGATAGAAGCAGTGCCTGATGCACCGGGTACAGTGATGATGTGATCCGTATTCACCCCGAAACTCTGAAGACTACCTTTAAGTTCCTTTCCAAATTCATCTTGGCCTACCGCACCAAGCATAACGACCGGATGGTCCAGACGAGATACAGCGACAGCTTGATTCGCGCCTTTGCCGCCAGAATATGTATGAAAGTCCCTTCCGATAACTGTTTCACCGGGCTTAGGTATACGCGGCGATCTGGAAACCAGATCCATGTTCATGCTGCCAACGACGACGATGGGTTTCATAACTTCGAGTGCACCTCTATTAATTTGAGAAAAGCGGAGCTAAAGCAATGGCGCTAAGACCGGCAACAAAACAGATAAACATCGTTACAAGCAGCTTGAGTATCCTGGGAGACGGCGAGGCAAATTCGCGCCAAATAAAAACCCCCCACAAAGCGGAAACCAATGTTGCACCCTGGCCGATCGAATACGAGACGGCCGGCCCAACATAGTTCACTCGCGAAGCGACGAAGTTGAGAGTAGCCCCAGCTATCCAGATAGCGCCGCCAAGAATCCCTGCGACGTGCCACTTTGCCGAAGCGTTGCGATAGCCCGTCATCGATACAGGAGATGCCCCATCAATCGGCTTCTTCATCAAAATGAAGTTCACTGGTAACGCGCAGATAGCTACGCCCAGCACAAAGAAAAAGGCAATCCCATATGGACCTGGCGCATTGGGGGTAGACATCGCGTGACTTACCAAGGGATAAAACGTTCCCATAAGAACGCCGCATACGAGGCTGAGAATGATTCCACGAATGCTTGCCTTCTTCCCTAATTCCCTCTCGCGATAAGCCAAAGCATCGCAAATGATCGCGACCACCACGAGCGTAATGCCGCCAAAAAGAAGCCGAGCATTTCCGTGCGGTGAGAGAACATAGCTGCTCAACGCTCCGACTACAAGAGCAAGTCCAATCCCTACGGGAAAAGCGACTGCCATGCCGGCTATTTCAATAGCAGCCACCAGTAACAGGTTTGCCATGTTGAATAATGCCCCGCCAGCCGCAGCCAAGAGGATCGCGCGCAGTGGAGCAGCCTCCACATCGAAGAAGAACGCCTTCCCCGTGTGGCTGAGCGAACCCAAGGTGAGTCCCAGCGTGATAACGCCCACCAACAGTCCAATCACATAGTCCCAGTAAAAAAGCTGGAAACGATAGCCGGGACAAAGCTTCATTGTGTTGGCCCAAGATCCCCAACAGATCATGGTGCAGAACATGAACAGAAGACAAATTTCGTAATTTGGCGGAAGGTACACGGCGATCACCTTTCCTTTTTAAGTTAAAATGAAACGATTCATCTACAATCCAAAGTTATCGGTCGATGCCTATCGATGTCAATCAAAAACCACATCTTGCAAGCGCGAATGTAGACTTGTTTCAGCGATAATTTTCCCATGGCGACGATCAAAGAAATTGCAGAACGGGCGGGAGTTTCTATCGGCACTGTATCTAATGTGCTGAATGAGCTTCCTACGGTCCGCGAGCCGGCCCGTAAACGCGTCCTGGAGGCCATTGAGGCCCTTCGGTATAGTCCTTCGCTACTAGGCCGCGCGCTTCGCAAAGACAAAACCAACATCATCGTGATGATCGTGCCCGACATCACAAATCCATTCTTTCCCGGGGCTGTCAGAGGGGCTGAAGACATGGCCTTTCAGAACGGCTACCGCCTCGTTCTCTGCAATTCGGACAACGACTTCGCCAAAGAAGCCGCTTACATGCTTGAAATGCGAAGCTACCGGCCCTCTGGTCTCATTATCGTTCCAGCCGATCTAAGCAGAGGAACAGAAGAAGCCAAAGCATATATCAAAGCGGGTTCGGCAGTTGTCTATATGGACAGAGTTCCCGATGGCTGGAAAGGCGATTCCGTCACCAGCGCTCACGAAGACGGAGCTTACAACGCCACCAAATACCTAATAGACCTTGGGCATCGCGACATAGCGACAATTACTGGCCCGTTAGAAGGTACAAGTGCCACCGAAAGGCTCCGAGGGTTTACACGTGCCATGAAGGAAGCTAAGCTCTCGGTACCAAAAGAATATGTACAGCAAACAACCTTCACAAAAGACGGTGGCGAGGCTAAGGCTAAGATACTTCTCGCACTTCGAAACCGTCCAACGGCGGTCTTTGCTGCGAACGATCTTATAGCATTCGGCGCCCTCACAGCCGTTCACGATGCCGGTCTCGCTTGCCCCGACGATATCTCGATCCTCGGCTTTGACAGATTAGACCTCGGCGACGCCACGACACCGAAATTATCTTCAGTAGAACAATTTGCGTCACAACTGGGTGCCAGCGCAGCAAAGATCGTTTTGGATCGTTCCAACGGCCGCAAGGGCGAGGCCCAAATCATCAGCATTCCTACGAATCTCTGGGTACAGGGCTCGACAGGCAAACCTTCACGAAATGCGAAACTGTTGCCTGCCGGACGACGCGCTGATAAGAGAACTAAAAAAGTCTAGTGAAGACTTTATTGTTTCGCATCCACGACACAGCGAAATCCCAGGGTTCCTGACCGGTCTTTTCCAGGTGACATGAGCAGCAGTTTTCCGTGTTGATGTAAATCGTATGCCTGGGGGAAATACCATTTTGAGCCTTGCGGCTTGTAATAGCTTCCACCACGCAAAATAGCAGCACGTGTATGCTCGTCCAGATATTCGTCAGTCCACTGCCAGACGTTGCCGACCATATCTTGAACGCCGAAGGGACTGTTTCCAGACGCGTGAGTGCCAACGTCCGCCGGACCGCTTAGATCTCTGCCACGGTCTACCTGAGCGACAGCTTTAGCATTCCATGAATCTCCCCAGGGGAACGCACGGCCGTCGGCACCTTGAGCAGCATATTGCCACTCCCATTCATGGGGCAGGCGCTTCCCTGCCCAAGCGGCATAGGCACGAGCATCTTCTAATGAAATCCACGTGACGGGTTTATTGTCCCAGCCGTTGGGATATTTTCCATCCTTCCAGTCCCGAAGGAAGTTGTGATCATCTTTGGGCTTGTAGTGGCTGGCGCTTAGAAAGTCTTGAAATTGCTTGTTGGTTACAGGGTCTTTGTCAATATAGAAGTTCGCGATATGCATGGGATGCACATGATTGCGACGCGCTATGTCTTCCCACGGATACTGCACATCGACCCCAGCGAGATTGCCACCTTCGATCTCGATGCCATCAACGGCAAAATTGAAATCGCCCCCTGGAATTTTCACCATCCCCGTGGGCGTAGAGTTCGCAAGTTTCGTAGGCGCGATATCGACCAACTTTTGCGGTAGCGGTTTCCACACAGCGGAGAAGCTATCAAGTCTTAACTTACTTAGCTGGTGCATCTCCGAGAGAAATTTCGTAAGCCCACTTGCAGACACGGCATCGTCCACCGCCAACACTGCTCCAAAGCCGTTCGCTTCCATTTCGAAGCTCAATGTGGCCTGATCTCCATCGATCCTCGGCTTCAGCTCTTCTCCGTGCCAGAGGTCATAGAACTTGCGACCTGTTGCATATGGAACTGTGATTTGCTCGCCCGTGACATCGAACTCATTTGTGTTGATGATTGTCCACAGCATTTGATCTTTCGAAGGCCATTTACTCGCGTAGATTTGAAAATGAATAGTAGGCGCGAAAGGTTCCCAGCCTGGACTAATGAGCATTTCCGAAAACTTCCGTTCGATCTTGGCAATCCTTCGCGTCGCCTCGGAGTCACGCGGCGTCATGCCGTTCCAGATGCCCCAGATGTTCTCCCACGTTTCCATTCCATCGCCGTTGAAGAACGCATATTGCAGATCCTCGATCTTATTGCGCTGCCAGCGGTCTGAGACATTAGTCATGTGGCGATGTTCAAGCCATTTGTACTTGTCTACATACACCGGGCCAGTGACGCCCATCTCCGACTTAAAGATCGACGGCGAACTGGGAAGGGGTACGGCTTGCCCCCAGTTCATATTGTTATAAGCAAGCGCCTCATCGACCATAAGATGTTCCGGCTCAAATGCCAAGGGGTGTCCCGTTTTGTCCGAAGCTACGCGATATTGGCGCGGCATGGCCAGCATCGTGTCGCCGTTGACGCCGTCAGCTCCTACTGCCGTCAATTCTTCTGCGAGAGCATCGGCCTCAAGCTTTCCAACGTCTCTCGTGCCCTGGTCCCAAAGCATGATAGGAAAGAGTACACGCACGCCACGTTTATGGAAGTCGGTAACCATCTGCTTGATGCCGTCTATGCCTCCCGGTAGATCATGGAACATATCGAATTCATTCCGATTGTCGATGCCCATGTTGGGATATGTCGGCCAGATCAAAACCGCATCGATACCTCCGTATCGCTTCTCAAGATCGTCCAGATAACGGTCAACTGTATATTTCCCTGTCTCAGGATTGTAAAAATATCGATCCTCAACCATCATCTGCGGCTGCATGTAGCTGCTCTGCGTCCACCGCAGTTCAGGCCGTTCATATTCGCTGCCGTCATATCCAATCCGCTTGAGCCACTCCATGCGCCAGCGTTTCATGCCATTGATCCAGGCCGGAAACTCTCCCGGACTTGGCGGACCATCGATCAGCTCCCCTTGAGCATGTACAGGGGGATTCTGAGCAACATTCATGGCAGGCGCCAATAGACATACTGTAGCCAGCGTTACGCTATACGTGCACCGAAGTAATTTCATGCAGTTTCCTTGTAACTTCTCTGTCCTAGAATCCCAAACGCAACGCAAATTGAAAAACGCGACCAGTGGTTGAACTGGATATCTGTCCAAAACTGGGACTGCTTAGTGTTGCATTGGGGGCGTAGAGAGTTGTTTGATTGAATACATTGAATGCTTCCGCGCGGAACTGAACATTCGCTCGCTTATACAAAGCAAATGCTTTGAAGGCTGAGAGATCCGTGTTGGCAGATTTATCTGAGAGCACTGAATCGTAGCTCACATCGCCCTCTCCCGTTGCCGTTCCAGCTGGGAGCGCCGCAAAAGCTGCCTTGTTGATATAGGCAGCAACCTTTGCCGTTCTGCTGCGACCACTGGGCAAATAGGGTGAGCCGACTTGATTAGGACGGTCATTCGTCGTTCCATCGAAGTTCGTGTCGACACCGGATATAATGTTGAATGGCTGTCCGGAACGAAGCGTAGTGATTCCGTTCACCTGCCAGCTGCTCAACACTTCCTTACCCACGAAGCCGAGAAAATGCACTTCCGGCGTTGCGTAAATATACGAAACCGTGAACTTGTTCGGCATATTGATGCTGGCTTGTCCGTAACTGCTACGTATGTTGTAGTTGTCGACCACCGCGCCATACTCCATCGCTTTCGACCAAACATAGCTGGCGATAACCGAAAAGTGTTGATCGAAACGACGAGTCAACGTCGCTTGTAGCGAGTGATAGGACGTGTTCGACGAAGGTAAAACCTCTGAAATGGCTGCGTAGGTATAGGCGCCCGGCGGAATATCGAGTGGCCGGCGAGCGTTCTCCTGCGCGGTAGTTTTGCAGGTCGCCGATGTGCAGGTTGAATTGTAAATCGGGCCGTCCTCATCACGAGTAATGTCTTCGTGGCGCCCCACGTTTCCCACATAGTTGATCTGCGAACTCCACTTGGTCCCGTACTGCTGCTGGATACCCAAGCTGAATTCCTGAGCCGATGGAATGTTGTGAAAACCGGGCTGAAGAGCAAAGATATTTGCTCCAGACAAGAATGTAGCATTCGACGGATCGGGGTTGTACGGAAAAGGATCTGTCGCTGGCGCGAAGGGATTAACGAGATTCTTGGTTACAGAAACCGTCACCGACCGGGAGTACGGTTGCTGCACCAAGTTGTTCGAGACCGCGACCTGATCGGTTGCTGCATAGAACATACCGTATGCACCGCGCAATGATGTCTTGCCATTGCCAAATACGTCCAACGCGAATCCAGTGCGCGGCGAGAATGTATTCAGTGGAGTATTTTGAATGCCATCAGGAATACCTTTATCGCCGGCGAACACCAAACCAAGCGGTGCCGACGGAAAACGTGCTGATTGTTGTCCCGGAACAAATGTGGCGGTGTTGTTCTGTCCCGTGTACATGGGGAAGTATTCCCAACGGATGCCAAGATTGAGAGTCAATCGCGAAGTAATTTTCCAATCGTCTTGAGCAAAAACGGAGGGGTCTTGTGAGTGGCTACGGAAGAACACTCCAGTATTCTGCGTGAGAGTCGAGGCGCGTCCAAGAAGGAAGTTCACCAGCGCATTATTGCTCTGAGCCGTATAGGGCGCTGTTGCAGCTGAGAATGTAAATAGACCATTTGATGATGCCCCACCCGTACTGGTGAATCTATCCCACATGAACGATCCGCCAAGCTTCACGTCATGTTTGCCTAATGTCCATACAAAAGAATCAGTTGCGCCCATCGTGGACGAAGGAAGATTATTGGGGCCGGCGTTGGTCGTACCCATCTGCCAATAGCCCGTGATGTTGAAGTATGGCTGGGCGTTATAGTTGCCGCCCTCCGCAGCCTGGCTTCCCAACGAACCCAATAGGTGCTGGGCTCCAAAAATGTTTTGAATAATGTAGTGGTTCAGCGAGTAATACGCCATGAAGGTGTTTACTTTATTTGGCGAAACCGTCCACGTGTCGTTAACGACTGCGTTGTATTGACCCTCGTAATTCTGCATGCCGGCGTAGCTGACAATTTGATTGCCGCTCACCGTTGGCGTGTTTGAAATACCTCGCGATTCAAAATAAGAGACTGCGATCTGATGCTTTTCGCCTAGATCATAATCGATACGCGCCAATCCTTCATCGTTGGTGATGTTTGCATTAGCGGACTGTTGGCCTGGGTGGCCATAGTTGGAAGGATTGGAACTGCCCACCGGAACGAAGCCGAGAAGATTTTGTGCAACGGGATCCAAAGCATCCGCACAGATTTTCGGAGCCGCCGCAGTGCCGCATTGAACAGTCACACCGTTTCCATTTGTCGCAGGAAGCACGATGCTTGACGCATTCGGGCTCAGACTAAAGTCGCCCATACGCTCCAACTGCGTCGGCGTGACGAGTGACGCCGACGCGACAGGTTCGGGCGTACGTACACGGAGTCCTTCATACGACGCAAAGAAGAACACCTTGTCTTTCATCCAAGGCACACTACCGCCGAAGTTCCCACCAAATTGGTTTTGGCGCAGCGCTGTGACGTTTTGGTTGAAGTAACTTTTTGCGTTGAGCACGTTGTTTCGTAGATAGTCATACGCGAGACCGTGATATGTGTTCGTGCCGGACTTCGTAATTGCACTTACGACGCCGCCAGGTGAGCGCCCAAACTCTGCATCAAAGTTACTCGTGATGATACGAAATTCCTGCAGTGCGTCCGGATTCGGCATAATATTGCCACCGAACTTCCAGGTGTTCGTGTCGTAGGCGCCGTCCAGATAGTAAGCGGTATTGTTTTGCCCGCTGCCATTGATGCTGACCTCCGTGCCCGCACGAGAACCAGTCTGCGTATCAGCGGTGTAGTTTGTCACGCCAGGTGTGATTGTCAACAACTCGTATACATTTCGATTGACCGATGGCAGGTCCGCAATACGCTTTTCGTCGATCGTTGATGCGATCTGCGACTCTCTCGTATCAACTAACGTCGTATCTGCATCGACAGTGACATCCTGTGTCACCGCTCCAGCTTGCATCGCAAATTTAACGTCTACATTTTGGTTTGCATCCAAGCGGACACCGCGCTGCGTTTGTGTTGTGAAACCGTCGATGCGAGTCGTGACGGTATACTCGCCCGGGACAAGGGTCGAGAACGTGTAGCTTCCTTCCGCATTCGTCTTCACGATATGTTCTTCATTGGTTTGCACGTTATGCACTGTTACGTCGGCATTAGGAACCACCGCGCCGGTTGAGTCGGTAACGATGCCATAGACTGACCCGCTTGTACTCTGGGCGAAGCCGTTGGGAATCAACACGCAGACGAGAAGAGCTGAGAGTAGCGCTCTTACTGTGATTTTGATTTGCTTTATGTTTTGCTTCGCCATTGCAGCCTCCAACGAATTTCACGACATACGTGCAGAAAAAAATGCATTTCGATATTTCAAACCCACAAATGAATCGTTTCATTTTGTGCATCAAAATAAACCCCCGCTTCGCACTCTGTCAACAAATAACTACAAGCACGTTTCGCAAGGTACGCTCGGCAAGGCAACAACTCAAAGCAGCCGTGCCAAATCGTTGAAATGAACGTTCTATGAACCCTATTACCGAGCTAGACAAGTCTCAAGCGAATTTCTTTATTTCGTCTCCACCGTAACCTGATTAATAGTGCCAGTGAAACGATTTGGAACCGCGTAGTCAGGGCTTACGGCCGATCCTAAATCACTCCCGACATCGAAGGACTCCGCACCTGACCAGAAGCCGCCCGTGCGAGGCACATTCACAAACTTAGCCTCACCAGCAGGCAAACCGTTGATTGTGAGAGTCACCGTTGCCGGGAACGCTTTTTTGTTCAGAACTCCCTGATCATCCTCTCCGCCGCCTGAGCCTTCTTTAGCGGGAACGACATGTAGCACAATGTGAGCTTTTCCCGGATTCAGTTCGATAGAAGAGACAAGTTGCCCGGCCCGATTGCCGAACGCGTTTACTTCATAGATAACGTGATTGTTTTTCACGAATAGTGTCGTACCGCCATAGCGGCCACCTTGCGCAGCAATAACGCCACCCGCGCCACCAGCAGGAATCAACACGTCGGCTTCTACTGTGTACGGCTTCCCTCCTCCAAGCTTGGGATTTGCCGTATCTTGGAACCTATCTACACCATCGCGGAAGACATACTTCGTGGGTTCTACGATTGGCTTATCCAGCAGTCCTCGCAGAGGCAGAATCGGGTAAATGTTCGTCTTTTTTGCCTCTTCGTCGAAGAGTTTTTTCATCTCCTCTAACTTTTCTGGATATTTCGCAGCGAGGTCGTGGGCCTGGCTGTAGTCGTCATTCAGGTTATAGAGTTCCCATGGATGCAAATTACCGTCAAGCAGTTCTTTGGCAGACATTCCAGGGCCACCGATCCGCTCCCATGACGAACGAAGTAGTTGCCCTGCCCACCAGCCATCCTTATAGATCGCGCGATTTCCGTTGATCTCGAAGACCTGCACATGGTGCTGACTTTCCGCCTTAGGGTGATCGAAGGTATACAGAAAACTCGTCCCATAAAGCGGCGTTTGTGGAACGCCATTCACCGTTTTCGGTGGAGTGATTCCCGCAGCTTCGTAAAGCGTCGGAGCGACATCGTCCATGTGAGTGAATTGGCTTCGCAGCCCTCCACCCTTTGGTATGCGTTTCGGCCATACAACTACCATTGGATCGCGCGTACCACCCAAATGAGCAGAGTCTGCCTTTGTCCCCTGGAAGGGAGCGCTGAACGCCCATGCCCACGAAGCAGCCGCCGCGTTCATGTATACCTCACTGCCAAGAGCGCCGGCGTTCTGCAGCCGTTGATCAACCGTCAAAGGTACTCCATAGACATCGCGCGCATCGTAGCCTGTCGGGCCATCTTCCGCGCTACCACCGTTATCACCAAAGATTTCGATGATCAACGTGTTATCGGCTTTTCCTTCATCTTTCACTGCTTGTACAAGCCGTCCGATTTCATAATCAGCTTGCTCTCCAAAAGCCGCGTAAACTTCTGCTTCGTGAGCAAGTAGCTTTTTCTGCTTGTCTGGAATGGAGTCCCACGCGGGCAGACCCTTTGGACGAGGTGTGTCTTCGGCGTTCGCGGGAATTACTCCGAGCTTCTTCTCACGCTCGAAGCTCTCGGCACGGAGCTTGTCCCAGCCCTCGTCGAATTTGCCCTTGTACTTTTCGATCCACTCCTTCGGTACCTGGTGCGGCGTATGCGTCGCACCCGTAGCGAAGTAGAGAAAGAACGGTTTGTCCGGAGCAGCCGCGGCTTGGCGATGCATCCAGCGAATCGCATCGTCGGTCATGTCGGTCGTGAGGCTGTAACCTTCTGCCGGCGTCTTGCTTGGTTCCACCGGAGTTGTATCGCGATAGAGTCTTGGATAGTACTGGCTGTCGAAAGCGCTCAGAAAGCCGTAGAAATATTCAAAGCCAAGGCCGGTGGGCCAGCGGTCAAACGGGCCAGCAGGTGTCGCCTGCCAAACGGGCGTGTTGTGCCATTTCCCGAAAGCCGCCGTGTTATATCCGTTGTCCTTCAGCACCTCCGCCATTGGTGCAGAATCTTTCGGCCAAATCGAGTTGTATCCGGGATATCCCGTTGCGAATTCGGTGATTGTTCCAAAGCCCATCTGATGGTCGGTTCTTCCAGAGAGCAGGGATGCGCGGCTTGGCGCACAAATCGCATTGACGTGGAACTCGTTGTATCGGAGACCCTGTGCCGCAAGATGATCGAATGTTGGAGTTGCGATTGGTCCTCCAAAGGTCGAGGTAGCCGCATATCCGGCGTCGTCCACGAGAATGAGAAGCACGTTCGGGGCACCCTGGGGAGCAGTCACCTCTTTGGCCCAAAACGGTGTCGAATTTCGCGAATCAGCATCGATTTTGCCTGCAAATGGCTGATCCGGTTGCGGCAGTACATCCTGGCTGTATAGAAACGAAGGAGTGAATGTGCTAACGGCAAAAGCGGTCAAAGCAAATATCGACGGAAGTGGCTTCATAGACCCTCTCGGTTACGCTCAAGTACGATTGCAGCAATGCCGAAATACGTAACATGAAACGATTCATTTTTAAGGAAAGTTACTCTTTGAAATTAGCGAATGTCAAGCTCAACGCATACCTTACCGCTATTGTTCATGCCATTTCATCCTACATGCCCATATAAGAAACATAGGTATTCCCATGACTGAGACACCTAAACCGCTTAGCATTCTGATGATCGGAGCGCACCCTGATGACTGTGAGCTGAAGGGTGCAGGCACGGCAATCCATTGGGCCGCAGCAGGCCATCGCGTGCAGTTTGTTGCCATGACAGGCGGAGACAATGGACATCCGTCGATGTCTGGAGGAGCGCTTCAGCAGAGGCGTCGCGAGGAAGCGGCCGAAGCCGCACGCCATCTGGGCATCGAACGCTCTGTCGTTCTTGATAATCATGGGGGCGAACTGATCCCTTCGCTTGAACTTCGCAAAGAAGTGGTGCGCGTCATCCGCGAAGCGCGAGCCGATATCGTTATATCCCACCGATCGACGGACTACCATCCCGACCATCGATACACCGCCATTCTGGTTCAGGATGCCGCCTACATGGTGACGGTCCCCTTCTTTGTCTCTTCGGTACCTGCACTGGAGCGCAATCCCGTTTTTCTGTACTTCGAGGATGCCTTTACAAGACCCGCACCCTTTCGTCCGGATATAGCGGTGAACATCGATGACGTCTTCGACAGAAAGTTAGACGCTTTAGAAGCGCACGCATCGCAGATGTTTGAATGGATGCCCTTCATGCTTTCTCGCACGAACGGCAAAATTGAAATTGTTCCAGAATCGCCGCATAAGAAACGAGCTTGGCTCGCTCAAGTGTGGTTTCCTGAGTCACCGAGCATCGCCGTTCAAGAAACACTAACCAAACAGAACAAAGCGAACATTACATGCAAACACGCCGAAGCTTTCGAAATTTGCGAGTACGGTCATCAGCCTAACGCTGAAGACCTGGGCAGATTATTTTCGTTTCTCAAGTTGAGAACTTAAGCAGCTATCCCAGGGAAACGTTCACTGGTTGGGCTGTCGCCGTGTCGGTAATGATCTCCGCGTCAGGATGCCCCTGCACCAGCGTGCTTGGATAATCCACCGCAACTTCCCCGGCCACCGTTATGCGAAATACAGCGCGATGACGTTCCCCCGCGGCACAATACAACCTGATTTTCCGTGAAGCGAGAATATCTCGCATTCCTAGTGTCACCGCCATCGGCGGAATTAAAGCCGCGCCGCCACCAGAACAGTGAATACTCTGAACAACAATCGAGTCGTCACCTAGTTCAAGAATCCGGGTCAGTGAACCGCGAAGCTGCTCCACCGAAATCCTTCTCCAGCGCGATAAGGGTGGCTCATTGAACGCAACGTGGCCATGATAGCCAATTCCTCCGTAGCAGCAGTCGATACCACCCACGCGCTCAATGATGCGACTGATTTCATCGATGTGAAGCGCATTCGGGAAAAACATGTGATCTTCGGCTGGTCGCAGATCGGGATCCAGTCTTCCAAATAGCTCCCTGCGTATATATCCCTCAAAACTCATCGGATGGCTGACAGGAATTGGACGTGCCTGCCAATCAAGAAACTCATCCATGTTGAACGTGTATACGTTTTTCCACGAAATTCGTTCTCGATTGCAGATATCAACAAGAATCGGATACTGAGCGACCGGCCCTACCGGCAAAATGAATCTGGTTTTCAAGCCCTCCACATTTCGGTGACGAATTTGATCGGCAATCGAGCGCGCAAAGTCATACATGAGAGCTTCCCGGTCGGCTAATAATCGAAACGGAATTCGCTTCACTCGATCGAGTTCTTGCACTGTCACGCTGATGAGGTATTGCATTTGCTCTTCAGTCATATCGCTCCTAACTTCTGCTCCAGAATTGCATCAATCGATTTCCTGCGTATTATTACCTACCATGACGCCTCAACACACGCGAAGCAAGCACATCACATTTACTTGTCGACTTATCGTCGCGACCGCAACAGCCTTCTTTTTCGTTTGGTGCGTGTTGCCGTCAAGAGCAGAAAGCATCACATTCGGCACGACTGCCAGGATCGTCACTGCACCAAATCCCTCGCCAGCAGATGCATTCGCAGCAAGCGAGCTTGCAAGCTATCTCGAACAAATTTCAGGCACTTCGTATGCGATAACTTCGTCCCCATCCACTCATCATCCCGATCTCCTCATAGGCGCCAGAATGGCAGGTACCACGCTGCCTGCTGATCTCGGAGAAGACGGTTTCGTTCTCAAGACGAACGGACAGCACATCATCATTGCCGGAAAATCCGATCGGGGAACGCTATATGGCGTTTACGCATTTCTTGAGAGATTGGGCTGTCGATGGTTCGCTCCCAACTTTAATTTTTATGGATCTGCGAAAGGTGAGTTTGTTCCCCATCGTTCCAGCATCGCCGTGGATACATTGAATATCATAGAGCGGCCGGCCTTTCAATGGAGAAAGCTTTACATCGAAGAAGGTCAAAGTCACACAGCTGAAAATCTCCTTAAACTTGTCGACTGGATGGCGAAAGCACGCATGAATGTGCTTGATTGTCCGAATAATTATCAAGGCGCGGGGCGAACGAAATGGGATAACTGGCGCGACACCCTAATTCCCGAACTACGCAAACGCGGGTTGCTTATAGAAGTGGGTGGTCACGGATATCAAAATTATCTTCCGCAGGAGCAATATTTTTCACAGCACCCGGAATGGTTTGGCCTAAGAAACGGCGTTCGCAGCAACGCCACACAAGATGTCTTCGCCACATCGAACCCGGATGCTGTACGTACCTTCATAGCCAACATTGCATCCTACTTGCACGCGCATCCGGAGATTGATATTTTCGACCTCTGGCCGCCGGACGGAGCACAGTGGTCTGAAGCAAAAGACGATGTGGCATTGGGAACTCCAACCGAACGCCAAATGCTCCTTCTCAGCCATGTGGCCGCCGAATTACAACACGATTTTCCGCACGTGCGACTCCAATTCATCGCCTATCAAAACTACATCGCTCCGCCCTCGGAACATAAACCCGACAAAAGTATCTTGATGGAGTTTTGTCCCATCGACCGCAGCTTCGAATCTGCTTTATATGAAGGCGCTTCTTCGCAGAACGAAGAATACTTCCATGATCTTCAGGGATGGAGTGAGAACGTTATGGCGCCGGCATCCATAACCGTCTACTCATACATCACGAAGTATGCATGGCGTTCCTTACCAATCACAATCCCTCATTTGATCGTCGATGAACTACGCCGTTTCCATGAAATGGGTATTGGTGGCCTTGCTACATATAGCGAACCAGGAAGTTGGGCAACGTTCGAACTTGAACACTACATCACGGCGCATGCTCTCTGGAACCCATACCTGGATGTAACTCAGGGACTTTCTGACTATATTGATCACCGTTACGGAGCGGCAGCACTCTATGTCGCAAAATATCTTCGCCTGGTTGAAGAAGTGGTGCCGCACGCAGTAAACATCCCCGGAACAACAATCGACCCAATCAAGCAACAAGCGATGCTGGACCGCTTTCAGCCCGCCGAACAACTAATTAAGAAGGCACATGAAGCGGCTGAAAACGACGCATCCACATCAACTCTCATCGACAAACTCGATCATCAATATCGATATGTATCAAATGAAATGAAAATTCAATACGCGCTTTCAAATGCCCAAAATAAACGACCGACGAAGCAATACTCGTCGCTCACCGACTTATTACAAGAACGCGACAACATTTATAAACAGGATTTGGAGGATGGAGTCATTCTTCATGATCTGCGTTCATCGGCAACGAGTCACAAATAACAGTAAGGACAAGACCTTCGCATGCATTTCGACCAGAGAGAACAGTTCACTTCGCGAAGATATCGAGTGCTCGCATTGTTGTTCTTTGTCATTACCATTTGCATTCTTGATCGCCAGGTACTTTCCGTTGTTGCTCCTCTGCTTCGAGAGAAATTTCATCTGAGCAATACGCAGTATGGTGAGATTTTATTTTGCTTCCTCGCCGGCATGACTTTTGGACAAGTTCCAGCCGGCATCATGATGGACCGTCTCGGGCCTCGCTTCACCTTCATCTTGATTGTCTCTATATGGTCACTCGCAAACGCAGCACACATATGGATGGGCACCATCGTGCAGTTTTGCTGCTTAAGATTCATCCTCGGGTTAGCGGAGTCTGGCGCCTATTCGGGTGGGACAAAAGTCATCGCTCAATATTTCGATCCGAAAGACCGGGCCGTTGCCGGCGGCATTTTCAACAGTGGATCGTTGGTTGGAGCAATACTCGCACCCCCTCTCGTTGTCTTTCTCACGCTGCACTATGGTTGGCGTAAGTCGTTCCTGCTTCCATCCATCGCCGGCATGGCATGGATTATCCCATGGACGCTGATTTACAAACGACCTGCTTGCCGGTCATCCGGCATGAATGTCATCCACATTTCGCAACGCGAGCAAAAGATTCTTCCGTTGCTCGCGATTCCCTCAGTTTGGGGTGTCATTCTCATGCGCGCATTTGCGGCACCTGTAACCAACTTCTATTGGTACTGGCTTCCTGAGTACTTCCTTCACAAACGAGGCGTTTCCTTCTCCACTCTTGGCACCCTTTCATGGTTACCGTTCCTTGCAGGAGGAATAGGAAATATTGGAGGAGGATGGTGCTCGAGCCACCTCATCCAACGCGGCGTTCCAATACCAGCAGCGAGAAAACGTGTCATTATTGCGTCTATCGCATTGGCAGGGACTGCTCTCATAGCCCCACTTCTGGAAAATACGGCCCTTGCGATTGGATGCATCTGCATCGCATCACTCGGCATCAACTCTTTTGCAGCGAACCTGATCGCCGTCATGACCGACACCTTCCCTGAAAATTATCTTGCGCGTATTACGAGCTTCACGGGGGTAGGTGATGGCCTTGTGAGCATGGCTGTCATGCTTCTGACAGGTATCGTTGTAGACCATTTCTCTTATGCACCCGTTTTCGCAGCGATCGGCCTGCTTCCATTATTGAGCCTTGCCGCCTATTTGAGGCTCGTATCCAAGACTTCCTTGCAATCGCATGGCCACCAGATATCTGGATTGGTTGATGAAGGACACTGAAGATTGGCACCTCTTCGGCAGGTCGACACAACGAAGCGCAGGCTTGGCTCAGCCGTCGCAGCGCATGCTTAAGTTGAAATGCTAGAATTCCGCCGTGGATAGGTATGTCTAAAACGGCGCTGGCGGACGGCCCTGCAATCGCATTGAGCGACGAGAAAATTCGCGAGCAGCTGGAACTCATCATTCAGGACCCTGTTTTTCGCTCCAGCAAGAGGTCAATCGAGTTCCTGCGCTATGTCGTCGAGCAGACGCTTCTGGGGTTTGCCGATCAGATCAAGGAACGGACTATTGGCATTGAGGTCTTTGGCCGCGCCCCTTCCTACGACACCAACATGGACCATGTCGTGCGGACCGCCGCCATTGAGCTCCGCAAAAGGCTCGCCATCTACTATGGCGAAGAACAGCATCGTTCCGAGCTGCGCATGAGCTTGGTTCCGGGCTCCTATATCCCTCACTTTTCCCTTGCAACCCAGCTGCCCCCCACAGAAGCCGACACCGCTCCCGGGGTCAGCGGTGCGGCCCCGGCAGATTCCCTGGATGCCACAGTCTCGAAACCGGCCCCCACAGAAGCCGGAAGCGTACTGAGGTTCCGTAAGAAATTTGCGCCTCTTTTCATCGGTGGAGCGATTCTTCCAGCCGTGCTGCTCGCCGGCCTCTTTGCCTACCCCAGGCTTCACCGGCTAACGGCGCAGGATCGCTTCTGGCAGCCCGTCCTTGATACTCCCGGCCCGGTGCTTCTCGCGGTCGGTTACACGGCCAACGGCCCTCCCACGGAAACAGCCCAGGCGCCGGAACAGACGCCAATGCCCACCCTGCACGCGTCCTCTATCCCGACGGTTCCTTTCGGTGATACGGTCACGATCGCGCGTGTGGTCGGCATCCTTGAAGGTCACGGCCGCAAGGTCACCATTCGACGCGAAAATTCGAGCTCCTTTTCCGACCTGCGCGAAGGCCCCGTCGTCCTAATCGGTGCCTTCAACAATGAGTGGAGTCTGCGCCTTACCCAGCAACTCCGCTACACCCTCTCGCTCGATGCGGAGAAGCACCTCATCTACATTAAGGACGCTCGGAACCCGGCCTCGCGTAATTGGAGTTGGGCAACTAACCTTCCCGTGGCCCATAGCACTGGTCCGGGTGGCCAAGTTATGAAGGACTATGCCCTGATCTCCCGGATCTGGAACTCAGACACCGGCCATGTTGTAGTCGTCATCGGTGGCCTCTACACCTACGGCACCGAGGCTGCCGGGGAGTTCCTCAGCGATCCCGAACTGATGCAGGTCATCGCGAAGCAAATTCCCCAGGACGACTCCCACAAAAACATCCAAATCGTGCTTGGGACTACGGTGACCGACGACACTCCGGGACCGCCAAAGGTTTTGGCGGTTTCTGTCGAGTAAGAAACCGCTTGCCTGAGAATATTTGCAACTCATTGGAAACAAGCATCTTCTGCGAAACCTGACGGTCAGGAACCGTACCTGTCTATCGTGATCTGCTACAGGTGCGTAGAAACCCATCGTTCCTAAAAAGCTACCTGCGCGCGTCGTCAAATCGTTGGCCGCATTGTGGGAGCTAAACGATCTCAAGGGAGTCGTAGAGTGAAAATGATTCGCAAGTTCGCCGTGCAGATGCTGGTCTGTGCCATCGGTTTCTGCATTAGTCCTGTCCTGCTGGCCCAGGGCTTGGGAACCATCTCCGGAACGGTGGTCGACACGTCCGGAGCCGCCGTGCCCGCCGCCACGGTCGTGCTTACCGAGTCCAAAACCGGCGAGACCGTCTCTGTGAAGACCCAGCCGGATGGCCTGTTTGTCTTCCCGTCGCTGGCACCCGCCGGATACCGCATCGATATCGCCGCGCCCGGCTTTGAGAAGTATCAGCAGTCCGACCTCATCCTGCAGGCCGATCAGAGCCTGACGGTGAACCCGGCGCTCAAGGTGGGGTCGGATTCCGTCACCGTGAACGTCGAAGCCAATGCCGTTCAGGCGAATACCAACACCGGTGCGCTCTCCCAGGTAATCGCCGAGCAGCAGGTCAATGATCTGCCGCTTAACGGCCGCAACGCCGCCGCGCTCACCACCCTCGTCGCCGGCGTCGTAACCGCCCCCAACGCAGGAGCCGACCAGGGCAATACCAAGACCTTCCCCGAGGCCGTGACCATCACAGCAAATGGAACGCGCGTCGGCGAGACCAACTATTTGCTCGATGGCGGCAACAATGTAGACGAGTACACGAACGTAAACGCCCCGTTCCCCATGCCCGACGCCGTACAAGAGTTCAGCGTCCAAACCAGCAACTACAACGCCGAGTACGGCCAGAACGCGGGCGGCGTGGTCAACATCATCACCAAGAGCGGCGGCAACCAGCTCCACGGCGACATGTTCGAATATGTCCGGAACCGCGTCTTCAACGCCGCAAATGCCTTCTCCTACGTCAACGGCGTCAAAACGGTCGACCCCCTCAAGAGAAATCAATTTGGCGGCACAATAGGGGGGCCCGTCAAAATTCCCCACCTTCTCAACGGAAACCACTCGTTCTTCTTCTTCGGTTACCAGAAGACGATCGCGCACACGGCCTCAACCAGTTCCACCGCTGCCATTCTGCCCACGCCCGCACAACTCGCCGGCAACTTCAACTTCACCACCAGCGCTACTCCCGGAAGTGCGGCCTTCAACGCGGCATGTATCGCCAACCCGGCGCTCGCCACCACCGCCCAGGCGGCGAACCAGTGTTACCCCTATGTCTCGAACGGCGGCACGTCCTACACGTCTACGATCCCCACCACCAGCTACAACTCCGCTTCGCTCGCCTTGCTGAATTACCTGCCAAGCGGCGGGGCTACCGGCAGCTTCAGTTTCGTGCAGCCGAGCTTCACGAATCTCGGCGAAGTGACCGCGCGTTTTGACCAGGACCTCGGTCCGAAAGACCGGCTGACAGCGCGTTACTTCTCCGACGAATATCACCTGAACGGTGTCCTCAACCTCAAGAACCTGCTCACCTACTCCGATCAGGCAAACATCAACTACTACAACGCGCTGGTATCCGAGACACACACGTTCAGCGATCACCTGCTGAACAACTTCACCCTCAGCTATCAATTGGAAGACTCCAATCGCGGGCCTGAGCCCGGTTCCATCGATGTCGCCGATCTCGGCGTCAATATCTGGCAGCCCGCCTTCAAACAGATCAACCAGATTGCGGTCAGCAACTTCTTCACCATAGGCGGCAATCCGCAGGCCGACTTCGCTCGCGCCAACTACACTCTCGGCGACGATCTTCATCTGCAGAAGGGCAATCATAACCTCACCTTTGGCTTCCACGGCGAGCTCTCAAAGATCGACGTCAACAACCTCTACCAGCAGCCGGGCCTGTTCACCTTCAATGCGAACGTGACCAACAATGCGATCGCCAGCTTCCTGACCGGCTATGTGCAGAGCTTCAGCCAAGCATCCGGCCAGTTCCTCGATCTGCGTGGACACTTCTTCGGCTTCTACGGTCAGGATAGCTGGAAGCTTTCCAAGCGCCTTGCCCTTAATTACGGTGTGCGCTATGAACCCTTCATCCCGTGGCACGAAGTCAACGGCCGTATGGGCAGCTTCTTCCCTGCACTTTATGCCGCGGGAACGCACTCCACACTCTACCCTAATGCCCCGGCAGGGCTTCTCTTCTCAGGCGATCCCGGCTTCAATCCCAACGGCGTGCCCAGCATCTATGACCACTTCATGCCCCGCGTTGGCTTCGCGCTGGACGTCTTCGGCAACGGCAAGACCAGTCTTCGCGGTGGCGGTGGCACCTTCTTTGATAGCCGCATGTCCAGCGTGTTCTACAACATTTACTCAAACACATCCCCGTTCATCACCAACGTCAGCATCGCTTCCGTAGAAGGCGCAACCACCGCCGGCAGCACAGTCATTAACTTCCTGAACCCCTACAGCAGCTCTGGCAACCCAAATCCGTTCCCGGCTCCGCAACCGCCGCCAAACACGTCCCCGATCCCTGCACAGGGCTTCCTCACCTACGATCCGTTCCGCAGTTTCCAAACGCCCATCACTTACTCCTACAACCTCACACTGGAGCAGCAGGTCACGAGCAACCTCCTGACCCGCATCGCCTATGTCGGTTCGCACAGCAGCCATCAGTGGACGCCCGCGGAGATCAACCCTGTGCTAAACGCCGACGCACTACCAACCACCGATCCCAACTACAACCGCCGTTTGTACAACAAGGTCGGCTGCACAAGCTGCTATACACAGCCCATCACCGAAGCCAACATGGGCGGCAATGGAAGCTACAATTCCCTGCAGATGTCAGCCGAGCAGCGCATGCGTTCCGGCCTCACGCTGCTGGCGAACTATACCTGGTCCAAGGCGATGGATAACACCCCCTACAACCAGTCGGCAACGGCCATTGCATCCGGCAACTCGTATGTGCTGCCTATCTATGAGCCCAACTTCAAGCGCCTGGATATTGGCCCTTCCGACTTCAACCACACCAACGTTACCTCGATCTCCTATGTTTATGCGGAGCGCAAGGTACTGCAGCAGAGCCCGGAAGCGTTGCGCTACCTGGCTAACGGATGGGAAACCTCGGGGCTATTTCAGTTCCGCTCGGGTGACCCGCTAACCATCGCCTCGAACTCGAACAACGCTTCTGGTTCAGGCCAGCTTCGCGACCGCGCTGTCCTCGTAGGCAATCCCTACGGCGGCAACGCATGCGGAACCGTAACGCCATGCCGCAACTACCTGAACCCCGCAAGCTTCCAGAACAATGCAGCTGGAACCTACGGATCGATCGTGAAGGGCTCCTTCGTCGGTCCTCACTATGTCGATTGGGATGTCAGCCTGGCACGCACATTCCCCATGGGCGAGAGGGTCGGGCTGCAGCTCCGCGCAGAGTACTTCAACATCTTCAACCACGCCAACCTCGGGGATCCGGGAACAACCAACAGCTCCTCTATTGGACGTATCACTGGAACCACACCGCAGAACATATCGACTGCAAACGATCCTCGCATCGCGCAGTTCTCTGCAAAACTGCTGTTCTAGTTGGGACAGGAGACACACGGACTCAAGATTTCCTTGCGCGCCGTGTGTCTCCTGTCTCTCCGGGTTCTTCTGAGGAAACGGATGCTGACTCGTCGTAAGGTAGTCGTCCAGTGGTTCAAGGCAGCGTCAACATTGCTGGCTGCCCAGCTGTGTTCCCCGCTCATGGCTGCGCCGGAGCAAACGGGGACACCGCCGCATCCCACCGACGAGATGACCGTAAACAGCGCGCCGCAACCGCAGCACTTTCCTCCGCCGGACTATGGTCCACTGCCCACGGAGCTTCCGCCGGAGACCAAAGCTCTCAGTGGACGCAACTCACTCAGGCAGCATGCGAAGCATCACGGATTGCTGGCAGGCGCCGCCGTCGTTGCGCACGGTCTTGAAGCTGACCTTGCGCTACAACAACTCGTCGCCGATCAGTATGACCTCCTCGTCCCGGAAGGAGAGCTGAAGTGGCGCGCACTCAGGCCCTCACAGGATCGTTTCGACTTCACGCAGAGTGACTCCCTGCTCGCTTTTGCGGACAAACATCACATGCAGCTGCGCGGCCACACTCTCGTCTGGCACAACTCTGTTCCCGACTGGCTGCAGCAAAACGCCGCCAGCCTCGACGTGCGGCAACTCTTCATCGACCACATCACCACCGTCTGCAAACACTACGCCGGAAAGCTTCAATCCTGGGACGTCGTCAACGAAGCCGTCCTTCCCAAGGATGGCAAACCTGGCGGCCTTCGCAACTCTTTCTGGTATGAGCACGTCGGTCCTGACTACATCGAGCTCGCCTATCGAACGGCCCGCGCCGCCGATCCACACGTGCTCCTCACCTACAACGATTACGGCGTGGAATACGACAACGCGGAACACGCCGAGCGCCGCGCCGTCATTCTCACTCTCCTCCGAGACCTCAAGTCCCGCAACGTCCCGCTCGATGCAGTGGGAATCCAGTCTCACATCAAGGCCGCATCACCCGACTCCATCGGCAAAGGCCTCGCCGACTTCATGCAAAGCATCCAGCAAATGGGGCTACAGATATTTCTCACCGAACTAGATGTCAACGAAGACGATCTGCCCGCAAACGACGCTGCCATGCGCGACCTCGCTGTCGCCAAAACATACGCCGACTTTCTGCACGTCGCGCTCGCCAACCCAGCCGTCAAAGCCATGCTCACATGGGGCGTCAGTGACCGAAGAACCTGGCTCAACGATGGTCCCACGCACCATCGCAAACAGCCGAACCGTCCGCAGCGTTCTCTTCCGTTCGATGAACAATATCGTCCAGCAAAAGCTTTCTTTGCCATACGCGACAGCCTGGATCATCGTTCTCTTCCCGCCAGCTCATAGCTCTGACGGCCGCGACTAAAAAGACAAAATCATGGAAAAGGTTGACCAGCTTGCCTTCTAAACTACTGCATCTCCGAGCATCCCTTGTTCCATCCGCATGCAACACCAGCAGCAGTTTAACTCGCAATCGTTCGCTGGCACTTGTCTTTCTGTGTACGGCACTGGCTTTTGCAAAGAACCTGTCCGCACAAAAGCCACTTGGTTCGGAGCCATATCTCGATCCGGCACTCCCATACACGCAGCGGGTGGATGATCTTATACAGCGAATGACGCTCGATGAAAAAGTCTCGCAGATGCAGAACGCGGCGCCTGCTATTCCGCGTCTGCGCATCGCCGAGTACGACTGGTGGAACGAAGGCTTGCACGGCGTGGCGCGCTCCGGCTATGCAACCGTCTTTCCGCAGGCCATAGGGCTGGCAGCAACATGGGATGTCGACCTCATCCAACACGTAGCCGACACAATCTCCACCGAAGCTCGCGCAAAATACAACGAGGCCCTGCGTACAGGAAATCATTCGATCTACTATGGCCTCACATTCTGGGCGCCGAACATCAACATCGATCGCGACCCCCGCTGGGGCCGTGGGCAGGAGACCTACGGAGAAGATCCCTTTCTCACTGGACAGATCGGAGCGGCCTTCGTTCGTGGCCTGCAAGGCCCGAACCATGGCACCTTCAAGGTGATCGCCACAGCAAAGCATTTTGCGGTCCACAGCGGTCCCGAGTCACAGCGCCACAGCTTCGACGCAGTCATATCCGCGCACGACCTCGAGGACACCTATCTTCCCGCGTTCCGCAAGCTCGTTGTCGACGCCCACGTCGACAGCGTGATGTGCGCCTACAACTCCGTCGACGGCGCTCCCGCATGCGCCAGCACCATGCTCCTCCAGCAGAAGCTCAAACAGGATTGGCACTTCAACGGCTACATCGTCTCCGACTGCGCCGCCATCACCGACGTCGCGATAGGACACAAGTTCGCTCCGGACATGCCCCACGCCGCCGCGCAGTCCGTGCTGGCCGGCACAGACCTCAGCTGTGGCAAGGAGTACGCCGCACTCGTAGCCGCTGTAAAGCAAGGCCTCATCAAAGAATCCGCCATTGATGCCGCCGTCAAGCGTTTGTTCCTCGCACGCTTTCAACTCGGCATGTTCAACACCGCCGACAGAGACCCTTACGCAAGCATTTCATTCTCCAGCAACGACTCCACCGCCAACAACGCCCTCGCCCTTCAGACGGCCAGAGACTCCATGGTGCTGCTCAAGGACAACGGCATCCTTCCCTTCGCCAAATCGATCCACTCCATCGCAGTCGTCGGCCCCAACGCCATGGCGCTTGCCGGCCTCGAAGGCAACTACAACGCAGTCGCCTCACATTCTGTAACGCCTCTCACCGCGTTGCAACAGCGCTTTCCCGGTCAAGTCCACTATGCCCAGGGCGCGCCTTACGTGGATGGCGCTCCTCTTCCGGTCCCACCTTCGCTCTTCACCTCGAAAGCCGACGGCACAGGAGAGCCCGGTCTAACAGCCGAGTATTTTCGCGACACCAACTTCAGCACCGCGCCGATCGTTCGTCGCATCGATCCCAACATCGACTTCGATTGGAATGGCGCCTCACCGGTACAGAACGCCTCCGCCCAAGCCTTCTCCATCCGCTGGACTGGCTCGATCACTTCGCCCGTGCCCGGCACGCTTCCGTTCAGCTTCCTCCTGGCGCACTGCAGCACATGCGACGACGCGGAGTCGATCAGCGTATGGTTCGACGGCCACCAGGTCTATGACTTCCATCACGCCTCCACGCACGGGCGTCACGCTCCCACGCCCGATTTCGCGCTAACCTTCACCGACACCAAAGCCCACGCATTTCGAATCGAGTACACGCACAACAGCCCTCGCTTCGGTGCAGGTCTCACCTTCAACTGGATACCGCCGACCAATGTCCTTATCCAACAAGCCGTCGATGCCGCGAGACAATCCGACGTTGCGATCGCTTTCCTTGGCCTTAGCCCCAACCTCGAAGGCGAAGAAATGCCGGTCCATCTGCAAGGTTTTGATGGCGGCGATCGAACCTCCATCGACCTGCCCGAAGCGCAACAGCAACTCGTTGCCGCGGTCGCTGCAACGGGCAAACCTTTGATCATTGTCCTGATGAACGGCTCGGCTCTAGGGCTTCACGACGCAAACAACCAGGCTGACGCAATCCTCGAAGCCTGGTATCCGGGACAGGACGGTGGCCCCGCCATAGCTGAAACTCTATTCGGCGAAAACAATCCATCCGGTCGACTTCCGGTCACGTTCTATGCATCTACCGAACAACTCTCACCCTTCGCTGATTACTCCATGAAAAACAGGACCTATCGCTACTTCACAGGTACTCCGCTCTATCCATTTGGCTACGGCCTCAGCTATACCCGCTTCCAATACCTATCCGGGAAACTCTCCACAACAACGTTGCAGGCAGGTGAGGCCCTCGATGTAAGCCTGCAGCTAAGAAACGCAGGAAGCTTTGCAGGGAAAGAGACCGTTGAACTCTATCTGATTCCTAAAGGAGAACCGGGAGCCCCTCTGTGTATCCTCGCCGGCTTCAAAAAGGTGTCTCTCTCCAGCGGTGAGCAGACTGCCGTTCAAGCCAGGATCGACCCTCGTCAGCTAAGCCTGGTCGATGAGCATGGCACTCGCAGCATCCAGCCCGGAAGATACGAACTCTACATCGGCGGCGGACAGCCCGTCCCCAACCAAGGCATTTTGCTCCCCTTCGAGATCACAGGTCCCGTCATGTACCTTCCGCAGTAGCATCGCAGATTATGGATTAGTCATAGGAGAGCAAGCTCAAAATAGATTCGAGAATCGCGAATTCGCTGCTAATTTCCCTGTTCGCAGGGAAATGCAACTAGAGACGAGTTCGATGCTGACTACATCCACCGCCATTTAGTCTGATTGCGATCGCAGTATCGCGGAAAACTTCAGAAAACAGCAAGATTCCTTTGACATTCTATATATTGCCTTGTCTATTAGGTCCATAGAGAAGTCAATTTATCTCTAAGTAGAACTGGGAAGAGCGCCTGCTTTTCGGATACAGAGTCGCTGCTCGAACACGAAGTCTAAGTTTTTCCAGAAACCATTTTGAATCAGGACTATTATGCTGCGGAAGAATCCCAGCTCGCTAAATCCGCAACCAGTTGCTTTGCGCATTCTTCGATGGGGATGCGGTCACAGGTTTCAATAAATTGATGCATCAAGACGCCTTGGTGCAAGCAAACGATGGAAAGTGCGGATTTGGGCCGCTCGGTGTCATTCCCAGGAGAAATCGGAAGAGAGACGATGTTAATGCGGATAGCATCCATGTCCATCCCCTCTTGCAGTCCGACCTCTTGATACTGGGGACTGGATGCAAGAGCGGCGCTAAGCGCCTTCGCATACGCTTTACCGGTTGCGTCATCGCAACTGCAAGTAACGGTGACGAGGTCTTTTGTCCGCTTTTCGGCATGTGCAACCATGCCAAGACAAAGAAAGATCAAAAATAAGGTGAACCCGCGTAGCTTTGGCATTCGATTGGACTCTCCGTTGAGAGACCAGAATCGACTTTCGATATCTCGACGTCAACCCCGCAACCGACGTGGCAGCTACCACTTTGGTAGTACTTTGTCTGATGCCACACAGGAGCACTAGCTTGTGTGAGCCACTGACAAGGAACGGCGACGCGCGAAAAAAGCCGTCGCTCCGGCAAAGAGCGCACCCGTGAAAGAAAGCACAATACTTGAGGGCTCCGGCACAGGAGCAAGTCCGGGAGGAACGCCAGGAGAGTATGGGGGAAGAAATGGCGGTGGGGGAGTAGATGTAGTAGAGATTTCTACGACACTCGGCAGCACGGGCGGAGCCAGGACCATGGTCGGCGGTAGCGGATCAAACTTAAAGTCGGGAACGATTGGAGGTAAGAGTTCACTCGTTTCCACGGGCCTTGTCGGTACCTGGCAGGCGAATTCAACCTGCTTCACTACTTCCTCGGGAACCAATTTATATTTGGGCCGGGGATGTGGGTGAAAGTTCGGGTGAGTTTTATTCCATTCGGCCCAGCGTGCCGCCGTTTGTTTGCTGACTTTGTTTCGTACCTGCTTCTCTCTATACTCGCGAACCAACCGTCGGCAAAGCGGATCAGCATGAACACCGATCGCGGCCGCGAATAGAGTGAGGACAATAACAAAGGTGAGTGAGGTACGTTGAGAAAGGGTCATGGGTATGTTTTGTTCACGCTGCTACCCACTAGTAAGCAATCAGCTAGCCAAACACCATCTGTATGCAAAGAGTAATCATTACTGACACCAACACTTTAGCCTGATGGCCGAAAGTTGTACGAAAACTTTTGCGCACACTTGCTAAGAATCCTCCAAATAAAGGCGAACCGCGATACACATGAAGTTGTTCGCGGGGATATTGCGGCTAACATCGTGTGTGCAATTTTTTGCGTACACCTACACATAGACAGATAGCTCATCCGTGGGAGTGTCGCCTATGCATGCGTTTGCTTTACTCGGGGTTGCCAAGGACCAGTAGGTCCGCAATTTGGCTTTGCCGAGGTCCCATGAGCGCTTTTGAGAGACGCCTGACGACAGCCAGCATGATGTTGCTCCTACTCTGTGCAGGTTGTAGCACCAGGTCGATGGAGCTACCGGTCGTCAACGCTACGGCCAACCCTCTTTCTATCCAAGACGCTGCTGTTGCGCCTGCGATCGACGGGATGCCCTACAACACAGCTCTTAGCGCTACTGGCGGAACACCCGGCTACCAATGGGCGATCACCACGGGCAGTTTGCCGGCCGGACTCGCGCTCAATCCCTCGTCAGGCTCGATCACTGGAGTCGCGTCGCTCACCGGCACCGCGAAATTCAACGTATTGGTGAGCGACCACAGCGACCCAGTTCAAACAACTTCCGCCTCCATTTCCTTGAGCGTTGTGTCGCCATTCGCTTTGCCGCAAGCAGCGCTACCCGCGGCGGAGGTGGGTACCTCATACTCCTCAACGCTGCCGGCTACAGGAGGAACCGCACCTTATAACTGGTTTCTCACTTCCGGTGCGCTACCACCCGGGCTCGTGCTGAGCGCATCTAGCGGAATGATTTCGGGGGTTCCCACTACGGCGGGCACCTATCCTTTTGCGGTGACTGCAAATGACAGCAGCAGCCCAGTCCAATCTAAGACAACCCTGGTATCGATCATTGTGTCTGTGCCACTGACAGCCCCCACTGCACAGGCTTTATCATTGCCGCAAGCCGCCTTGCCCCCAGGCGAAATAGACTTCCCCTACATCTACAAGATGCAGGTCACGGGTGGCATTGCGCCTTATCACTTTGCTCTGTCCAGTGGATCGCTTCCCTCCGGCTTAACGCTCAATGCGGCTACTGGTTTTCTCTATGGAATACCGACGAAAGCGAACAGCTTTGCCTTCTCGATCACTGTGACTGATAGCAGCCAGCCCGCGCAGTCGCAGACAACTCAATTTTCTCTCGTTGTTGCCCCGCAGACTCTTATGCTCCGACCCCAAGCTTTACCGTCTGGGCAAGTGAACGTCGGGTACGCCTATACGCTGCAGGCAACGGGCGGAAGCACGCCATATCATTGGAGTATCGCCAGCGGAGCGCTTCCGTCGGGAATCGTTCTAAACGCCACAACTGGTTCCCTGTCGGGGACACCAACTACAGCAGGGACTTCAACATTCACGCTGGCTGTCTCCGATAGCAGCAAGCCTATCCAGTCGAAGACAGAGCAAATATCGCTTATCGTCGCTCCTGCTGTCTTTTCCTTTGAATCGATACCGTTACCTTCCGGTCAAGTGAATGTCGGGTATAACTCGGCGCTAACGGCCACGGGCGGTATATGGCCATACCACTGGAAGATTTCTTCCGGTAATCTTCCGACCGGGGTTACGTTGAATGCCTCCACCGGAACCCTGTCTGGGATACCCACAACGGCGGGAACTTCAGCCTTCACGGTCGCCGTGACGGATAGCAGCACCCCCATCCAGTCTCGGACGGCGGCGCTGTCGCTCGTCATCGCGGCACCACCACTTTCGTTCCAGCAACCGTCCTTGCCTTCAGGACAGGTCAACGTAGCTTATACGCATTCGCTTTTGGCAACGGGTGGGACAACGCCTTATAGCTGGAGTATTTCTTCTGGGGCATTGCCGGCAGGCATCAGCCTGAATGCCAACACCGGCGTAGTCGCGGGCACACCCAACACCTCAGGCGTCTTTACCTTTGCAATTCGCGTTACTGACAGCAGCCGTCCAACACAGTCACAGACCACGCAGACATCTATCGTGATCGCTCCGGCCGTACTCTCTTTCCCGCAGCCTTCACTGCCTTCAGCGCAAGTGAATCACGCGTACACGTATTCGCTGCTCGCCACAGGCGGAACCGCGCCCTATCGCTGGAGCATTTCTTCCGGTGCGCTGCCGGCTGGTATGACGTTAAATACCGCGACCGGAGTTATCGCCGGCACACCCACAACGTCGGGCATCTCCGCCTTTACGGTGTCCCTCACCGATAGCGGAAGACCGGCTCAATCTCAGACTCTGCAGATGTCTCTGCCTGTCGCCGCAGCTCCGGCGACACCTGCACCCCCGTCCGCCGGAACAACGTGGTACGTACGCCCTGACGGGGGATCCCGCTATTCGAGCAACATGCAAAACGGGCAATGCAATGGCAAATCGGATACAGCGTACCCCGGTCACGGTACAAACCAACCCTGCGCCTTCAACGATGTGCGGTATCTATGGCAGGACGGCTCCTATACGACGAATTCGAGCCAATCAGCTTTTCCAGCCTATGGCTGGATAGGAAATGGTGGAGATACCTATCTGATCCGCGGCTCTTTGAGCAGTAATGTTTCCTGGCGGATTGGGTATCCCAGCAACTCCGACGTGTACGACTCCGCCGTATCGCATTATTGGGGCGTGGCCGGCGATCCGTATGATTCCGGAGCTCCTCCGCCACTTTCAGGAACCGCTTCCCAGCATACCCGGATCCTTGGAGAGAACTTTGCCTCCTGCCATGCACCCTCGGCGAAAACGCAGCTACACGGGGGTTACGGGGTGAATGCTGTACTCACTATGACGGACGTTTCATATGTAGACATAGCGTGCCTGGACATCACAGATTTTTCGAGCTGCGGAAGAGCCTCGCAAACGAACACCTGCAACTCCACGATTGGTCAACTTTCCGACTATGCGACGAACGGAATCAGCTGGTCGAGAACCTCTACCAACGACACGGTGACGGATGTTTCTATCCATGGTCTCGCATCGGCAGGCATGATTGGTCCGACAGGCGATAGTGTCGTCTTCAGTTACGTAAACCTGATTGGGAATGCGAGCTCCGGATGGAACGCCGATGCGGGAGATGGAACAACCGGCACCGGAACTCTACTGATGCAGCATTACAACATCAGCTGGAACGGGTGTGCGGAGGAGTATCCGATTGTTGATGCACTTCCCTATCAGGATTGCACCGATGACAATGTTGGGGGCTACGGCGACGGATTCGGCACGGCAACGACTCCGAGTAGCCCAGCATGGAACGTTACGTTTGACCAGGGGATAGTGACCTATAACACGCAGGACGGACTCGACTCCCTGCACCTGATTGGTTCGGGATCGAGCGTTACGGTGACGCGTACGCAAGCCTATGGGAACATGGGCCAACAGATTAAGGTTGGGGGCGCTTCTGGGACCGCGGTCAATAATTTGATCGTCACCAACTGCAATGCGATGCGGCAACCAATCCCTGGGACACCCGAAGGCTATAATTCAAGGCTCTCGGATTATTGCCGGGCCGCCGATACTGGCATCGTTCTGAAGGTTGGCCCCCAGACGCGGCTCACCTACGACTTCAACACCCTCTATTCAGCTTCTGCCACAGCTATCGAGATCGACTGCGATACGACTAATGGTCCGTGCAATGCCACATCGACCATTGACTTCCGCAATAACATTTTTGTTGGCTTCCTAAACGACAAAGCTGATGGATATCCCTCTGGTGGAACAGGCGGATACAGTAACCCTGTGTATAACGGCGCTGGGGTCGACTTCTTTGGAAACAGTGAGAGTCTCTTCACAAACAACTTCACATTCCATCCCAGCAGCGCCTGGACGTGCCCTGCGAATCATGAATTGGCAGGAGTCTGCGGGGACCCAAGGCTTGCGGATGAAGCCTGGCATGTCTATGGTGC
>Ga0302303_10000308_pt1 | contig 44017 bp, 37 predicted proteins | sample III_Palsa_E2_1_FD_194542 | JGI IMG/M metagenome (GOLD analysis project Ga0302303, IMG submission 194542) | Peat permafrost microbial communities from Stordalen Mire near Abisko, Sweden - III_Palsa_E2_1 | ecosystem: Environmental > Terrestrial > Soil > Palsa > Peat permafrost | place: Sweden...
TATCTTTCAATTCTTGTCGAGAAAACATTTGTTAGTAATAGATAAATAAAAAAATTAGTTTTTTATTTTTATCTTGAAAAGAAAATGTATTAATTATCTTGAGGATTGACATTATCTTATCAGTATTAATTAATAAAATATTTCAGTTTTTTGGAATTAAAAAAATAAATAAAATACTTAAAAATATAGATTTGTAATTTTATTAAATGGTGATCTACAAATAGGGCATTTCATAGTGATCATATTAGATATACATTTTTTGTGAAATTTAACATGACCACACGGTAATGATATTTCAATTTTCATAGGTTGAAGACAAATAGAACATTCATTTTTTCTAATATCTTCATTTTCTTCATTTTCTCCATTTTCTTCTTCATTATTATTTTCTTTATTATTATCTTTATCTTTATCAGAAGGATTAAAAAGATCGACTAATATTGATCCTAAAAGACCAAACATTTTAATACTTCCTTTATTTTCGGGATTTCGTTCGATCATTTCGTCACAAGTTTGGTAAATAGTAGATTTCCAGTCGTAATATGAATTCATATTAATAAATAAAAATGATTTAATTAATATTTAAATAAATAAATTTTAAATAAATAATTAAATTGAAAGATGGATGAATTTGATAATCAAATAGAAAATTTTTATGAAGAATATGAGGAAAAAGATGAATTAAAAAAAGATGAAATTAAAATAGAAATTAAAGAAGATGATATATGTATACATAAACAGTCGAAAATGGAAAATGGGGCAGAGATTTGTGTAAATTGTGGAATTGAATTATCAAAAGAAATTAATTTAGAAAGTGAAATACATTTTTATCATTCAAATGATACAAGAGGACAAAATGATCCATCCAGAGTATATTTTAAGAATGTGGTGGAAAAAAATATATATAAAGATCTTGATAAATATGCTATACCACAAAATATTAAATATCTAATTAATAAAAAATATTTAGAATTGGTTGGTGAAGATATTTATAGGGGGAATTGTAGATTAGGATTAATTTTTGCGGTTACATTTGACATATATAAACAAATGGGAACACCTAAAAATAAGGATGATTTGAATACAATTTTCAAAATGTCGCAAAAGATAATAACAAAGGGATTAAAAATGTATAGTATGAAATTAGCAAATAAAGGAATTAAAAATATACAGGTTTCTATTCGTCCTGTAGATTATATTCCATTAATAATGGAAAGATTTAATGCTAATAAAACAAATATAGATAAAGTTAAATTATTATGTGAAAAAATAAATAATAAATCTAGTGAATTAAATGCTTCTCGACCATTATCAGTAGCATCAGGATTAGTATATTATTATTGTAAATCATTAGAAAAGGATATTAATGTAAAGGATTTTGGAAATATAATAAAGTTAAATCCAACAACAATATTAAAAATGGCAAAATTAATTCAAATAGTATTAAAGACAGAATATAAATTGTGAATGATCATAAGAAAAATTATTTATTTTAAAAATAAATAATTAAAGTCAATTTAGTTTTCGATACATTAAATAACCATCTTCTCTATTATTATAATAGTTTTCCATTTTTTCAAAAATAATAAACTCATTTTTTAAATATAATTTTAATGCTATTTTATTATTACATTTAACATGTAAACAAACATATTTATATTTTAGGTTCTCAGTAGCAGTTTTTAACATCTTAAGTTCATATTCAAGTAATTGTGAACCAAATCTTTTACCTTGATATTCTTTTTTAATATTAAAAGATGGAATCATAAAAATACAATCTTCTTTTATATCTAAAAGTAATTTATTAGCATATTTATCAAATTTATATTGACAACCATATAAAATTGAATATATACATCCAATAAATTTATTATTATAATAAATTGAATTACAATCGAATAAATTATTTTTAAAAGATTGAATAGTTTTAGTTCCAAAGTTTTCAAATTCCAACTTTTCAATTTTGGAAACATTAATTTTATTTGAAAAAGTCACAAGTTCTGTTGGACTACAATTACCCATTGTTAAAGTATTAAAATGTTAAAACTGATTAATTCTTGAAAAATTTTGAAAAATCAGTTTTTTAAGTATAAAATATATTATTAACAACTTCATATCTAATATTAAATATATCAAGTAAATTAAAATTGATTAATTTCTTTTCAATTTTCATTGGAAACCATTTATATTCAATATAAATTAAATCGTTTTCTAAAGTTATTAATATTTTATTATTATAATTTAATATTAATTTTAAGTCATGAAATAAACTTTTTTCAATATAAAATCCTGAATATCCCAAATGGATACATTTAATAACAATATCAAAAATATCAGTAGTTTTTAATTTAGTAAGTTTTACGATTCTTGTTTTCGGAAAATTTTTAAATAAATTTTCTTCAGAATAATCAATATATTTATAAATTAAATTTGTTAAATTTCTATTCAATGATAATATAGAATATAATAATTTGTTATTCATGACAAAATAATTAATAACAATTATTAATTATTATTTTAGTTTTTTTAGTTATTAAATAATTCATGATTAATTTCAAAAATATCGAGATTATGAACACAAGTAATTGGTTCTCCTACTTTCATATAATTTTTTAATATAATATTACGACGATCAATATGATGTTCTACTACTATTCTATTATCTTGATAAAATAAATTTTCAAATAAATCTTCATATATATCAATAGTAACAAAAAATCCTTTATATCCTAAATGAACACATTTTGCCATAATATCCCCAACTGAATTTGTTTTTAATTCATAACTAAGGGCTTTTCTAGTAGTTGGAATATTATTTAATAAATTTTGAAGAGAATAATCGATATATTTATGAATTATAGTTGATAAATTTCTATTTAATTTAAAATATAATAATTTATTTAATTTAGACTTTTTAATTTCAAATTCCATTTTCTCAAGTCTAATTCGATTATAAAAGAAATATTAAAATAATAAAATAAATTAGTTTTTTTTTACTTATTATAAACTTTGAATAACATAATAATCATCAATACAAGTTTCTAAAACTGTAGGAATATTTCTTGTTTTATCTAAGAAATAAGATAAAACACTTAAATTATCTTTCCATATTTTTCCATGACCGATATATTCGTGTCTATCTTTTTTACTTCCAAATGGTTCAACAGAATCATTTAGATGAATAAGTTTTAATTTGTCTAGACCTAATTTAGAATCAAATTCTTTTAAGAAATTATTAATATCATCAACTTTTCCAAAATCATAGAGTCCAGCGCCAAATGCGTGGCATGTATCGATACAAATACCAACATTTTCTTTACATTTTACTAATTCATAAATAGAGACTAATTCGTCTAAATTTTTAGAGATTTTATTCTTTTCACCGGCTGTATTTTCAAGAAGCAACATAGAATTTTCTGGGAATTTAATTTTATTAATAGATTGAGCAATGGCTTCAATTCCTTTTTGTAATATTTTTTTATTTTTATGACTATTTTCTATATTTCCGGGGTGTATAACTGACCCTGATGTATATTTATGAGTATTAAAATTAGAAAAAATATCAAGTTCATATTCAATATGTTTAATCATTGCTGTTGTTTTAGCATTTTGTTGTTTATTATCTTCCCATGCTATTTGTTTAGATGAACCAGCCAGATTGTATAAATATGGGAGATGACTAAATACATTAATACCGGAAAGATCTTGGATTTTTTTAGCAGAAATAATATCATTAGCATTAGTTTTAGAACGAGCATAAGATTTCATAGAACCAAAACAAATTTGAATAGAATACATACCTAAATTAGCCCCATATTGTAAAGTATTTGTTAATTTTAAAGAAGAACTAGGATCTAATCCAATAGATGATCCTAAGTTATTTCTCTCACAAAAAAAGACATCCATTAATAATGATTATAAATCAAATAGATTATTTATATTGAAATCAGTTTTTTAAAAATTAACTTTAAATAAATGATCAAAATTTTAATTATTAAAATTTTTTTAATAAAATGAATGATCAAATAGTTAGTAAATAAATCAAAAATAATAATTTTAAGTAAATTATTATTAAAATTAGTTTTTCCAGTAGAATTCCTTACGTATTAATTTAAATATTTCTTCATTATCTTCTTGTATTGATTTCTCTTCTAATTTTTCATTTTTTTTACGAATTTTAATAATTTCTTTTCTTTCATCTTTCATTCGTTTTTTCATATACCATTTATTATTATCTAAATATTTTAAGTCTTTTTCTAATAATTTTATTTTTTTATAATTTTCAATTATAAAATTTGATTTTATTTTTTCTTTTTCATATTGTATAAATTTATTTTTTTCATCATCATATGTTGTTATAGAGTTTGATCTTTCTATTCCATAATATAAAACTTTTATTTCATGTTCTTCAGTATTTTTATACAATCTTGAAGAATCAAGATCAATTATTTCTAATCCAGTGAAATTAATTTTGATATTTTCACAATTTATTTTTTCATTTCTTGTATTTTTTAATTCATGTTCTTCAGTATTTTTATACAATTTTGAAGAATCAAGATCAATTATTTCTAATCCATTGAAATAAATTTTGATATTTTTCCAATTTATTTTTTCATTTCTTGTATTTTTTAATTCAAGTTCTAATTTTTCAAGTTCGTCTTTCATTTCGTTTTTATATTCTTTAATTTTTCCTTTTTTAATTAAATCTTGTTTAATAATATCATTTTTAACATTATCTATATGTAATTTAATTCCTATATTTTTTTTTAATTTCTTTTCATCCATAACATTTTCTTCAATTACTGAATAATCAGTTAAATCCATATTTTTCTTATTTTCAATTTTTTTAAGATTTTCTTCAATTTGTATTCTAGATAATTCTATAAATATTTGAGTTGATTTTAAACCATTAGAATCTTTTATAATTTCACCATTTTTATTTTTAAACTGATAGCATATATTTTTCTTATTAGTATTTATGATACCATAATTTCCATCCTTATCTTTTGCTATTTGTTCAACAAACAAAGATGCTAAACCATCTTCTTTCATTAAAATTTCAGGATTAATCATTTCACATACTTTTTGTATATTTTCTCTAGATAAATCAGGAGTATAAAGTAATATATTATTAATATTATTATTACTATTAATATTATTCTTACTCGTATTGTTAATTGAATTACTTATTTTTAATTCTTTAATTGTTGTTTCTTTCCATAATTCAAGTTCTTTAATTTTAATTTTATATTCATTATTTTGATTTCTTAATTCATTAATAATATTATCTTTTAAATTTAATAATTCATTAATAATGATATCATCTGAATTATCTTTATCTTTATTTTCCAATAATTCATTTTTATGATCATTTTTATCAAAATTTAATTGAATTTCTATACACTTTTTAACTGTTTTTTGATGTCGTATTAATGTAGAATCACATGATAATATAGATTTACAGTATTGACATTTCAATGGCATTTTAATTAATTATATAATTAATTAAAATATTTCTTAAATAACAATTTAATTCAAATTGTTATTAATTTATTTATAAATTATTTTATCCATCAATATCATTTTTATCATTATATTCTGTATTCCATAAATTATGATCAATTATAAAATTAACCATATTTTTTGATGACATAGATCTGTTACATTGACCACATATAGGTCTTAAATTTTGTTTTATTACTTTTCCTCCATCTTTTTCACTTATTACGTGACCACATTCAAAATTATCACAAGTTATTTCATTTTTTCTACAACAAAAACATTTTCCTTTTCTATTATTTTCTCCATTTTTAATATAAGTTATCCAAACTATTGTTTTAATACATTTTGGGATTATATTTTTTTTACTATGAATAATTAGTTCATTATCAAAATTTCTTTTTAATCTTTCCATTTCTTCTTTAAAATTTTCAATTTTTATTTGATCTATAAGATTTATTTTCAAATCAGATATTCGAAAATTTTTAAGGTTGTCCAAATCTTGTGTATATATTAAATTATTTGGGGTTTCTTCTATTTTCAATTCTAAGGTTTCTTTCAATTTTTCTTTTAATTTAATTATTGTTTTTTCCAACTTATTATTTATAGTATATAAATAATTCATTTGGTTTTTTTGTGAATTAATTAAATCATTATTTCCATTAAGAACATTTCTTAAAAATTTGTTTTCATCTTTTAATTCATATACTTTACTTTCGTTTTTATCTTCACTTGTTTTTTCAGCATCTTTTTTATAAACTATATAATAAAATGGATTTTTTTGAATAAGTAAACAGAGTTTATCTATATATCGATGTTTATCAAAAAGTTCCTTATTTTGAAGAACAGTTCCACAATATCCACATTGATTAACACAATTTCCAGTTGGAATAAAATTTAATAAATTTATATCCATTATTATTAATTTATTTATATATTTAAATCAATAAATTCCAATAAGTCGAATAATTTTAACAAGTTAAACAATTTTGATCAATTTCAACAAGTTGAACAATTCTAACAAGTTAAACAATTTTGATCAATTTTAACAAGTTGAACAATTCTAACAAGTTAAATAAAATTAATAAATTTCAACAAGTTGAACAATTCTAACAATTCTAACAAGTTAAACAATTTTGATCAAGTTAAACAATTTTAAAAATATTAAATAATTTTATAAAATGAATAATCAAGAAGTTAAATTAATAATTTTATTTAAGATAAAATTAAACTAATTATAAATGGATGTTCATATATTTGATCATACTCTTAAAAATTTTCATATTGATAAAGGTAAATTTACTATAAAGGAAAAGAATGAAATGTTTTCTGAATTATTGGAACTTTTAGATGAAAATGGTAAAAATGGATTACAATTGATTATAAAAGATATTCCTATTGATAAAAGTCCTTTAGGACTTTTATCCGATTCTATTACTAATAATTCAATAACTGGTAATTTTGATGAGACAAATAATATGTATGCTGATGATATTATGGCAGAAATATGTTCATATATTATGAAAGAATCATATTCGGAAAATAAAGAAAGAATTGAAGATGTTAAAAAGATTATAAGTAATATTAATGAACAATTATCTGATATGTTTTTAACGGGTCGATGTTCGAGTGGGCGCGTCATCCGCCTGTGGCAAATATATTATAGTATAACTGAAATTGAAATAGAAAGAAAAAGTATTGAAAAAGTAGAAAAGGAATAAATGTTGAAAAGAAAATAATTTTTATAAACCAGTTACGGTTTATAAAAAAATTAAATGAATTTAATGTGCCCACCAGGATTTGCACCTGGGTAATTCGCTCATAAGACGAATATCCTACTATTAGATGATAGGCACTAAATTTGCCTGGAGGGAATTGCACCCACATTTTTCGAGTTATAAGCTCGATGTCTTACTAAATAGACGACAGGCAATTCATTTTGTTCAAATTAGAATAGTTTGAAGGTAATATTCTAACTGGATGATTTTAGTATATAAAATTTTAAAAAAATCAGTTTTTTTTTGTTTAAAAAGATTGATTTTTGTTTAAAAAGTTTGATCTTTTTTGGAAATTTTAATTATTGATCCTAATTTTCTAAATTTCATATTAGTATAAATAATTCGTTTTATATAATGTTCATCGGTTTCTTCTATTGTATATGTTCCTATATTCTGATTTAATTGTAAATATTCTTCGTGTTTTAAAATTTCATATGATAATTGTATTCCTTCATTAATAATGTCTTTATATTGAATTAATAAATCTTTATTTTGATCTAATAATTTATTAAAATTTTCAATTTCTGATTCTTTTGATGTGATAAATTTAATAGATAAAATTCCAGGATTATCATCTTTTATTTTAACATTTAAACTACACGATATGTCGGATTTATATGAAAATACCATATCATGTATTTTAGAAATTAATTCCCATTTATTTATTTTAGATTCCGTCATTTCCGTCATTTCCGTCATTTCCGTCATTTCCGTCATTTCCGGCATTTCCGGCATTTAATATATTTATTTTTTAAAACATTAAATTAAATTAGTTTTATTTTAAAATGTAAAAGATTAATTAAATTAAAATAAATATAATAAATAAATGGCGATAGCAATACCTTTATATGTTCAAACACAAGCATTTTTTGTAAATATAACTCCAAGTTTTACGACAATATTATCTAATGTTACACCTGGTAAATATTTAATGTCATTATCAGTAAATAGTGTATATTCATTTTTAGTTGAATTAGTATTAGTTCCAGGGGATAATGCTCAATGTACTTCCGCAGCGAATTGTGGGATGAAAACAGATATATTTTATAATAATGTTTCAGATTGTCAATTACTTGATGGAACAAATGAAACTTTTATATTACAATTTCAGTATTTAAATAGTAATTTATCAGTTCAAACGATACAAGGAGGGACATTATCAAATTGTTTATTTACATTATTATATTTAGGAAATACTACACCAACATCTGGAACTAGTATGGTTGCTGTTGATACTATTCAAGCATCAACAGGAACAACCGTTAATATAGTATCGTCGTTGATGACAAATGCTGGAAGATTTCGTAATATACAAACAATAACAACAAATACATTATTGAATAATACATATGATATTATTAATTGTAATGCTACTGGTTCTATTACTATTTCATTACCTCAAACAACAACAGCAACAGGTGCTGAATACTCTTTTGTTAATAATACAACAAATTCAGTTTCTATATCAACATTTAGTGGAGATACAATAAACGGAACATCATCTTCAACTTCATTATCAAGTAAATATGCTACAACAACTTTAACAAGTTTAGGTAATAGTATATGGTATACAAATATATAGTTTTTTAATATTTATCTCTATTGTTTATCTCTTTATTTTTTAATATTTGTTTCTTATTGTTTATTTTTTTGTTGTTTATTTTTTTGTCGTTTATTCTTTATTGTTTATTATTTATCTCTTAAATAATAAGAAATAAATAATAAAAGATTAATAAATAAATAATAGTATTTATTTAATATTATAAAAATAGTATAAATGTCACAATTTCGTGTTCGGACATCGTATTTAAATACATCTAATCTTACTGATTTGGGAGCATCATTAACTCCATTTATTAATAATTTTGAAAATATTAATGTGATTAATACATTTACTGGAAATAATGCGTATGTTAACAATTTAACTATTGGAGGATCGTTAACAGGAGGAACAAATGGTCAAAATGTGTATTTTACGGGAATTGGGATACAGATTAGTGGTGCTATTTTTTCAACAAATACATTTATACCGTTAATATTTAGTAAAAATGGAAAAGTAGTGACACTCGCATTTGGAGAAGCAGATAATGGTATTGGGGTTGGAAGTAATGGAAGTTCTATGGATATTTTTATTAATACAGGAACAGGAGTTGGTCAAATTCCATTATCGTTTTTACCAAGTATTATATATACAGGTTCTAACATTCCTAATGGACCAACTTTTATAGTTAATGGTATAAATAATGGTGGATCTTCAGTATTAGTTATGATAATAGGAATTAATTATGGTCGTTCTGCTCCTCCAAATTTAGATATTAATATAGTTCCATTACTTTTTTCAGAGTTTGATGGAGGAGCTCCAGCAAGTTTATTTGCTGGAACTATAACATATGTCACAGATCAATAGTTTTTTTATTTTTGTTTATTTTATTTAATTTTTATAAAGATATTGATTTTGTCTTTTCAAAAATCACAAAATTATTAGATTTTGTGAAAGAATATCCTAAATTTATTAAAATTTGATATAATTTTAATTCTTCTTTATTTAATTCTTCTTTATTTAATTCTTCTTTATTATTGATTATAATTAAGGGGAAATTATTATCGTGAATAGTTTTCAAACCACCATATATAGTGTTTAATTCATTACCATTGAGTTTTATTAATCCCAAATTTTTAATTTGAAATGAATCTAAAGTTTGTAAAAATACAGGTTCTTTATTTACTGAATCTTCTTTTTGATCTGTAATATATCTAGTCATTGTTGTTTTTCCTTCAACCTCTGATAACCCATAATTAAAAGGTAATATATTATCAATATTATTAATATAAATATTTCCGGCTAATTGATTAAATAATAATCTGTCGGGTTCAAAAGAATAAACAGTTTTTGAAAAAGATGATAAAAATAACGAAAATAATCCGAAAAATGAACCAGTTTCAATGAAATTTTTATTCTCTAGAAAATTTTTATATTTTGAAATTTCATTGATCATATCTTTCATATATTTGATCTCTTCATCTTTAATATCGTTAAATAAATATTTAATGTTATCAATTATATGGATTGACATTATTTAATATTGAATTAATAATATTAAATAATTAAATAGTTTAAAAATTTAAATGATCAAAAGTTTAAAAATTAAATGATCAAAAGTTAAACAATTAAAATTATAAAATGTTTAAAAATTATTTTAAAAATAATTAAATGATCAAAAGTTTAACTATCTATTTTTAATTTTATTTTAATTGTTTTATTTATGTTAAAAGTTAAACTTTTGATCATTTTAAAAGTTAAACTATTTTTAATTTTATTTTAATTGTTTTATTTATGTTAAAAGTTAAACTTTTGATCATTTTAAAAGTTAAACTATTTTTAATTGTTTTATTTATTTTTGATCATTTTAAAATGTTTAACTTTTTATTTTTAATTTTATTTTAATTTATTTTTAAAGTTTAACTATTTATTTTTAATTTTATTTTAATTTTTTTTTTATTTTTAAAGTTTAACTATCTATTTTTAATTTTATTTTTTTTGATCATTTTAAAAGTTAAACTATTTTTAATTGTTTTATTTATTTTTGATCATTTTAAAATGTTTAAAAAATTTAAACATTTGATTGAAGTTTGATCAATAAAAAAATAAATTTGAATAAATAAAATATTTTAATTAATATAATGAGTGGTTTAGAAGAAAAAAAACAATTAAATTTGAGGGAATTAATAAAGAAACATGGGATTATAAAAATAAAATATATAGAAGAGGATAATAAATTCTTTTTTTGGAAAGAATTATTACAAGAGTATTCTAATAAAAAAGGAATGTGTAATTTTATAATTAATAAATTTTTATTACCAAAAGATTTACAAGATCAATTGAGAAATTGTATTTCAGATATAATAAGAATTGAGATTAATAAAATGTTTCAATATATAAATGAAATTACAAATATAATTAATGAAAATAAAACATTACCATCTCATATTAAAATGATTACAATTGATAATGGAATTAAATATTTAAAAGATCAAAGATCTGAATTATTTTTATATTTAGATGAAAAGGAAGAAAAAGATGAGAAGAAAGATGAAAAAAAAGAAGAAAATAAAAATTCATTAAAAAATAGAATTATAAATAGAATTAAATATTGGTTTTGTAATTTTGAGGGGGATTCTCAAAAAGAATTGGATAGAGCATGGGAAATAGTTTTATCAAGTGTTAGAGTATTTGTTGATAATTATTTATTGACAAAAAATATTGAAAGTAATTTTTATGTTATATATGAGGATTTTTCAAATATTTTACATCCAGATTATGATGAAAAATTGATAAAAGAAACATTTAATTATATTGAAAAACAATTACAAAAAGAATTGAATAATTTGAGAAAATATATTGGACAAAAAGAAGATAAAGAAATTGATATAGAAGAAATTGATATTGGACAAAAAGAAGATAAAGAAATAAAAAGTTTATTTTTTATGACTACTGGAAATTCGGAATTTTATGATAAATTCGATTCAGAAGATCAAAAAAATTTCTATGAATTTATGAATGATTCATGGGAAGACAATGTTATTGGTTATTTAAAAACGGGTAAATTAAATTTACAAATTATTAAAGATTCATACAAACGATTTATTTTAGGTATAGACGAATTTAAAGATGAAGATATTAATATTATTTTTAATAGAATGAAATTAAGAATTGAAAGTATATTAAAAAAGTATAATAAAGGCGAAAAAGTAGAAAATAAAGGCGAAAAAGTAGAAAATAAAGAAAAAAAATTATGTCAATTTTTTGATTCGAAAACAGTAGAAAAACATATTAAACGATCAGTTATAGAATGTATGGAACGAATAATAGCAATGAATGCTCAAAAACAGAAATTAGCAACAAGAATAAAAATTATACAAGAAATAGAAACTGTTGTTCCAAGAATAAATGTTGAAATGTTAGAAAAAAAAATAGAAGTGAAACCATTATATTTTCAAATATATGATGTTATATTACCAAGATTTGAAAAGGAGGGAAAAACTGTTAAAACATTTGATGAGATTATATATCAATTAAATAGTGTATATAAAGATCTAATTATTAATAAACCAAAGGACTATGAATATGTAATTAGAAAATTAAGATTAATATCAACATTAAAATATATAAAACCGTTTATTAATGAAATAGAATGGTTATCAAGATTTTTATCACCATATGAAAAAATGAATTCAATGTTAGTATATTTAAAAACAAAATCAGATTTATTGAAAGAATTTAAAGGAAGATGGGAATTTCCAATAAATACTAATAATATGGAAGAATATATTATATATTTGATTAATAATCTTAATTTATATTCAATTGTTATAGATATAGATTTACCAAAAAGAGAAAACAAAGAGGAAAGTAAATATTATGAACAATACGGAGGTGAATTAAGAGTATTATTGTTTGAATATTTACAAAAAGTCACAAATAGTGATAGTAATGTAATTGCTAAGAATGTTTATAATAGAGATTTTTAAAAGAAAATGAGTTATAATGAATTTTTAATTTTATATAATCAAATATTAAAACAATTAGAACCCAAATTTCCAAAATTATTTGTTAAAAATAAAAAAGTAAAAAGAGAATATGATGTTTCATTTTATGATGAATATGAAAATGAAATTAAAAAAGTAATTTATATAGAATTAATATTACCAGAACATAAAATTAAAAATGAGAAAGAATTAGAAAGATTAAAAAATAAAGTGTGGAAATCTTTACAAAAAAATCCATTTATCGAATTTAAAAAGAGTTATTTCAATAAATTTGAACCAGTATTTAATGATGTGTTAAAAAATATGAAACCTGATTTAGAAATTTTAATATATGGTAATGAAGAAAAATTATCTAAAAAGAGTGGATTTGAAAAATTAAATGATATTTCTAAAAAGACAGAAGTTGAGATTAAATTATTATTAGAACATTTATCTTTATATATTGAAGATAAATATCCAAATATTAGTAATTTAAAAGAAAAATTAATTAATGTTATTTATTTATTACAAGATGAATATAATAAAAATGAATTAAATGATTATAAAGATGAATATAATAAAAATGAATATAAAGAATTAAAGGATTATAAAGATGAAAAAGGATATAAAGAATATAAAGAATTAAAGGATTATAAAGAATATAAAAAAATTATTAATAATTATGAAAAAGAAAGTAAAAAGGAATATAAAGAAGAGAAAAAAGTAAATGTGAATCGTTTAATAGAAGATTTTAAAATAAATGGAATTGATAGTAAATATTATGATCAATTTAAAAAATATATGAAAAAATGGGTAATAAATGAATATAAAAAAGGATATAAAAATTCATCTGTATTATTAGATCATATTATAGATGAATTTGATATAACTGTAAAAGGTAATAGAAAACAATTAATATCAAGTTTAGAACCACTTATTTACAAAATACAAAATAATAAGATTTATGATGATACATTGGGATTATTTTTATATTATTTATATTTTGGTGATGAAGCATAAATTTTTTCATTAATAAATGATCTAAATATAAAAAGTTAGGAAATATTAATTTATTTGATATTTAAATAAATTAAAAATAAATAAATAAATGAGTCAGTTTAATTCTTTTTTAAATTTGTTAAAAGACGGTTTAACTCTAATCAATTCCTTTAGAGTGAACAATAAATATTCAGATGGTATAAATATAGGTATTTTTCTTAATAAATATATTGTTGCTATAAATCCAATATTAACAAATGTTTTATCATTGGTAAATATAGAAAGCAAGGATGTTATTTATAATTTAATTAGTGCTATTTACAATGAATTATCTCTTTGTTATTTTAATAATCAAAATAATCAAAATAAAGATTTAGAATCGATGTTTTTATATTCAGTTTTAGCGTTAAGATATTCGTCAGAATCGGAAAAGGTGTTAGATGAATATAGAAAGTATCAAGGATATGGGGTTAAAACAATAGGAAAAAATTATATAAAATATAATAGAGAGATAGTTGAAGAAATGATTAATTATACGAAAGATGAAATGTCGAGAGTTGAGGTAAAAGATGAAAATGAAATGAAAAATAAAATAATTGTGACAATGACGACATGTAAAAGATTTGATTTATTTGAACAGACAATTAATTCATTTTTGAGTTGTTGTAATGATAGACATTTAATATCAGAATTTTTGGTGATTGATGATAATTCATCAGATGAAGATAAAAAGAAGATGATGGAATTATATCCATTTGTTAAATTTTGTTTCAAAGATCAAAATAATAAGGGACATGCTAAAAGTATGAATATTATTCGAAGTTATGTATTAAATAAGAAATATCCGTATATGTTTCATATGGAAGATGATTGGAGATTTTTATTTAAAGATAATTTAATTACAAAATGTAAAACAGTTTTAGAATCGAATAGTAAATATGGACAATGTTTATTGAATAAAAATTATTCTGAAGAAGATGAATTATATAAATATGTGGGGGGAATTAGAAATGAATTAAATTTAGATGATAAAATAACGGGTAATTCAATAAAATATTATGAACATGAATATTATCAAGGAACAGAAATGTATAAGAAAATGAATGAAAATGTTGGAAGAAATACGTGTTATTATTGGCCATCTTATAGTTTAAGAGTATCATTAATAAGAACAGAAATATTTAAAGAAATTGGGAATTATAATGAATCGGCAGAGCATTTTGAAATGGAATATGCTCATAGATATACATTAAAGAATTATAAATCAGTATATTTGGAAACTTTGTATTGTCAACATTTAGGAAGAAAAACATGGGAAATTAATAATACTAGTATCAAGAACGCTTATAGTTTAAATGATCAAACACAATTTGGTAAAGTGGAAAATAAAGTAGAAAAGAAAGTAGAAGTTATTGAGAGAATGGAAAATAAAGTAGAAGTTATTAAGAGAATGGAAAATAAAGAAATTGAGAAAAAATCGTTAGAAGATGAATTAATTTCGTTTATTAAAGATGTGATTAATAATAAACAACCGACTTTGAATTTTAATAATAAAATGATTGAATTGATCAATTCTATTGTAAAAGAAGAGAAAAAAGAAGAAATAAAAAAAATAACATTAGATTTTACACAAAATAAAGAAGAAATAAGAGAAGAGAAAAAAGAAGAGAAATTAATAGATTTGGAAGCGAGTATTAATATGGAAAATACAAAAGTGAAGGATAAAATGTATAAAATGAAAACATATGTTATAAATTTAGAAAAGAGGAAAGATAGATTGGATAGTTTTAAAAGTAAAAATTGGGATAAAATAAAATCGTTAAATCCAGTATTTTTTAAGGCAGTTGATGGTAATTTGGTAAAACCAACAAATAAGATATTAAAGTTATTTGAAGCGGGAGATTTTAATTATCGTAAGGGAATTATTGGATGTGCTTGTAGTCATATTTTATTATGGTTAGAGTTAATAAGAAATAAAGATTTAGATACATTATTAATATTGGAAGATGATATTATTTTACCGGATGATTTTACTGGTAAATTGACAGAAGTTTTACAAAAGGCTCCATTTGTAGGAAATAGACCAATATGGAGTGTTTTATTTCTTAATCATTTTCCATATATTGAATATAAACATAAACAAAGAAAAAATGGAGATATAGAATTAGAATTATGGGATAAACAGAGAATAATTAGAGAAAGTGCTGGATCAACAATGGGATATTTAATTACAAAGACAGGAGCAGAAAATATCATACAACATATTCAAGATAATTCGGTTTATAATGCTATTGATTGGTGTATATTTAAAACGAGTTTAAATAATAAATATTTAAAGTCATTGGAAGAAGCACAAGGAAAGTCATTAATTTATTATTGTAATCCACCAATTGTTTATCCGGTAAATGAAAATATAATGGCAACAGAAAAAATAGATAGTGATATTCAATATAATAAAGATTCATTAAAAATGGATATTAGACAAAGATTAAAAAGGGAAATTATATATTGGAATTTAAATCTTAAATCAAATGGTTATAAATCTTTTGGAGAACAAAAAATAGAAGGATTAAATTATAATGAAAATTCGAATATTATTATATCAGAATCAATTCCAACAAGATTAGTTTTATTATCGAATATTATTATTGTTCCATTTAATAGTTATATTCGAAAAGTTGAATTGATCAAACAATTTAAAGAATATCCAATTGTATATTATACTTTAGAAGATTTATCAATTACGAGAATTACTGATCCAGAAGTAGATATTCCACAATGTCCGGTAAATGGATATTTTATTTCTGTTCCTGAATCAAAAATAAATGATAAAGTTAAAACGGATATTGCTTTTGAATGTTACATTAATGATACATTTTCAGTGGAATGTAATTAATAAAAATAATTATTGATAATTTAAAATGATTCTTATTAGAGATTATTAATTTTTAATAAATAAAATAAAACTAATTTAATTATAAATATAATTAAATTAATAAAATGTTGAATAAAAATTTAATTGGTATAATTGCTGATTATAATGGAATTGTTGAAAATTTTAAATTCAAAATTCCATTTTATGAAAAATACATAAATAAACTTAATTGGTTATGTTTGTCAAATAATCAATACATCCCAAGCAATTTTTTTGATGAACATATGAATATTATCAATAGTCGTAAAAGTAAAATAAAAATATGGAAAAATTTATCAGGAAATGAAAATATGACGATAGAATTTTTTGAAAAATACGAAAATGATATTGATTGGTATTATTTATCTAATAATGAAGGTATTTCAGTTAAATTTTTTGAAAATCATATTAATTTCTGTAAACAAAAAGGAATATCAGATAAGATTAATTGGATCCGTATATCAATGAATGAAAATATACCAATTGAGTTTTTCAAAAAACATATTGATAAAATAAATTGGAAATATTTGTCATTAAATAAAAATATACCAGTTGAATTTTTTGAAGAACTTTTAAAAATAGAAAATACAACAAAAAATAATAAAGTATCAAAAAAAATTGATTGGTCATATATATCGGGGAATGAGAATATACCAGTTGAATTTTTTGAAAAATATATTGATAAAGTTGATATGTATGGAATATCACATAATAAAAATATTCCAGTTGAATTTATTGAAAAATATATAAATTCACATAATTTTAATTGGTATTCATTATCACATAATAAAAATATTCCATATCAATTTTTTGAAAAACATATTGATAAAGTAAGATTATTCAATTGTTGGAAATCTTTATCAGAAAATACAAATATTCCATATACATTTTTTTTCCCTACCTGTCGAGAATGTGAAAAATATCCGAATATTGATTGGGATTATTTATTATTAAATGAAAATATACCTATTAAAGTTTTTGAATCATATATTACTTTGTGTGAACAAAGAGGTAAACAAGATAAAATTAATTGGAATAATTTGTGTGAAAATAAAAATATACCATACACATTTTTTGAACAACATATTGATAAACTTGATTATAGTTGTTGGTCTCGGATAGTTCAAAACCCAAATATTCAGGTTGAATTTTTTGAGAAATATATTGATAAAATAAATTGGTATTATTTATCTGAAAATATTCCATTAAAATTCATTGAAAAAAATATAAATAAAGTTAATTGGAAAAATATATGTAGGAATACTAGTATTCCTACATATTATAACAGACAAGGATTGATTAATATATTATTAACTATATTATAATAAATAATCTAGATCGCATTATATTTATAATATTATAAATATAATTATTTAAATTTAAATAATTTTCATTAAAATATATTCCATTTTTTTATTATAGTAAAATAATGGAATATTGGGATTTTTAGATAATAAAGATATATAAATTAATGGTCTTATATCTTCATTTTTTAAGTATTTTTCAAAAAAATGTAATGGAAGACTTTCATTATTTGATAATGAAAACCATTCAACTTTATCTATGTGTTTATCAAAAAATGTATATGGAATATTTATATTTGAACATAAATACTCCCAATTTACATTATCTAAATGTTGTTCAAAAAATGTATATGGAATATTTGTATTTGATGATAATTCGCCCCAATTTACATTATCTAAATGTTTTTCAAAAAATTGATATGGAATATTTTTATTATATGATAAATTAACCCAATTCAATTTATCTTTTTCACCGTTTTGTTTCCATAAATTCAAATGGCGTTCAAAAAATGTATATGGAATATTTGTATTTTCTGATAAAGAATCCCAATCAATATCATCAAGATGTTTATCTAAAAAAGAAACTGGTATATTTATTTTAGAACAAAAAGCACTCCAATTTAACTTGTGTAAATTTTTTTCAAAAAATTGAAAAGGTATATTTGTATTTTTAGATAGTAAATCCCAATCAATTAAATTATAATTTTTTTCTATAAAATTAATTGTTATATTTTTATTACTTGCTAATTTATGCCAATTCCAATGATCAGTTAATTTAGAATATTTTTCAAAGAATGAAAATGGAATATTATTATTTTCACATAAGAAAAACCAATGAGTTTTATTTATATATTTTTCAAAAAATTCAACTGGAATATTTTTATTTTTTGATAAATTACCCCATATTTCATTTTCAATAATATCTTTATAATCTAATGAAATATTATTCAATATAATTGAACATGAATCGTTTAATAAGTATTTTTCAAAAAATAGATGAGATATACTTGTATTTTTTGTTAATGACAACCAATCAATTTTATTTAAATATTTTTTAATAAATGACATTGGTATATTAATATTTTGAGATAATAAAGACCAATTAATTTTATCTAAATTGTTTTCACGGTCTTCTCGACCGGTAGGGAGAAAAAATGGAATATCAAAATCAATTTCATTATTGAATCCATTATATTGAATTATAATTCGTATTAAATATTTTGATAACAGCATTTATATATTTTAAATATTTTATATTTAAATCGTTTTTATCTATTAAATAAAAACTGATTATTTTCAATTTTATAAATAAATTATATAATTGAAATGTTAAATAAAAATTTAATTGGTATAATTGGTAATTATGTTGGATTTTATAAAGGAATTGATTTCGATATTCCATTTTTTCTCCCTACCGGTCGAGAAGACCGTGAGAATAATTTGGATAAATTAGATTGGGATTATTTATCTCAAAATATTAATGTTCCATATCAATTTTTTGAACGACATATTGTTTTGTGTGAACAACAAGGTGAACAAGATAAAATAAATTGGAAAAATTTATCAGGAAATTGTGGTATTCCATATACATTTTTTGAGAAATATTTAAATAATGAAAAATATAAAAATAAAATAAAGTGGATAAATTTATCAGGAAATACAAATATACCAGTTGAATTCTTTGAGAAATATTTGGATAATGAAAAATATAAAGATGAAATAGATTGGTCTTATTTATCAGGAAATACAAATATACCTTTTACATTTTTTGAGAAACATATTTCTTCTTGTGAACAACTTGGTGTTCATGATAAAGTGGATTGGTCTTATTTAGCATTTAATACAAATATTCCATATACATTTTTTGAACGACATTTGGATTTATGGAAACAAAACGGTGAAAAAGATAAATTAAATTGGACATTTTTATCATCAAATAAAAATATTCCATATCAATTTTTTGAAACATATTTAAAATCACATGAATTAATTTTAAAATCGCATGAAACCAATTGGTTTCAATTATCTAAAAATCCTAATATTCCAGTTACTTTTTTTTTCCCTACCGATCGAGAATATCGTGAGAATATTTTATATGAACAAAAAGATGGACAAATTAAAGTAGATTGGAATGGATTATCAAAAAATATCAATATTCCGGTTGAATTTTTTGAACAACATATTGTTTTGTGTGAACAACTTGGTGTTCCGGATAAAATAAATTGGAGTTGTTTATCAGGAAATTGTGGTATTCCATATCAATTTTTTGAGAAATATTTAAATAATGAAAAATATAAAAATAAAATAAAGTGGATAAATTTATCAGGAAATTGTGGTATTCCATATACATTTTTTGAGAAATATTTAAATAATGAAAAATATAAAGATAAAATAAATTGGAATTGTTTACCAGGAAATTGTGGTATTTCATATCAATTTTTTGAAAAATATTTGAATAATGAAAAATATAAAGATAAAATAAATTGGTTTAATTTGTCAATGAATGAAAATATTCCATATCAATTTTATGAAAAATATATAAATAAAATTAATTGGCATATTATATCGAGAAATAAAAATATACTTACTTATTTTAATTTAATTAAAATAAAAGAAATATTGTATAAAATAATTTAATAAAAACTAAAATTATAATTATATTGATTATAATTTTTAATAAATAATAAAAAAATGGAAGATAATGAAATTAATTTTAGTTCTTTGTTAAATGGTTCTGAAGGAGAAGAGATAAAAGAAAAATATCCAATTATAGATATTGATAAATTTTATACAGAGTTATATAATTATTATATAGAAAGGGGATATTATACGATTATGGCAAAATTAATTGGAAAAAATTTATTTCAAGCCATTACAATTTTATTTTATTTTATTGTTAATTTATGTATTAATTGGAATGTTGTATTCTTCAATACAAGTTCAAATAAATTATTTGAATATTCAAATACAAATTCGGTTTGGTATTATTTTATATATCTATCAATTATAATTTTAACATTACAATTAATAGCAAGCATAATATATAGTGTTAAATATATAAATTATATGAAAAAAATAAGATATTTTTATAATAAAATATTTTGTATAGAAGATAGTAGTTTAACATTTTTAAAATGGTCAGATATTACAAAACAACTTGTAGATATGAAAAATAATAATAAATTTCCATATATTAGAAAAAAAATAGATGAATTGTCAATTGTTAAAAGAATTACAAGAAAGAAAAATTATATTATTTTATTAGTAAAAAGTTCATATTTAGAAAATTATTATATTTCAACTGAACTTTTAGAATATTTAAATTATATTTTTATGGCATTTACAGAATCGTATAAATTAGATCATAACTATTTAGAATCTAAAAAATTATATTATTGGTTAAAAACAATAAGTATTATTAATTTTATATTAATTCCATTTAAATTATTATATATTATTATTTTATTTGTATTAACAAATGCGGAAAGTTTATATACAAAAAGAGATGTGATAGGAAATAGACATTGGACAAATAAAGAATTTTATTTATATAATGAATATGATCATTTATTTAAAAATAGAATGAATAAAGCCGGCTTTTATATGAATTTATGGATTACAAAACATTCAACACCAATTATTAATGCTATTTTAACTTTTATTATTTCAATTAGTAGTTGTATTGTATCATTATTTACACCCATTATTATCATCAATTCAACTTTAAGTGAATATCAAATACATGGAAACACGATAATATGGTATTTAGCGTGTTTTTCATCAATTATTATTTTATGTAGAAAATATTTATTACATGAACAAACAAAATCATTAAGTCATAATAAATTAAGAGAAAAAATATTATTTTATACACAAAAAGATGAAAACAATAAAAATGATAGTTATAAAAATGAAAACAATAATATTATATTATTAAAATTGACATATAAAGAATTTTTAGAATTATATGTTTATACTATTGTTATTTTTTTTAAGAATATTTATAGTATATTTACTTTACCTTTTATTTTTAATAAATTAGCAAATTCATATTTACCTATTTCTAATTATATGATCAGATCAACATATACTGATCCATTAGATGGTGATATTTGTATGTTTTCAAATTTTGAAAATATTGAAAAATTAAGATCGTTAGGATCTTCAAATGATTCTGACGAAGAAAAAAATAAAGAAGAAAAAATAATGGAGAAATCGATAAGAATTTATATAACAAGAAATAAAGATTGGTATAATAATTATAAAGATGGATTAAATACAAAATATTCGTGTAAAATGTTATATGATATAAATAAAAAAGGAAATATTATTACAACAGAGTTGAAAAAGATAGAAAATAAAATTAGAAATATAGAAATTAATTATAATGAAGAAGAAGATAACGATTTATTAAATTCAAATTTATTTTCTTTATCACAAAATAATATTGAAGATACTTCAACTATATTACAGGAGAATGAAAAACTGATTTTATAATTTTTTATAAAAAAAATAAACAAAGAGATAAAGTTGAAATGTTTGAATTTATATTTCAATTAATAGTATTAATGTTTATTGTAACTGGGTTAATGGTTTTCGAAAAAATAAATTAAGATATGAATTTCCCAAAGTAAATAATTATATTGTAACAGTGAAATATACTGGAAGAGTAAAAAGATTTTTTATTGATGATTATATAGAAGGATATTATCAATGTCAATATATAGGAGAAGTTGGAATGATTACAAATGTAATAAATTCTACAAGAAATAAATTAAAAGAAGCAAATGTTGTTGCTGATACAATTTTAATAGAAAAGATAGAAAAAATATCTTAATTAAAAAAAAAACTGATAAATAATAAATAATTTAAAAAATTATTTATTTAAAATTATAACCTTTAGAAAGAAATAATGTTGAATAAAAATTTAATTGGAATAATTGGTAATTATGTTGGATTTTATAAAGGAATTAATTTTAATATTCCATTTTTTGAGAAACATTTGGATAAAGTGGATTGGTTTAATTTATCAAAAAATACAAATATATTGGTTACATTTTTTGAGAAACATATTTCTTCTTGTGAACAACGTGGTGTTCCGGATAAAGTAAATTGGTCTTGTTTATCAGGAAATACAAATATACCGATTACATTCTTTGAGAAACATTTAGCTTTACAAAGTAAAGAGATGAACATTAAAGTGAATTGGTCTGGGTTATCATATAATACAAATATACCTTTTACATTTTTTGAGAAACATATTTGTTCTTGTGAACAACTTGGTGTTCCGGATAAAGTAAATTGGTTTTGGTTATCAGGAAATACAAATATACCGGTTACATTCTTTGAGAAATATATTTCTTCTTGTGAACAACTTGGTATTTCGGATAAATTAAATTGGTCTATGTTATCAAGAAATACAAATATACCTTTTACATTTTTTGAGAAACATATTTCTTCTTGTGAACAACTTGGTGTTCCGGATAAAGTAGATTGGTCTTATTTATCCGGAAATATAAATATACCGGTTACATTCTTTGAGAAATATATTTCTTCTTGTGAACAACTTGGTATTCCGGATAAATTAAATTGGTCTATGTTATCAAGAAATACAAATATACCTTTTACATTTTTTGAGAAACATATTTCTTCTTGTGAACAACGTGGTGTTCCAGATAAAATAAGTTGGTATAGGTTATCAAGAAATACAAATATACCTTTTACATTTTTTGAGAAATATTTAGATAAAGTAGATTGGTATGAGTTATCAGGAAATACAAATATACCTTTTACATTCTTTGAGAAATATTTGGATAAAGTCGATTGGTTTTATTTATCAGGAAATACAAATATACCTTTTACATTCTTTGAGAAACATATTTCTTCTTGTGAACAACTTGGTGTTCCTGATAAAATAAATTGGGTTTATTTATCAGGAAATACAAATATACCATATCAATTCTTTGAAAAACATATTTCTTCTTGTGAACAACGTGGTGTTCCGGATAAAGTAGATTGGCCTAGTTTATCAGGAAATACAAATATACCGGTTACATTCTTTGAGAAACATATTTCTTCTTGTGAACAACTTGGTGTTCCAGATAAAGTAAATTGGTCTTGTTTATCAGGAAATACAAATATACCGATTACATTTTTTCTCCCTACCGGTCGAGAAGACCGTGAGAAACATTTAGAATTACAAAGTAAAGAGATGAACATTAAAGTGGATTGGTCTGAGTTATCAGGAAATACAAATATACCTAAACATTATAATTTGATAAAATTAAAAGAAATACTTTACATATGTTTTAATGAATAATTAATATAAATTATTAATTATTAATTTTTAATACCGAGAATAGTTCCTAATAATTGAGCATTTAAATTAGTATTTTTCTTACTTCCTTTACCATTCATGAAAAGATCTGATAATTCTCTTTTATGATTACACATTTCATCCATTTTAATATCGATAGAATTTTTCATCATTAATTTCCAAACTCTAACTATATTTTTTTGTCCATATCTATATACTCTCATTTCTCCTTGATCTTGTGATTTTGGAGACCACCATTCTTCACAAAATATAACATTATGTGATATATCACTAAGATTCAAACTTTCACTACCGGCTTTAAATGTGGCTAAGAATACTTGAGCAGTTTTATTTCTAAATTTTTCAATATTTTTTTTACGATCAGAACTTTTAACATCACCATCGAATAGAGTATATGATATTTTTTCTTTTTTAAATCTTTTAATAATAACATCTATTGCTTTTTTAAAATTTGTGAATACAAGAACACTTTCATTTTTTGGGATTTCTTTTTTAATAATTTCAACCAGTCTATTAATTTTTGTGCTATACATTCCAGCACTTCCATTTATATTATTCAACCAAGATACTAAACCACCACTTATTTTATCTAATGTTTTTTGAGCAGTATTAAATTCTTCATTTTTTTTATCATTTTTACTTTTATCTAAAACAGTATGAGGACATATACAAACTTGTCTTAAACGTAAAAACATTGTTAATACACTTGCGAAACTATTACCACCAACAATAAAATCGTTATAAACATCTTTGGTCGCATTCTGATAATATTGATACATTTCATTTTCTTTTTGATCAAATTCTAATATTTCTGTTTTTCTAATAATTGGTGGTAATTTAATTCCAGCATCTTCATATGACATAATTAGAACAGCCTTATATAATTCCTTTTTAATATATTCATCATATGAAAATTGTCTTTGATTCGCAAATTCTTCACATCCTCCTAACCATTTAAGTTGAGCATATAAATCTCTTGTATAATTATTTATTATAGATCCTGTTAAACACCATTTATATTTAGCATGTAAAGCCATCATAGAATAAAATGTCAAACGTTTAGGATTTGTTAATCTATGACTTTCATCAGCATAAACATCTTCCCATAAATTATAAAATAAGAGTTTACTACCTTTTATTGTAGGTAATTTTTCTTTTATTTTTTTAGTATAAATAGGTATATTTATACCAGAATTTCTATCATATCCATCCTTTTCTAATAAAGTTTCAAATACCCCATATTTCTTAGCAATTGATGATAATGTTTCATATGTAATTATAACAATATCATATTGACAAAGTTCTTCATATGATATTGTATTAAATTTTGTTTTCATACTATCTCTATGATATACTAAAACTTTTAATTGTTCTCCAACAAATTTTACAATTTCATCTTCCCATGTAGATATAGCAGATTTTGGTAATACAACTAAAGAAATACCAGTTTCTTTATAAGCATATTTATAAATTAAATTTCCCAAATTTTTATTTACTTTATTTTCATTTAAAAATAATTTCATTACATTTTTCTTTTTAAATAATCTTTTTTTAGCAGTTCTGAGAATACCACAACCAGTTTTACCCAATCCCATTTTTAGACCCAAAATTCCACCACGTATTTTACAATTAGATCTATAATCCATCCATTTTAAAGTCCTAAATTGATGAGGTAAAGGTATTATTCCTTTACATAAATTAATATTGAGATCTTTATTATAAACATATTCAGTTTCAAAAACAATTTCATATTTAATAGAGTTAGAAATTTTATTTTTTTTCATTTAGTTTAATTAATAATATATTATTTTCATTTCTTTAAATAAAAATAAATCATTTTTAATCATTTATTAATCGGAAAAACTGAAAATTATAATTATTTATTAATTTAAATCATTTAAATCTAAAATCATTAACAAAAGAAAAGAAATGTTAAATAAAAATTTAATTGGTGTGATTACTAATTATATTGGATTTTATAAAGGAATTAATTTTAATATTCCATTTTTCGATAAACATATAAATAAAGTAAATTGGTCTTATTTATCAGGAAATACAAATATGCCTTATCAATTCTTTGAGAAACATATTTCTTCTTGTGAACAACTTGGTATTCCGGATAAAGTAAATTGGTCTGGTTTATCGAGAAATACAAATATACCATATCAATTTTTTGAGAAACATATTTCTTCTTGTAAACAACGTGGTGTTCCGGATAAATTAAATTGGTTTTATTTATCAGGAAATACAAATATCCCGATTACATTTTTTGAGAAATATTTAGATAAAGTAGATTGGTTTTGGTTATCAGGAAATACAAATATACCGGTTACATTCTTTGAGAAACATTTAGATAAAGTGTATTGGTCTATGTTATCAGAAAATACAAATATACCGGTTACATTTTTTGAGAAACATATTTCTTCTTGTGAACAACTTGGTGTTCCGGATAAAGTAGATTGGTATTGGTTATCAAAAAATACAAATATACCTTTTACCTTCTTTGAGAAATATTTAGATAAAGTAAATTGGTCTAATTTATCAAGAAATACAAATATACCTTTTACATTCTTTGAGAAACATATTTCTTCTTGCGAACAATTTGGTGTTCCGGATAAATTAAATTGGTTTGGTTTATCAATGAATACAAATATACCGGTTACATTCTTTGAGAAACATATTTCTTCTTGTGAACAACTTGGTGTTCCAGATAAAGTTGATTGGTCTTGTTTATCATATAATACAAATATACCATATCAATTCTTTGAAAAACATATTGATAAAGTGGATTGGTCTTATTTATCAGGAAATACAAATATACCTTTTACATTCTTTGAGAAACATATTTCTTCTTGTAAACAACTTGGTGTTCCGGATAAAGTAGATTGGTCTAATTTATCAGGAAATACAAATATAATTTTTACATTCTTTGAGAAATATTTGGATAAAGTAGATTGGCTTGTATTATCAAAAAATACAAATATACCATATCAATTCTTTCTCCCTATCGGTCGAGAAGACCGTGAGAAACATATTTCTTCTTGTGAACAACTTGGTGTTCTAGATAAAGTAAATTGGTCTTGTTTATCAGGAAATACAAATATACCGGTTACATTCTTTGAGAAATATTTGGATAAAGTAGATTTACAAAGTAAAGAGATGAACATTAAAATAAATTGGTCTAATTTATCAGGAAATACAAATATACCTAAACATTATAATTTAATGAAATTGAGAAAAATAATATTTAATTTATTACAATAAATTTTAGATTATAATTTATAATATCAATATATTATAAATGAAAAAACCAATCATAATACTTTTAATCATAATTTTTTTGATCATAATATTTTTATCACTAAAAAAGAAAAAAAAATCAATAACATTCTTACCATTTCGGTTAAATGACGGAAAATCTAATAACGATAATATTAAAACTGTTTATACAGAATTGACAACAACAATTAATAATTTATTGAAATTTATGGGAGATATTGATATTTTATCTGGATCGATTGCTGGAAGTTTAAATAAATTAAATTTAAAAGATATTGTATCTGGGTCTGGAGAGCAAAATATAACATCTGTTCTTCCACCGATCAAATACACATTTAAAAATTTAATATTATATGATTTTGCCAATAATTTAAAATTTTCAGGAACACAATTAAAAGTTGATGATATTACAAATAATAGTCAAACACTGACATTATATTTAGTTGCGAAAGCAAAAATATTACAATGTAGATTAACTACGGAAGCATCTATGGATTTTCTAGGATCAACGGTAAGAGGTGATTGCACTGGGACACCAATAAATTTTAACAATGTTGTATGTAATATGGAAATACAATTTAAATTGACAAATTGTGATAAGTTATTATCTAATATATCGGATTTAATATTGAGTAAAATGGATATAACATTTGAAAAAGTAGATATAATATGTGATTTAGTTTTAGATTTATTTAATATAGTTAAATTTCCATTGACAAGATTAAATATTTCAGATTATTTAAAAAAAACAATTAGAGATAATATTCCAAGAGTAAAAGATGCTCTTGCTCCATTATTTAATTCACAATTTAGAAATATAAATATTCCAAGTATTCCTTGTTTTAATTTAGGAAATGGATGTTTACCAGGAATTGATGTTAAAGCAAAAGGGACATATACACCATCAAGTTTAAGAAATATAACATGGAATGAATGTAAGAATTTATGTGAACAAATTCCCAAGTGTAATTATGCTGCTTTTAATTATGGCGTATCTGATGATAATGTAAGAGGAACATGTATATTTGTGGATAAAAAATCGACAGATGTAGCATCTGGAGGTGATTATTATGATAAAAAGAAAAATATTATAGTGAAAAAAAGAGCACCTTTTCCAGTTGCCACATCTTCAATTCCAAATTCAACAAATTCATTTGGGAATGAAGAATGTGGTAATATTTGTAAAGCAAATGAAGGATGCTCAGGATTTTCATTTGAAAATGGATTATGTACAATGTATAGAGGAGCGGATTTACAAAATTTTAGTCTAGATTTAAATAAATGTCAAAGAAATATAATTCAACCAAATTTATTTCAATAAAAATAAAAAAAGTAAATTATATTTATTTAATATTAAGAATGCCATCTAAAAGATCCCCAAAAAAAAGAAAATCGATTAAAAGATCAAGTAAAAAATCGATTAAAAGATCAAATAAAAAATCTAAAAAAAGATCAAGTAAAAAAAGATCAAGTAAAAGATCAAGTAAAATATCGAATAAAAAAAGATCGAATAAAAGATCAAGTAAAAAATCAAGTAAAAGAATAAGTAAAAAAAGAACTAAATATGTAAATAGGAATAAACAGTATTGGATGTCAATTATTAATCCAGAAACTGGTGAATTAAGAAAAAAATATCAAGATGAAGTTTATGATTGGAAAAAATCAAAAATACCAGATTATAATGAATGGAAAAAATCGAATAAAAAATTATCAAAATCTAGTTTAAAATTTATGAAAAAATATAATCCTGAAACTGGGAAATTAAGAGAACGTTTTTAAATAATTAAAATAAAAGTAAATAAATATATATTAAATTATATTTATTTAATATTAATAATGACTTCTATAGACGAAAAAAAGGAAGATGATTTATTTGCTGATTATGAAGATGTTCATGTGGTTGATGAAAATGATGAGCAATATTTTGAAGAAGAACAACCAGTATTAGAAGAAGATGAAAAAAATGAGAATAAAAATGAAAATAAATATTTAGGATTAGAAGAAGATGAAGATCAAAAAGATTCATATATAAGTCAAGCACCTGAATGGAGGACTTTTGCTAATACTCCTGGATCGTTTGATGCTATTCGAACAGGAAGAGCATTAAGAGGACATCAATCATTAACAACGATTATTGGTGATGGGGGAAAAGATAAAAGATTACAAAGATTACAAGAATTAATAAATAAAACTTCAAGAACTGATGAAGAAATTTTTAATGATATGATCACTCAATATTCATATTTATTGAATATTAATTCTAATACAAGAGATGATTTAATAGAAAATATATCTCCTTATATTAAGAAAATTAAATATAAAAACGCATTAGTCACCTTAATGGCATATTCTTGTATTGTTGATGGAAAAATTAAAAAAGATAAAGTTGAATCTATACTAAAATTAGTCACAGATGGAACTTCTGTAAAAATAAGAATTCCAGATATTTACCGTTATGCTTTTATGATCTTTAATATATTAAAAAAGAAAGAATAATTTATTAATAAATCATAAAAAACTGAAATTCTTATTATTTATTTAAAATTATTTATTTAAAATTATTACAGTTTTCTTAACTTTTGAAAGAAATAATGTTGAATAAAAATCTAATTGGAATAATCACTAATTATGTTGGATTTTATAAAGGAATCAATTTTAATATTCCTTTATATTTCCCTCCCGGTAAAGAAGACCGAGAGGGAAATAAAAAGGATAAATTAAATTGGTCTAATTTATCAGGAAATACAAATATACCATATCAATTCTTTGAGAAACATTTGAATAAAGTAGATTGGTATAATTTATCAGGAAATCCAAATATACCGGTTACATTCTTTGAGAAATATATTGATAAAGTAGATTGGCTTGGATTATCAGGAAATCCAAATATACCTTTTACATTCTTTGAGAAACATATTTCTTCTTGTGAACAACTTGGTGTTCCGGATAAAATAAATTGGATTGGTTTATCAGGAAATATAAATATACCGGTTACATTTTTTGAGAAACATATTTGTTCTTGTGAACAATTTGGTGTTCCGGATAAAGTAAATTGGATTAATTTAGCATTAAATATAAATATACCATATCAATTCTTTGAGAAACATATAAATAAAGTCGATTGGTATTGTTTATCGAGAAATACAAATATACCATATCAATTCTTTGAGAAACATATTTCTTCTTGTGAACAACGTGGTGTTCCAGATAAAGTTGATTGGTATTGTTTATCGAGAAATACAAATATACCTTTTACATTTTTTGAGAAACATATTTCTTCTTGTGAACAACTTGGGGTTCCGGATAAAGTAAATTGGTCTAATTTATCAGGAAATACAAATATACCGGTTAAATTCTTTGAGAAACATATTTCTTCTTGTGAACAACGTGGTGTTCCGGATAAAGTGAATTGGTCTAGTTTATCAGGAAATACAAATATTCCAGTTGAATTTTTTGAGAAACATATTTCTTCTTGTGAACAACTTGGTGTTCCGAATAAAATAAATTGGTTTGGATTATCAGGAAATACAAATATACCTTTTACATTCTTTGAGAAATATTTAGATAAAGTAAATTGGTCTAATTTATCATTAAATACAAATATACCTTTTACATTCTTTGAGAAACATATTTCTTCTTGTGAACAACGTGGTGTTCAGGATAAAATAAATTGGTATAATTTATCAGGAAATACAAATATACCGGTTACATTTTTTGAGAAACATATTTCTTCTTACGAACAACGTGGTGTTCCGAATAAAGTAGATTGGTCTAATTTATCAGGAAATACAAATATACCTAGACATTATAATTCGATAAAATTAAAAGAAATATTATATAATTATAAATTAAAAAACTGATTATTAATAATATTAAAGAGATATTATTAATTACTTTAAGTTAAATGGATTTTTTATTTAAGGATCATGATCAATCGTTTATTGATTTTTTAAATGAATTTGATAATGAAATTAAGAAAAATAAAAAAAAACTGGTTGTATTAGATATTGATAATACTCTTATTAATGCTGTTAAATTAGAAGAAAAAAATATCAAAATAGTAAATATAAGTAATAAAATTGTAAATATTATAAATAAATATTCTGATAATATTTTATCATCAGATATTAAATATTCTATTGATGAAGATTATCATATAATATTTCGTTATAGAGAAATAGAAAAAAATGAAAAAGGAGAAAATATTGAAAAAAAATATGAAAATATTTTCACTGTTCAAAAACGTCCATATTTGAATGATTTTTTAGATTATATATTTGAACATTATGATGTAGGAGTATGGTCTGCTGGAAATAAGATTTATGTGGATAAAAATATAGATTATATTTTTGGAGAAAAGAAATCATTATTAAAATTTGTTTATACATTAGATAATTGTGATCGTGAATATATATTAAATAATAATGGAAAAGAAATTTTAGTTTACACAAAACCATTATCAAAATTATATTCAGCCGAATATTTTTATGACAGAATTATTCATATTGATGATAATGATCACACATTTTATAGAAATCCATATAATGCTTTAAAAATATCAATATGGACTGGAGATAAAACAGATAATCAACTTTTACGTTGTATAGAAATTTTAAAAATTTTAAAAGTATCTGAAAATATTCCTACTACAATTTTAGATCATAAATTTCATTTAGGTTTTTAAAATTTAAATAATAAAAAAAACTGATAAATACTTTATTTGAATTATTTATTTTATCACAAATTCTCTACTGATAAATGTTGAATAAAAATTTGATTGGTATAATTACTAATTATGTCGGATTTTATAAAGGAATTAATTTTAATATTCCATTTTTTGAGAAACATATTTCTTCTTGTGAACAACTTGGTGTTCCGAATAAAATAAATTGGTCTATGTTATCAGAAAATACAAATATACCCTTTACATTCTTTGAGAAACATTTAGATAAAGTAGATTGGTTTTGGTTATCAGGAAATCCTAATATACCGGTTACATTCTTTGAGAAATATTTGGATAAAGTCGATTGGTCTTATTTATCAGGAAATACAAATATACCTTTTACATTTTTTAATAAACATTTGGCTTTACAAAGTAAAGAGATGAATATTAAAGTAGATTGGTCTATGTTATCAGGAAATACAAATATACCTAAACATTATAATTTAATAAAATTAAGAGAAATATTATATAATTATAAACTTTAGAAATTTAATTATAATTTATAATTAAATTATATAAGGACTTTCATTATTTGATTGTTGTAATCTTTTTCTGTTATTTTATTTATATCAAGAACATTACTTTGAATACCAAATTGTATTATTAATTCTATTTGTTTCATAAATCCTCCCATCATACCATTATTGGTATCATCTTTAGATAATTTATAAATAGATATTGATCTTTTAATATATTTATTAACAAGATTATTTAAATTTTTATTTAATGTTAAAATATTCGATTTAGGTTTTAATTTTTCAAATATATTTTTCATTGTATCTAAAACAAAAATAACTGGTTTAATATTATCAATTTCTATAAATTTTAATAGTAATGATTTTAGATCATTATTTAGTGTAAATAAAAACAATTCATCAATCGATACAATAACAATTTTGATCATATCATTTTTAAGAATTCGATCAAGTAATCTTTCAATTTTTTATATTCTTCATTATTTTTATTACAACATTCATGTAAATTAAGTTCAATCCACACATTAAGTTTATCTAAATAATTTTTCAAATAACTTTTTTCTTCTTCATTTTCTTCATTTTCAGAATTATTTCGTCTTTATTGATCAATTCTCCATTATCAAAATAGCAATTATGAAAATTTACTGAATTATTCATTTCTTAAAGATAAACAATATAATTATTAGTTGATATATTTGAATAATATGAACTTTAAAAAATTAGTTTTTTCGTAAAAAAAATCAAAGTTAAATTCTTTGTTGAATTAATTCTAGTTTTTTATTAAATTTTCTTCAGTTGTGAGTAAAGCATTCATATTATATTTACCAAAAAATAATCTAAAAATCTTTATTTAATAAAAACTAAATAGATAAATAAATGAATAAACAATTAACAATAGCATTTCATGTTTATAATTTTTCATATCGTGGAACAGAAATATCTCTTTATGATTATGCGGATAAAAATGAAACTATATTAAAAAATAAATCATTTATAGTTGCTCCCAAATCAAAAGATGATAGAAATAATGTTGATGTTATAATTAAATTCACAAATAGATTTAATATTTTTTTATATAAAGACTATGATGATCTTAAAAATATTTTAAAAAATCAAAAAGCAAATGCTTTATATATTATTAAATCTGGAGAAAAAGATCAATTATCCGATAATTTAACCAATTCTATTCCCTTATTAATTCATTGTGTTTATAGAGTGAGCGATCCACATGGTTTAATTTACGCGGGTGTTTCTGAAGAAGTTGTTAAAAATTCGAAATTTGATTTTGTTCCACATATGACTACATTATGTTCGTATTCTGAAAAAAAATTAAATAATAAAATGATAGATTTAAGGACTATATTAAAAATTCCTAAAAAAGCGATTGTATTTGGTAGACATGGAGGTATAGATACTTTTAATTTACCAAATTTAAAAGAATTAATATTAAAAATATTGACAGATGATGAAAATATACATTTTATGTTTATGCCAAAACCATATATTTTATATAATACAAATCATCCACGAATTCATTATTTTCAAATATCAATTGATCCTCTTATTAAAATATCTTTTATTAATTCATGTGATGCTATGATTCATTGTCAGCAATTAGGAGAATCTTTTGGTTTGAGTGTCCTTGAATTTTCTAGTATGAATAAACCAGTAATAACATGGTCTCAAGGAATAATGAGACAACATTTATTGAATTTAGGCGATAAAGGAATTTTATATAATACAATGGAAGATTTATATAAAATATTAATTAATTTCAAAAGAAAAGATTACAATAAAGGTGAAAATTATTGGAATGTAACCACAAAATTTATAGATGTAAATGTAATGGAAAAATTTAATAATATATTTTTAAAATATTTGTTCTGAAAAAACTGATAAAAATAATTTATTTAAATCAAAAAACAATAAATGTTAAATAAAAATTTAATCGGTATAATTAGTAATTATGTTGGATTTTATAAAGGAATCAACTTCAATATTCCATTTTATTTCCCTACTAATAAAGAAGACCGTGAAAAACATTTGGATTTACAAAGTAAAGAGATAAACATTAAAGTGGATTGGTCTTGTTTATCAAAAAATACAAATATACCTTTTGTATTTTTTGATAAACATATTTCTTCTTGTGAACAACTTGGTGTTCCGAATAAAATAAATTGGGTTTATTTATCAGGAAATACAAATATACCTTTTACATTCTTTGAAAAACATATTGATAAAGTAAATTGGTCTATGTTATCAGGAAATACAAATATACCTTTTACATTCTTTGAGAAACATATTTCTTCTTGTAAACAACTTGGTGTTCCGGATAAAGTAAATTGGTCTGAGTTATCATATAATACAAATATACCTTTTACATTTTTTGAGAAACATATTTCTTCTTGTGAACAACGTGGTATTCCAGATAAATTAAATTGGTTTGGTTTATCAGGAAATACAAATATACCTTTTACATTTTTTGAGAAATATATGGATTTACAAAGTAAGAAAATAGATTGGTCTATGTTATCAGGAAATAAAAATATACCGGTTACATTCTTTGAGAAACATATTGATAAAGTTGATTGGTCTATGTTATCAGGAAATACAAATATACCTAAATATTATAATTCAATTAAATTAAAAGAAACATTATATTATATAATGTTTTAAATAAATCCATTTATTTAATATTTTATTAAATAAATTTTTAAGAAGAATATAATTTCTTTTGTTCTTCAATGGTTAAAGTGAAAAACTTTTCATTTTTTAATACTTCTCTTAATTTCTCATAATTCATTTTTTCTCCATTTGAAATAATATAACTATCGAAAGTCCTTTCATATAAATTGTAATTCATCACTGTTAAAACATCTGAAATTCTTGTGATTATTTCATCTGGACTGTCGATATCAAGCAGATCCTCAAGTTGATTTATTGTAAATAGATCTCTCCATTGAACTAATAACGAAGTCATTAAAATTGTAATTGCCATTACAATCAATTTTGAAGTCGTTTTATCTTTGAATAATTCATTCAACGTAAATTGAGCATCCTTATTTTTTCTCAATAATTCAACATATTTATCCATTACTCTAACAATATGAACCATACATTGTAATCCACTATATGCCTTTAATACATTATATAAAAACATAATAAGATCTGATCTCACTAGATTATAAGGATCTTCCATATATGTTTCTTCTTTTTCTTCTTCATTTTCTTTTTTCTTTTCTTCTTTTATTTCCTTTTTTAATTCTTTAATTTTTAATTCAGTTTGTTCAAATAATGATTCTTCAGATTCTTCTGTATCTAATTCTTCTATCAATTCACTTTCTTCTTCTTTATTTTCATTTTTTTTATCAGTGAAAGATTTAAAAATAGGATTAGTTATTAATTGATCAATAGTTGGACGTTTAAGAGGATCAAACATTAACAACGGTAAAAATAATTTACGATATTTGGCTTCAACTTTAATTTTAGGAGTTTTACCCAATTGTAATTTTCTCTTATTTTCATTTGGTAAAGGATAGTCAAATCCTTGATTATCAATCTGTAGTCTTTTAAATAAGTCTTGGAGGTCTTCAGTATCTATAGAAAGTAAATCCATAATATCTTCACCATGTAAGAAATGAATCATATTCATTCCAATTGCCCAAATATCAGAAGCACGTGAAGATGTTCCATTTTTTTTACCACTTGCTAAATCTTCTGGTGAACTTACGTGATAAGTGCAAAGTGTTCGAGAAAATCCATTAGAATGTTCATATGAACAAGCACCATAATCGATTATAGTGACTTTATGAGTTTCCTTATTTACTAGAATATTTTTCGCTTTTAAATCTCCATGTAAAATACCATTATCGTGAAGGTATTTAATAGCATCAATAATTTGATAGAAAATATAATCAAATTTTTTAATTCTTTCTTTTAATGGAATTTGTTTAATATAACTTTCTAAACTAATTCCACCACTAATCATTGGATAAACCAATTCTTTTTCTCCTTCATGAAAAAATAATACTTTAACAATATTGTAATGTTTAAAATTCATCAATAAAACTCTTTCTCTTAGGGTTGAAGTTTCGTCTAATTCATTACCATTAATAAATTTTTGAGTTCCTTTAATAGCAATTGGTTCATTAATACTTTTACTTTTTATATCTTTAATTTGATCAACTGTTAATTCAAATCTCTGTTTGCCATCAAAGTTAGGATCCATTGAAATAATATCTGATAAAATTTCCCAATATCTAGCATTAGTTTTTGCTACACGACCATAAGTTCCCCTGAATAATTTTCTATTTTTCTTCAATTCTGAAATAAATTTCTCAATTCTTTCTCTCTTTGGATTTTTCTTTTTATCTTCCTTTTTCTCATTTTTCTTTTTCTTTTTATCATCTTTTCTAATAATTCCTTTCTTTTTATCTCGTTCAACTTGTTCTTCATCTTCTTGTTCCTTTGCTTCTTGTTCTTCTTTAATTAATTCTAATAAATCATCAAATTGCTCTTTATAATCTTTATATTTATCAATAATTTGTTTATAATTGATCAAATCTTTTTTTGTTTTAATGGTTTTAAAATCTGTTTTAAATTTGTTAATAAATCCATCTAAAAATTTTTGATGTGAACTAAAAATATCGATATTTTCTAAAATATATTCACAAATATATGCCATAAAATGAATTTTATCAATAAATGGAAGTTTACTTAATTTAACACACATTGTTTTACATGAACTAGCATACTGTTCTAAATCAACTCTATGTTTAGAACAAAATCCCAAATATTTACTTTCATTTGGACATCTTTTATCTTCTGTAAATCCTTCATTATCAACACATCGTAATGGACGTGGAAAAAGATTATTCACATCAACAATAGCAGATTCAAAATCTTCTGATAATTCGTCATTATAATTCTTTTCTTTATTTCGTTTTTGAGCCATTAATAAATATTTATTAATATAAAATAATTATATTAAATCATAATTTACTAATCTTTTATTTAAAATAAAAATAATTAAAAGTTAAAATTTAAAATCAAATAAATATTTTTAAAAATTTAAAATAATTTGATCATAAAATTAAAATTTTATAAAATGAATGATCATAAAGTTAAACTATTAAAAATTAAAATTTTAATTTTAAAAAATAGAAATGAATAATTATAAAGTTAAACTATTAAAAATTAAAATTTTAATTTTAAAAAATAGAAATGAATAATTATAAAGTTAAACTATTAAAAATTAAAATTAGAAATGTTTTATAAAATAAATTTATTTTATAAAATGGACGATCATAAAGTTAAACTATTAAAAATTAAAATTAGAAATGTTTTATAAATGAATGATTTATAAAATAAATGATCAAAAGTTTAAACAATTAAAAGTTAAAATTAGAAATGTTTTATAAAATAAAAATTAAAAATAGAAATGAATATATAACGGCAAATAAAAGTTAACTATTAAAAATTAAAAAGTTAAAATTATTTGATCAAACTATAATAAAAAACTGATAATTTCTATATTGAAAATAATAAATTAAAATGTTTATTTATATTTTTGGACTGTTGGTATGTTGGTTTATCCAATATATGTATTTTTATTCAAAAACTGAAAATGGAATTGTTTATAATTATAGATTTGGATATATTTATTCATCAATAAATGAAAGTAAAAATGAAATTTCATATTATGATAATTTATTTTTTCGAAATAAAAATAAATTTCCATATTATAAATATAATTACATAACTGGTGAAGAATATCAATTTTATGAAAATACAAATGTAATTAAAGAAAAAAGAGATAAAGAAAATAATTTATATAAATATTATGAAAATGGAAGTTTAAAACTTTTCCATAATGAACAAGTTTATAAATTATATAATGAAAATAAAAAATTACAAATTCATACAAGATCTATTACAAATAATAATGAAATATTAGAAAATACAGATTTTTTGGTATGGAAAAATAAAGATGGAATTTCATTAATTCCACCAAAAAAAGGAAAATCGTTTACAATGTATAAAATTTGTTATAATCACAAATGTAAAATTTATGTATATGTTCAATTATTTGTATTTGCTGATAGTGAGAGATTATTTACATGTGAATATAATAATGATGAATTTCATGATCATAAAATAAGAGTTGATAAATGTAAAGTTGTTAAAATTTTTGATAAAAAAGGATTTATTTATGATAGTGCTAATTCATTTGTTTGTAATTTTAGTAAGAATTTTACTTATAAAACTAATGAAATAGTTTCAACTTATTTTGATCCTAATCCAAAAAACATTTGTTCATTTGGAATACATGGATTTATGACTGTTGAAGAATGTGATAGATATTTACCAAACCATAATTAAAACTAATTTAAATTAATAAATAATTTAAATTAAATCATTGATCTAAAAATCATTGATCTAAAAATCATTATAATCTAAAAAATCATTATAAAATGAAAATTTTAATAGGATTCAAGTTGCCATTAAATCATTTAATTTATTTATATTTAGATCAAATAATTGATAAATTATCCAATGTTGTTTATGATTTATCAAGAATATTAGATAATGAAAATAAAAATATAAATGTGAATATATCTGGACTTGAATTTGACTATAATCAAAGAGATAAGATGTGTGATGAATTAATGATAATTTTGGGATCATTTTACATTAACGATTATTTAGAAAATATAGTGTTGATTTATAAAATTATTAATACAGATTATATTAAAACAATGAGTAAATATGAATTATTAAATTATCTAATACATAATTATAGTGAAAATATATTTTCATTTATTCCATATACAGTATATAAAGTTGAAGAAAATAATTATTTAATATGTAATGAAATAATTAATAAAAAAATAACAAGTCTAGATGAATTAAATGAAATGAATTATAATGATCAAAAAATAAACAAATATCAAGAAAAATTATATAGAAAAACTTTAGGAATTTATAAAGAATTTTTAATAAAAACTACAATTAATGATAATTTGATACTTTTAATTTGTAAATATATTAATTATAATGTTTTGGATTATAAAATTAAAGTATTTATTAAATGATAAAAAAAAATATTTATGTTAAATAAATGAAATTATTAGTAGTTATATTGATAATTATTTTATTTTTATTTATTTTATCATTAAAATTTAATAAAAAAATATTAAAAACTAAAGGAGATCAGATTGTAGTTTCTGGGAATTATAATTTATATCAAACACCAGTTTTTCAAATGACCGTTGATATTGATAGTAATAAACAATATGATGATTATTTCATATATCCAGTAAAATTCAATAGAATTGGAATTGATTATATTCAACCGATTAATTATAATGCTGAAGAAAAAATAATTTCAACAGTTGTTGGTAATATGAAATATTATTTATCAAACATAAAATATATTTATGATAATTTTTCATGGGTATATTTTAAAAACATAAATAATGATTTTTTTGATAAGGTTGTTAAAGGAATGGAAATAGTATATAAAGATGGGCATCCTTGTATTTCTAAAAATGGAATAAATTATTTTTTAGATAAAATAACAAAAATATAATTGAGAATATTTATTAAATGATTATTTATTTTTAATGATCAAAAATGATTTTTTTATATAAATTTATTAAAATTTATATAATTGTTCATCTCTTTAAATGTCTGATGATGAAAATGATCTTGTATCTACCAGTATAAATACATTCATATATTCTTGGTCTTTTTGCGATGAAGACACGGACGAAGGGTTACGGTGTTTTATTAGAGCATATGGTATTTCAACGGTAGAAGAGAAAAAAGATTGTAAAAAACCAATATTAGATAGAGGATATGAAAATGTATCTGTATTAATAGAAAATTTTCCTCCATATTGTTATATTGAACTTCCTTCAGTAATAGATAATCATAAATTTGAATGGGATGATACAAATGTTAAATTTTTGTATGATAAATTATGTAATTTAGGAATGAAAAAAGATATGAAACCAATTAATTATAAATTTGTTCATAAAAAGAAATTATATTTCGCAAATAAACAAAAAAAGAAAGAAAAAGGAAAATATGTAGATAAATTATTCCCATTTATCTTTCTTACTTTTAATTCTATGAAAGCATTATCATATTTTGGATATAGATTAAAGAAACCAATTGATGTCTATGGTATAGGTAGAAATATTACATTTAAAAGTCATGAGGGTGATTATTCAGCAGATCCAGTTATGAAAATGACAGCCATTAGAAAGATCAAATTGGCAGGATGGATAAATGTTGTTGGAAAAGAAATATTAGGACAAGATAAAGAAAGTAGATTTGATCGTGAAATAGTTTGCACATATAAAAATATTAAACCTGTAGATATTAAAACTGTTATAATGCCAAAAATAATGTGTTTTGATGGTGAAATGAATAGTCAAGCAATTAGAGCGATGCCAAATTCAAAATTGGATTCTGATAAAGTATTTCAAGTATCATGTGTATTTTCTAGAAATAAAAAATATGATATAGAAAGTAATAATTTTTATGAAAAAATATTATTAACATTAGGAAATCCAGATCCTATAGATGATGTTGAAATTAGAAAATTTAAAAATGAAGGTGATTTATTACTAGGATTTAAAGATTTAATAAATGAAAAGAACCCAAATGTATGTATTGGTTATAATATATTTGGGTTCGATATTGAATATATGTGGAATAGAGCAAAACATTGTATGGTAGAAAAAGAATTTTTACAAAACAGTTGTCTTTTTAATAAACCTGCTTATATACATGATAAGGATAAATGGGCAAGTCAGGCTTTTGGAAAACAAAATATAATTAGATTTGAAAGTGATGGTAGATTATTTTTTGATGTATGTCCATTTGTTAAACGTAATTATAAATTAGTAAATTATAAATTATCAACTGTCGCAGAAAAATTCAAAGTCGGTGAAAAAGATCCTCTTAAACCTAAGGATATATTTAGATGTTATCGCGAATTTACAGGATCGTCTTTAAAACGGGTTGGATTTTATTGTGTTCGGGATTCTGTTGTTGCTACAAGAATTTGGGAGAAAATAAATATGTGGATTTCAGTTGTTGAAGAAAGTGGTGTAAATCGAGTTCCTATTATTACTCTATATACAAAAGGACAACAAATAAAAATGTATTCACAAGTTTATGAATATTGTATGTATCATAATTATGTTGTCGAAAGTAATGGATATGTGGCAAAAGATGATGAACATTATACTGGAGCACTTGTTCTTGATGCTATTACAGGATTATATAAGAAAGTGGTTTCATTAGATTTCGCAAGTCTATATCCAAGTATTATGATCTCTCATAATATTGATTATTCAACTTGTGTTTTAGATGACAATATACCTGATGAAGATTGTCATGTTTTTAAATGGTCTGAACATGTTAATTGTGAACATGATAAAAAATATGTTGAAAAGGAAGAAAAGAAAAAAATAAGAAAAGAGAAAATAGCAAAAAATAAAGAAGAGAAGGAAAAGAAGAAACAAGAAAAGGAAAAGAAAGAAAAGAAAAAAGAAATAGATAAATTAAAAAAGATAATAAATAAAGTGAAAAATGAAAAACCAAAAAATGATGAAGATAAATCTGATTTAGATTTCTTAGATGAAACAGATTCTGATACAGAATATATTCGTGATACTTTAAAAAATAATGAAAAGAGAAAAGATGAGATTAAAATAGAAAAGGAAGATAAAAAATTATTAGAAACAGTTAAAATCGATATGGATGGAAAGAAAGTAGAAAGTGAAGATGATAGAGTGGCATCTATTAAAAAAGTATGTGGTCATTTTCATTATAGATTTCTTAAACACGAAGTTTCAGAAAAAGGAGTTTTACCATCATTATTAGAAAATTTATTAGGAGCCAGAAAAGCAACAAGAAAAGTATTAAAAGAAATAAAAGATGTCAAAATTCCAAATCTTAAAAAAGAAATTTCTGAAATGAAAGAAGATAAAGATTCTATTATTAGAATGAAAAAGAAAGAGGAAGAAATGGAAGAATTGGAAACAGATTGTATTGTTTTAGATAAACGTCAATTAAATTACAAAGTATCAGCAAATTCAATGTATGGAGCAATGGGCGTTAAAAAAGGTTATCTCCCTTTTTTACCTGGGGCTATGTGTGTAACATATGTTGGTCGTAGAAGTATAGGAATTGTAGTGGAAATTGTAAAGAATCAGTATAAAGGAAAAATTATCTATGGTGATAGTGTTGTTAAAGATACAGGAATATTATGTAAATATGAAAAAGATGGAACTGAATATATTACATATAAATGTATTGAAGAAATTGGTGATGAAATTAAAAATAATGAATGGATTTCTTATCATGGAGATAAGGAATATAGAAATACAAATTTAATGGTATGGTCAGATAAAGGATTTACTAAAATTAATAAAGTTATAAGACATAAAACAAATAAAAAAATAATGAGAGTTTTAACTCATACTGGTGTTGTAGATGTTACTGAAGATCATTCATTATTAAATAAAAAGGGAGAAAAAATTTCACCAAATGAATGTAAAGTTGGAACAGAATTGCTAACACATAAATTACCAGAAAGATATATTGATTATGTGAATAAAAATGAACCAGAAATAATATTTATTGATGAAAAAAAAGATAGAAAAGGAGAATTTAAAAATAATTTAAATTATAAAATAACTAAAGATGAAGCATTTATATGGGGATTGTTCTGGGCTGATGGTTCTTGTGGAAGTTATGAAACTAAATATGGAGAAAAAAACTCATGGGCAATTAACAATCAAGATTATGAATTGTTGGAAAAATCAAAAAAAATATTAGAAAAAATAGAACCTCAATTCAAAGAATTTAAAATTTTAGAAACTATGGAAAGTTCACATGTTTATAAATTAGTTCCAGTTCAGGGACATAATAAAGCAAGTTATGTTAAAAGTTTAGTATTAAAATATAGAAATTTAATGTATTACTCAAAAGAAAGAACTGGTGAAAATAAAGATGGAGTAAAATCATATAAAAGAGTTCCCGATATAATATTAAATGCTTCTAAGTCTATTAAAAAATCTTTTATGAAAGGTTATTATGCTGGTGATGGAGATAAAAATTCTGTTCATAGATATGATAATTTAGGAAAAATTGGAAGTTGTGG
>Ga0302303_10000310_pt1 | contig 43922 bp, 34 predicted proteins | sample III_Palsa_E2_1_FD_194542 | JGI IMG/M metagenome (GOLD analysis project Ga0302303, IMG submission 194542) | Peat permafrost microbial communities from Stordalen Mire near Abisko, Sweden - III_Palsa_E2_1 | ecosystem: Environmental > Terrestrial > Soil > Palsa > Peat permafrost | place: Sweden...
AATGCTAATATTAAACGCCATTCGGAATAAACTAATACATAGAATATTCGCTGTCGTCAAAACCGGAATGCCTTATCAAAAAAATTATATTAATCCTTTGGTATTGTCATAGAAATCACCGCACCACACGATTTTTTAGAATAATATAATGAAAAGCCTTTAACGCAAAAAAGCCTCACAATTGTGAGGCTTTATGATTTTGTGTCCCCTATAGGTTTATTGAGCCGGTGAACTTTGCGCGTTAAAATCATTAAACGCGGCAACAATAGCGTCGGCTTCTTCAGGTTTAAAGGCGCTCTTTCTGGCCATGGCCATCATTTTTGCCGCTAAACCTTTATGTGCAACTACAGGCTCGTTTCCGTAGCCGCCGGCCTGGTATTTTTGCTGTACGGCGGGCACGTCTGCCAGGTATTTCAGCATATCAATATCAAAAGCGTCCTTCAGCTTGGTTTCACCATCCTTTTGGCAAAGGATTTTGTAGCCTGTTAACAGGTCGTTTTTTCGCTGCTCTTCATCCTGTTGTATTTTTTCTTCGGTACCCGAATCACCATAAAAATCGGCCGGGTAATCATAAAAACGATGCGAGGTAATGCGCCCTACGGTTAACCGTTCCAGCATATGATCGTTACTGCCAAGGCTTTTTAATTGCAAATTGCCGATATTTACGTAATGCACTTTATCAAATATGCGGTTACCCACCTGGTACATTTGCATATCGTCGGCCCTGTATTTTTTACCTTTTACGTTAGGGTTGCCGGCGTATGAGGCCGAATCAATAAACCAGATAAAGCGTTGATTGTACCATGGCATACCGTCATATATACGTATAAGGCCGTTTACTTTTGTGCCATCGCTAAAAATAACAGTGCCCGGGCGATATACCCATGTATCGTCGTCCTGTGCCTTACAAACTGCCAGGCCGGAAACAATAAACATAATAAGTACAATACAAATTTTTTTCATTGTGATGGGTTTAGTATCCAAATGTACATAAATGTTACAATTAGCCAAAAACATTATTATGAGTTCCGATCAGAACACAAACCCGAAGAGTATTTACCTAAAAACTCATAATATTTAGCAGTGATTAAATAACTTTCAGCATGCGATAAACTTTTTTTTAAAATTCTAAAACCCTTTTAATAAAAATATGTTATTGTTATGATTTACTTGTAAATAGTACATCAAAATCCTGATTAAACAACTGTTATTAAAAGATTTATAAAAATAAGCGCAAATAATTAAAATTGTTTTTTATACATTTGCGCTAATCAACAAGCGTATTTAACTTTATGTAATAACCTTACATTTCTATTTTTTTATTTACTTAAACTCACTACTATGAAATTTCGATTACTTACTCTTGCCTGCCTTCTGGGACTTTCAATGAAAGCCATGTCCCAAACAGGCGCAGATACATTAAAAGCCACCCCGCATTCCTTCACCGGATTTTCACAATACAATACCTGGAGCGTTGGTATAAATGCAGGTGTTACCGCACCGTCAGTTGCTACCGGCGGATTTAATACTTTCAACAAGAACTCACCCGAATTGGGTTATGGTGTTTCTGTAAAAGATCAACTATCATATCCATTTGGCATACAACTTGATTTGCATGGCGGCAACGTAGCCGGAAGCGCAACCGGCGTTGGTGTGCCAGATGCTGAAGAAGGAAAACTTGCAGAAAAGTTTAACACTCAATTTTTGTCAGCTTCATTAAGCGGTGTTTTAAATTTTGGAAACATTAGCTTTTTACACCGTAAAAATGGGATTAATTTTTACTTCAGCGGTGGCGCGGGTTTGCTAATGTACGCCCCTAAAGTTACTTACTCTGATGGTACTGTAATAAATTGGAAAGATCATTCAGGTGCTGACCGTAACGCAAGCTATACAAAAGCATTTTATGTTCCGATAGGTAGCGGTGTTAAATTTAAACTGACAGATCAGTTAGATCTTAATGTAGGATACACTGAAAACTTTGTTGACGAACTTAACTTTGACGGTGCATATAACAGAAACATTTATTCTAAAAGCAAATACTCTTACGGTTATGCAGGTTTAGAGTACACACTTGGTTCAAAATCAAAACAAAGCTTACAATGGGTTAACCCTATAGCTGTAATTTACGATGAATTATATGATCCTGAATTACGCAGAGAAGTTGAAGCTTTAAAAGGCCGTGTAACAAATATTGAAACTGCTATTGCTGACCTGAAGAAAGATTCTGACGGTGACGGTGTTTCTGATCAATTTGACAAATGCCCTAACACTCCTGCAGGTACTGTAGTTGATGGTTCAGGTTGCCCAATTGTATTCCCTAAAGATACAGTTCAAGCTGCTGTTGTTACTACTACTACTGCTGCATACTCTAACATCCAGTTTGAATTTGATAGTTCAGTATTAAGGACTTCATCTTATCCAGTATTAGATGCTACTTCGGCTGACCTTAGGTCATCAGGTGCAGTTTGTGAATTAGCCGGTTACGCTTCATCTGAAGGTACTGCTGCTCACAACTTACGTTTATCTAAAGACCGCGCTAACTCAGTAAAAACTTACTTAGTTAACTCAGGTGTAGCTGCCAAAAAACTTAAAGCCAGAGGTTTCGGTACAAGTAATCCAATAGCTGATAATTCAACAGATGCCGGCCGTATTTTAAACCGTCGTGTTGAATTCAAAAAACAATAACAATTAATGTCATTTTATTTAAAAAAACCGTTTCATAACAATGTGTTACGGTTTTTTTATTTTAAAAGGGCTTGTTGTAACTATAATTTGTAATTAAGAATTTTACGTAGAAGAAATCAGTTTACCACCCATTTAGTGTGAAGATTGCATTAAGACTGTTTCATTTATCATCAGTTTTAAATCAACGGCTAATTATAATCACAAAAATTATATAACTTCGCCCGCAAACAAAAAAAGAGTCATAGAACTTAAATTAGATAATGAGAAAAAACTTTTACCTGAATTTTATAATATTCCAGGCAATCATTATAACCCTATCTTCCTGTATTAATCAAAAACAAATTGCTTATTTCCAAAAGGGGAATCAATCAGATACCATACAGGTTGCGCAAGCATTTGTTCCTAAAATACAGCCCGGCGATATCCTTGCTATTAACATAGAATCGTTAAACCCAATGGCAAGCAGCTTTTTTAACCCTACATCCAGCATGCCCTCTACAGAAAATGCAGTAGGCACAGCAGTAGCAGGAGGAGGTGGCGGAGGAGCAGGAACTGCACCGGTTTCGACATCGGCACCAGGTTTTCTTGTTGATTCTGCCGGAACAATAGAATTGCCCCTTGTTGGTATAATAAAAGTAGCAGGCCTAAATACGTCGCAAGCAAGGGAAGTTATTAAAAGCCGCATAAAAGAATATTTAAAGGAGCCAACAGTTAATGTACGTTTTTTAAACTATAAAATAGCTGTGATGGGCGAAGTTACCCGTCCCTCTGTATATGTAATACCAAATGAACAAGTCACATTACCTGAAGCATTAAGTATTGCCGGCGACCTGACTATTTATGGCAAAAGAGATAATATATTAATTGTTAGGGATGTTGATGGGAAAAAGGTATTTGGGCATGTAAACTTAAATAGCCGGGAAGTGTTTAGTTCGCCTTACTATTACCTGCATTCGGGTGATTTGATTTATGTTGAACAAGGGAAAGGTAAAATTGCAGGCAGTGATGTGACATTTAGAATTTTACCTATCATAATTAGCACGTTAGCACTGATGACGCTTATCTATTACCGGTTTAAATAAAGTCTTTATTTTATAATCAAAACTTCGAATATTCAATATATGAATACTGATAACGATATACCTATTAATACTATTGAAGGGGAACAGAAACTAAATGTAAGAGAAATCTTATTTAAATATTTTCATCATTGGAGATGGTTTGTACTGTCAATGGTTGTTTTTTTAGCTTTAGCTTTTGTTTATATTAAAATTACAACACCCGTATACCAGATTGAAACCGACCTTTTAATAAAGCAAGATAAAGATGGTGGTATGGACGCCGGGGATGATATATTAAAATCCCTGGGCCTTTTTTCATCTGATAAGATAATTGATAATGAAGTTGAAATACTTAAGTCATACACTTTATTTGATAAAGTTGTAAAAGATTTAGGTTTAGATGCATTTTATTACCAAAGTGGCTCTGTAAGAAAATTTCCAATATATGGAAACCTGCCCTTTAAAGCTCAGCTTTTAAAAGAAACCCCTAAAAGTTATAGTGACTACGTTGAAGTAAAACTGCTTAATAGTACGGAGATTGAAGTTAATGGAAAAAAAGGCCTTTTAAATTTCCCCATTCAAACAGATGATGGCCTCATACTTATCACATCAAAAAAAATAGATCCAAAAAGTTTTAATGTAGATTATGAAGTAAAATTTAATAATCTTTATAATTTTTATAGCACCTACTCGGAAATATTATCAATAGTGCCGGCTACAAAAGATGCCACGGTATTGATTATAACTTACCAGGATGTTGTACCTAAAAGAGGTGAGGATATATTAGATACCCTTGTTGATGAATACAATAATGCCGCTGTAGAAGACAAGAATAAATCAACGACCAGTACTTTATCATTTATTAACACACGCTTAAAAACTTTGTCGGGAGAATTAGGCGATGCTGAAACTAATGTACAAAACTATAAAGTAGCTAATAAAATAGCAAACCTTGGTGCACAGGGAAAAGTATTTATGGAAAATGTGCAGCAAAATGATGTAGAACTAAGCAAAGCAAAAATTCAGTTAAGCGTTTTAGAAAATTTAGAAAAATATATACATACCAGCGGGTATGAGGCACAATTACCTTCTATGCTTGGTATAGATGACCCCACTTTATTAGGTTTAGTAAGTAGCCTGGGACAAGTACAACTGAAGCGGGAAAGCTTATTGCAAACCATTCCTGAAACCAACCCTGTTATAAGCTCTTTTAACGATCAGATTACCGCACTTAAAACAGCAATTGGAGAGTCAATTCAAAACCTTAAAGTAGGGTTAACAACTACACAGTCAATACTTCAAGCTAAGGATAATGAGTTTAACGGCACTATTACAACAATCCCATCAAAGGAACGCGGCTTAATGGATGTGCAGCGCCAGCAGATGATTAAAGACACGCTTTACAGCTTCCTGTTAAAAAGCCAGGAAGAACAAGAAATGTCATTAGCATCTAATTTAGCTGATAGCCGTACAGTGGACGTGGCAAGAAGTACAGCATTGCCGGTAAAACCAATTATTCCGCTTGTTTTTGGTATCTTTTTTCTGCTGGGCTTATTGGTGCCAATAGGTATAATTTACCTGAGAGGCCTTCTTAATAATAAAGTTACTAAACGGTCTGACGTTGAACGGTTAACCCATACACCTATTTTAGGTGAAATTGCCCATGCGGAGAAATCGGGCGGCCTTTTAACGGTAGATAAACCGCGGTCTATGGTATCAGAACAGATACGGGCACTGCGTACCAATCTCCAGTTTGTTAGTTCCGAACACGAACATAAAGTACTGCTTTTCACTTCAGGTATCAGCGGCGAGGGTAAATCGTTTATCTCTCTTAACCTTGGTGCAAGTTTAGTCCTGGCTGATAAGAAAGTAGTTGTGTTGGAGATGGACTTGCGCAGGCCAAAACTGCATATAGTTTTGGATATGAATAATGATGAAGGCTTGTCAAATTATTTAATTTCAAATACTTCATATAAAAGTGTTATAAAAGAGATACCACAGCTTCCTGGGTATCATATTATAACCTCCGGGCCTATCCCTCCAAACCCTGCGGAACTCCTCACAAATGGGAAGATAGATATATTGATTAAAGAATTATTGGAGGAATTTGATTATGTACTTATTGACGCGCCACCGGTAGGCTTGGTTACTGATGCGCAAATTTTAAGTAAACACGTACATGCAACCCTGTTTATTATACGCCATAATTTCACATTAAAGAGCCAGGTTAGCTTAATTGACGAATTATATAGAAATAATAAATTCCCGAATCTGAATATTGTATTTAATTCAGTGGATTATGATTCTGAATATGGTTATGGCTATGGTTATGGTTATGGCTACGGCAGCGGCTACGGCGGCGGTTATTATCAGCAAGATAAACCTGAAAAGAATTCATGGTTTAAAAGATTGATAAAGAAGTCAGAAAAATAATAAATAAATAATCTTAACTATTTAATTAAACAAAATTCATAACCAATTACAATAATTGTATAAATAAATATATGGTATTAAATATTTCGGACACCGATATAAATAATCCTGAACAATTTAAAATAGCTGTTATTGGTTTGGGTTACGTTGGCTTGCCCCTTGCGGTTGAATTCGCAAAAAAATACAAAGTTTTTGGATTTGACATTAACGCGCGCCGCATAGCAGAGCTAAATGACGGGCATGACCGTACGCTGGAAATAAGTGATGAATTATTGCAAAAAGTAGGTGATATTGAAGGTAATAAACATGCCGGATTGTATTGCAGCAGTAATTTAAAAGATATTGAAGATTGTAATGTTTATATAGTTACTGTTCCTACACCTGTTGATAAAAATAACAGGCCAGATTTAACACCCCTTTATAAAGCCAGTGAAACCGTAGGGAAAGTATTAAAAAAGGGCGATATAGTGATATATGAATCTACAGTGTACCCCGGTGTAACTGAAGAGGAATGTGTACCCGTATTAGAGAAGATTTCGGGCTTAAAATTTAACCGGGATTTTTTTGCCGGTTACTCTCCCGAACGAATTAATCCCGGTGATAAAGAACACACTGTTTCAAAAATATTAAAAATCACTTCCGGCTCAACGCCCGAGGCTGCCGAACTGATAGATCAACTTTATAAATCAATTATTACAGCCGGGACCCATAAAGCCACCTCGATAAAGGTTGCCGAGGCAGCAAAGGTAATTGAAAACTCTCAGCGCGATATCAATATCGCTTTTGTAAACGAGTTAGCAAAAATATTTAACCGCTTAGGAATTGATACTGATGAAGTATTACAGGCTGCCGGAACAAAATGGAATTTTCTGAAATTTAAACCGGGTTTGGTAGGCGGCCATTGTATTGGTGTTGATCCTTACTATCTGGCGCAAAAGGCACAGGAAGCGGGTTATCACCCCGAGATAATTCTTGCAGGCCGCCGTTTGAATGACAGCATGGGCGAATACATTGCGCATGAGGTGATAAAACTGATGATAAAAAAGGATATCCCGGTAAAAAACGCAAATATTTTAGTATTAGGTATAACTTTTAAAGAGAATTGCCCCGACGTGCGCAACACAAGGGTGGTAGATATATTAAGTACCTTAAAAGGTTACCACGTTAACATTACAGTGTGCGATCCATGGGCCGAGCCTGCAGAAGTAAAACATGAATATGGGTATGATTCTGTTAAGGAGTTGGACAACATGAACGGCTATGACGCTGTTATTCTTGCTGTTTCACACCATCAATTCGTAAATTTGGATATTGCTGCATTATGCAAAGCAAATAGAGTTGTTTACGATGTTAAAGGTGTGTTGCCGAAAGAGCTTACAGATGCAAGGTTATAACCATTTATAATTCGTGCAAAAACAATTATACTTTCAACATCTATGTACGAAACTTCCTTTCATAGTAAAAATATTAACCAATATTCCTTTCTCATCACAGGAGGGGCCGGATTTATAGGGTCAAACATAGTAGAGTATTTATTAAAATACGGCGCTAAAAAAGTTCGGGTATTAGATAACTTTTCCACAGGTTCGCACGAAAACATTAAATCTTTTAAAGATAACCCTTCATTTGAATTAATTGAAGGTGATATTAGGGATATCGAGGTGTGCCGTAAAGCGGTAGAGGGTATTAATTTTGTTTCCCACCAGGCTGCTTTAGGTTCAGTTCCGCGCTCTATTAATGATCCTATTACCACAAACGAGGTAAATGTAAGCGGGTTTTTGAATATGCTGGTAGCAGCGCGAGATGCACAGGTAAAACGCTTTATATATGCAGCCAGTTCCAGCACTTATGGCGACCACCCCGGCTTACCAAAGGTTGAAGATAAAATAGGCAACCCCCTATCGCCATACGCCGTAACCAAGTATGTTAATGAATTATATGCCTCGGTTTTTTCAAAAACTTACGATTTCCATACCATTGGCATGCGCTATTTTAATGTGTTTGGACCCAGGCAAAATCCCAACGGCCCGTATGCAGCGGTAATCCCGCTGTTTATTGAAGCAGCATTAAAAAAAGAAGCGCCCACCATAAATGGCGATGGCGAGACCAGCCGCGATTTTACTTTTGTTGAAAATGCCGTGCAGGCTAATATTAAAGCAATGCTTGCTGATGATATTACAAAACACGAAGTAATAAATATTGCCTTTGGCGAACGTACTACACTAAACCAACTTTGGGGAAAAATAAATCATATTACAGGAATTAGCATTAGCCCTTTATATCAAAATGAACGTAAGGGGGATGTTAAGCATAGTTTGGCAGATATATCAAAAGCTACGGAAATGATTGGGTATAAACCAAACTTTTCTGTAATGGATGGGTTAGAAATAGCTGTTGAATGGTATGAACGTAATTTAAACAATAGTATATGAAAGTGTTGGTAACCGGCAGTGCCGGCTTCATTGGATTTCATTTGGTTAAAAGATTATTGGACAGGGGAGACGAAGTTGTAGGATATGATAATCTTAACAAGTATTATGATGTGGAGCTTAAATACGCCCGGTTAAACGAAACGGGGATTGAGCAAACAGAGATATTAGATAATAAATTAGTTCAAAGCAAAAAGTATCCCGGTTACTCTTTTATTAAAGCCGACCTGGCGGATAAGGCAGTGCTTGATGAGTTATTTGCTGAGCAAAAATTTGATGCAGTAATGAACCTGGCTGCGCAAGCCGGTGTGCGTTATTCATTAACTAATCCCGATGTATATATTCAATCTAATATAGTAGGGTTCTTGAATTTATTGGAAGCATGCCGTAACCACCCGGTAAAGCATTTTGTTTATGCCTCATCCAGTTCGGTATACGGGTCAAATACTAAAATGCCTTTTTCGGTCCATGATTCTGTGGATCACCCCGTATCATTATATGCCGCGTCAAAAAAATCAAATGAGTTAATGGCGCACACCTACAGCCATTTATTTAATATACCGGTAACCGGGCTGCGTTTTTTTACGGTTTATGGCCCATGGGGAAGGCCGGATATGGCTTTGTTTATTTTCACAAAATCAATATTGGAAGGTAAACCCATCCCTGTGTTTAATTATGGTGAAATGCGGAGGGATTTTACTTACGTTGGCGATATTGTTGAAGGCATTATAAGGGTAATTGATAGCCCTGCCGTTGGTAACCCAAACTGGGATGGCAACGCACCTGATACCTCATCATCAAAAGCGCCATATCGCATATATAATGTTGGCAACTCATCACCGGTAAAACTAACCGATTTTATTGAAGCCTTAGAAGATGCATTGGGGAAAAAAGCCCAAAAAGAACTATTACCTATACAGCCCGGTGATGTACCGGCTACATGGGCAGATATAGAAGGATTAAAAAATGATTTTGGATATGAGCCTAAGACCGAGGTTAGCTTTGGCGTAAAGCTTTTTGTTAACTGGTATAAGGAATACTATAAGTTATAAATGATGTTTAAAAAAATTAGGGGTAATAAGGATATTAAAAAGTTGGTTGAAAACTTCATTTCGCTTTCGGCTATACAATTAATAAATATGGTTATCCCTTTGGTAACACTTCCATACGTTATCAGGGTTTTAGGGTTAAAAAATTATGGGGTAGTAGTATTAGCGGCTGCATTTTTAACCTTTTTTAATACGTTTACCGATTTTAGCTTTAAAATTACCGGTACGCGGGAGACTGCCCTTTACAGGCATAGCAAATTAAAGCTCAATTATATTTATAGTAAGGTAACCGGCTTTCAATTAATGCTGGTTATGGTATCTACAGTAATAATTTTAATTATAATTTTCCTGTACAAACCTTTTTACGAGGAAAAAACCGTTTTCTTTTTAACAATACCCATGTTGCTGGGGTACACCGTTTTCCCCGACTGGTTTTTTCAGGGCATGGAAGATATGAAGCAGATGGCTATTTTAACATCGGGCATAAAAGTGTTTTTTACCATAGGCATTTTTGTTTTTATGAAAAAGCCTGCGGATTACTGGATGTATCCCTTGTTCAATTCCTTAGGCTATTTAGGCGCGGCATTTTTGGGTCAATATATTATATTAAAAAAGCACAAGTTAAAATTTTCGATTATAAATATTAAGATAATTAAAAACACCTTTAAAACTAACTATCCAATATTTATTAACCAGTTTGCCCCCAATTTTTATAACAACATAACAACATTACTGCTGGGTTTGATAACAAACACAAGTATGGTAGGCTTATATGATGCTATAAAAAAGATACTGGATTTAGGTGTAAACATAATCAACATTATTTCGAGAGTGGTTTTCCCGTTTTTAAACCGGAACAAAAATGCCTTTTACAAGTATTCAATTTTTATGCTGATAATAACAGCCGTGCTTTCCTTTCTTCCTGTCATCTTCGCAAAATTTATTTTTAAATACATAGGTTTGCATAATCCCGAATCCTTTTCTATCCTGGTTATACTTGCCATCGGTGTTTTCTTTTATGGCTTATATAATATTTATGGTTTAAATTATTTTATAATAAACCATATGGACAAATACGTAATGCGAAACACACTAATAGCTTCTATAACAGGCTTTGTGTTAGCATATCCTTTTATTAAATACTGGGATGTAGTTGGGGCGGCGGCAAATTTAACCTTGTCGCGGTTTATTATGGGGTTTGGTATGTTTTATTTATTTTATAAATTAAAATATAAACAGAAAGAAACTTTATGAGTTACTTAATCAGGCTTTGGGCATTAACATTATCCTTTTTATTAACCATTTACTACCGGTTAAAATCTATTACTATAGGGAGCAATGTTTTTTTTAACAGCTCGCCTATCATTAAGAAAAAAAACTCAGCTAAAATTATCATAGGGAATAACGTAACTATAAATTCAAATAACTCCGGGTATCATTTAAACATGCATTCAAGGTGTAAGCTTATAGCGGATGTTCCTGATGCGATAATTGAGATAGGAGATAATACCAGGATACACGGAACCTGTATCCATGCATTTAAACATATAAAAATTGGAAAGAACTGTTTGATAGCCGCAAATACACAAATAATTGATGCAAACGGGCACATGATATCATTCCCCGATGTACAAAACCGGATAAATACAAAAGATATCGGAAGGCCCATAATTATAGAAGATGACGTTTGGATTGGTGCAAATTGCTTTGTATTAGGTGGGGTAACTATAGGTTCGGGATCAATAATATCGGCAAATAGCGTTGTAAAAAAAGATATACCCAAAATGTGTATTGCCGGCGGTAACCCTGCAGTAATTATAAAAGATTACATAGCATGAGAGTAATATTAGTATTAAATACGGATGGTACTTTCTATCAACAGTTGCATAGATGGGAACCGCTGGATGTGGAGGCCATAAAATCCGAACTGGCTGATAAAAAAACAGATTATATCGTAACTGATATATCAAAGCTTCCTTATCTCGATATCAATATAGAAACCGACATAATTTGGTATACTTCGCACCAGGTGCCGGAAAAAAGAGAATATATAAAAGATATAATAGGCGCGCTATATTTAAAAAATCAGCAGTATAAACTGGTACCTTCCTATGAACTTTTACTATGTCACGAAAACAAAGGCATGCAAGAGCTTATCAAACTAAACAAGGGTATTGATAGCCTTAACGGAGTTTACTATAATACTTTGAATGAAGGTTTGGCAAATACTTTTCCGGCAATATTAAAATACCCCGAAGGCGCCGGTAGCTCTACAGTTTTTTTAGTTAAGGATAAAGATGAGTACGCTAAAAAAATTAATGAATTTTTGGGGCTTAGCTTAACACGTTACCTGAAAAAGGTAAGGCTTGCCTATAAAAGAGGTAAAGAAAAGGCACAAAGTTATTCAACTTATTTTGGCGGGTCAAAGCGCCATATTATACAGCCCTTTGTTAGCGGGCTGGAATACGATTATAAGGTGCTTGTTTTTTTTAATCATGTTTATGTTTTAAAACGCTTTACCCGCAAAAATGACTTTAGGGCCAGTGGAAGCGGGTTGTTTATTTTTGATGAAAAAGCACCCGATGAAATTTTAGATTTCTCCTATAATATTTATAATAAACTGGCTAATCCGTTTATTTCATTAGATGTTTGCGCGGATGCTGAAAATAGTTATCTGATCGAGTTTCAGGGTGTTAGTTTTGGCCCGTCTACCATGATGAAATCTAATTATTGTTATATCAAAAACGGATCAAAATGGGATTATGTGAAAAAGGATGAAACGTTGGAACAGGCGTTTGTTTATTCCATTTTAAACAATGGATTTTTTAAAAGTAATTGAATTTAAATATTGATCTACCTAAAATGATTAGCCATTGTGGCTTTTAAATGGATTCTCAAAAAAAAATAATATTTATTACACCTGGTTTAGGTAAAGGTGGTGCGGAAACTCAATTGGTTAGGGTTGCAAAGTTTTTAAAAACAAAAAACTTTAACGTACTGATTATTTCTTTAAACCCCATTAATGATTTTAAAACTGAGGATTTACAAGTTATTACCTTTAAAAGCGGAAAAAAGTATCTTGTTCAAAATATACGATCATTATACAAGGTAATTGCCGATTTTAAGCCGGAAGTGGTGGTGGCGTTCATGTTTTCTGCAATTATATGTGCAAGATTACTAAAACTAACATTTAAATATTATTTAATATCTTGTGTTAGAAATTCGGAGATAAGTAACAGGTGGAAATTGCTATTTAAGGCGACTAAAAATTTAGATGATGTAGTCACGTATAACGCGCTGCACTCTAAAACTAATTTAGAACAAATGGGAATAGTTAAGCCGGGAGGGATAGTTATTCCTAATGTTGTTCGTGTTCCGCTTACGGTTACTCATACTAAAAACAATATTTTTACATGGTTATGTGTAGCTCATTTTCGTAATTCAAAGGACTATGAAACTTTGTTTAAGGCTATCTATTTAATTAAGGACAATAAATTTATTGTAAATATTATTGGCAACGTGCACGGGCAAACCTGGCCTTTCGAAACTGTAAAAAACCTGGGCATAGAAGATCATGTTAATATACTTGGATTTTTAAGTGAGCCTGAGCCTTATTTTCACTCAGCAGATGCATTTGTATTGTCATCCAAGTGGGAAGGATCGCCAAATGCCATGTTAGAAGCTATGGCTTCTGAACGCCTGGTAGTCGGATCGGATATAGGCGGGATAAGAGAACTAATTAGTGAGTCCGATTGTGGGATATTGTTTAAACAAGGCGACGAACATCAGTTAGCTGCCGCCATGGTTAAAGTTATGAATATTGCCGAAGATGAATTGAAACTGGCAGGAGATAATGGACGGAAATATATTATAAATAATTTTTCCGAACAGGTAATACTTCATAAATGGGAAGACATTATTTTAAAAAGGTTTAACCCTGTTAAAAACTAGTTTTTGTAAATTAATATAATATAAATTTCGATGGTTAACTATAATGCTTTTTATTTTCCGGATGACGTAATGGCGCTATTATTTTGCTGTTTTGGAATTTATCTGGCATTTAGAATAGGCGCCAAAAACAAGTTCTATTTCCGGCTTTTTCTGGCATTAACGGGTGTTCATATTATTTGTTTGTTTTTTGGCCTCATCATTACAGGTGGTGCCGATGCACGGCAGTATTATCAATCTGCTGTAGACATGACCCCGGCCTCCTGGTTGGCCTCTTTTGGGCAGGGGACAGACTTTATAGTTTTCTTCACCTACCCCTTAATTCATTTATTTGGGCTTTCATATACCGGCGGGTATATCTTCTATTCATGTTTCGGTTTGTGGGGATACTATTTTATCATAAAAGCTATTGATTTTTTAATAAAAAAATACAACCTGCTATATAAAAAGGAGTATTTCTATCTTTTGTTGCTCCCCGGCCTGCATATATGGAATGTAGCCATCGGAAAGGATTCACTCATATTCTTTTCAATAGCACTTTTCTTTGCCGGTGTATTATATAATAAATGGATTTGGATAGGCTTCGGTGGTGCATTAATGGGTTTGGTACGTTCGCCTGTACTGGCGCTTTTTATAGTAGGCCTGGTATTTGGAAATATAATGCTGAATAAAAAAATATCCATTGCGCAAAAGGTTTTTATATGTATTTGTGCAGGCGTGCTTCTATATTTATTGTTACCTGTAATAGAAGCGCGGCTTAACCTTGAAAACGTAGATTATGATAGCATAAGTGACACCATAGACCAAAGGTTATCAGCAAACCAGGCAGGTGGCTCTTCAATCGACATGACAAATGCGTCATACCCCGCAAAGGTATTCGGGTTTCTTTTCAGGCCTTTGTTTTTTGACGCGCACTCGGGGTTAATGCTTTATAGCTCCTGCGAAAACCTTATATGGTTATTAATGACAATAAATGTTTTTTGGAATTTCATAACAAAAACGTTCAGGAGGCGTTACTCCGCTATCTACTTTAGTATTTTAATGAGTTTTCTGTTTCCCGTTTTGGCACAGTCAAGCACGCTGTCTAATTTAGGAATAGCAGTACGAATGAAAACCATGTATTTTACACCGTTGATACTGATGTTTTTCTTGAGTCGTGATACTATTTTACGCAATACAATAAAGAGAAGGCGATCGCGGATACGAAGACAACTGGCTAAACGATAAACCAATAATATCAATCAATATGTGCAAAATTAAGTTGCTTATCATCATAATTTGTGTAGGTATTGGATTGCCTTCCATCGGAAAAAACCACTTAAAGCAAGCAAGTGATACAAAAATTAATGTAAAAACCTTTGGCGCAAAAGGCGATGGCGTAACCGATGATTATAACGCTTTAATAGCCGCAGCCAACTTTATGACCCATAAAGGCTCAGGTACATTATTTTTCCCTAAGGGTACATATTTTATTAAAACCTATAAAACTACAGGGAAACAATACGCGGATATTGAATTTACTAATTGTACCGGTTTAAATGTTATTGGCGATCATGCTGTTATTTCGGTAAATGGAAACTTTAAACGGACTAAAGACTTTGAAGCCGGCAGCCACGGAAATGGCAATAGCTACACCAACGCCATTATTCCTTTTTTATTTACAAAATGCAAAAACGTACTTATACAGGGTTTTGAGATGAACGGGAACGTAAACCAAATGACCAGGGATGAGCATTTGGCCGAAGGCCGCGCACACTTAATATTGCTTAATGAATGTGACAATGTTGTGTTGAGGGATTTGTACCTGCACCATGCACAAAGCGATGGCATTTATATAACCGGTGTAGATAAGCCCTCGTTTAACGTAAAAATATACAATGTTACCTCATCCAATAATGCACGGCAGGGAATGTCGATCACCGGTTTAAGTGGTGGCGAATTTGTTAATTGTAAATTTATTTCTACAGGAGTAACCCAGGGCAATTATGGTTTTCATCCACCCGGCGCAGGGGTAGATATAGAACCCCGGACTTTTAAAGATTACAGGACAGGTAATGTTGTATTTACAAACTGCACCTTTGCTGATAATACCGGCGGACAGTTTATTTGTACCTCGCCGCAAAAAACTTCAAACGTTGTTTTAAGAAATTGTATTGTAAAGGCCGGTGCCAACAGCTCAAAATATACCATGATATTATCTGCTGTAAATATTAATATCGATAGTTGCAATATCGAGTGCCTTAATGGTGATATATATGCCAAGGGAAAATATAACGGCTCAAGTGTCAACATAAACAACTGTACAATCAAGAGCAACTTTAGCGGGATTGTAGCAAAACCCTCCGACGATACCGATACTTTAAACATCAATAATAACACACTAATTTGCACAGCCACCGACGGGCTTAAAGCCTATTTCCCTTATTTAGTATTGAAAAATGTAACATTTATCAACAACAAGATATTTATACCATCGGCCATTGTTGGTTCTAAAAGGCAAACGTCGTTAATCCAAAACGCTATAGTATCAAAAGGAAATAAATTCTATTCCGATAAAAATAATGTTAAACCGGTTGTTTCGTATACAGGCACCTCGAGTGTTAACGATTTATAATTATTTTCTTTATTGCTATTTAAACCTGTGCAATTATTTTTGCTAAATGATAAAACTGATACGAATTACTACTATTCCTGGCTCTTTAAGGGGGTTGCTTAAAGATCAGCTAAGGTATATGAGTGATTTTTATGAGGTTATAGCAGTTTCGGGTAAAGGCGAGGCATTAGATGAGGTTGGGCAGCGCGAGAAAGTAAGAACGCATGCTATAGAAATGAACCGGGCTATCTCACCAACAAAGGATATTAAATCGTTATATAACCTCATCAATTTCTTTAAAAAAGAACGGCCTGATATAGTTCACACCCACACGCCCAAAGCGGGTTTTTTAGGTATGATGGCCGCGTACATAACCCGCGTACCTGTACGCATGCATACGGTAGCCGGTATGCCCTTAATGGAAGCAAACGGAAATAAAAAAAAGGTACTGTTATTTGTAGAGAAGTTAACCTACGCCTGCGCGACCCACGTATACCCAAATTCCTATGGGTTGGAAGAATATATTCTTAAAGAAAAACTAACTACACCAAATAAGGTTAAGGTTATTGGCAAAGGAAGTTCAAACGGTATCGACCTTGATTTTTTCGACCCTGATAAAACGGATATTAATGATTACCCGCAACTACAGGCTGATTTAGACAAGTTTGCAGCCCCTGATAAATTTAATTATATTTTTGTAGGGCGTTTGGTTAAGGATAAGGGGATAAATGAACTGATAAGCGCCTTTGTTAAAGTGCATGAGAAATTTCCCGCCTCAAATTTAATTTTGATAGGTGATTTTGAACGAACGCTCGACCCGGTATCGGCGGAAACGGAAGAGCTGATAAATAAGCACGATAGCATTTATTTTATAGGCTATCAAAAGGATATCCGCCCATTTTTAAAAGTTTCGCAGGCAATGGTGTTCCCCAGCTACCGCGAAGGGTTGCCAAATGTGCCGATGCAGGCAGGGGCATTTAATTTACCGGTAATATGCACAAACATTGTTGGCTGTACTGATATTATTGAGAACGGTGTTAATGGAATAATGGTTGAACCAAAATCATCTGCCGAATTATATGACGCGATGATAGAAATTCAAACCAATAAAACGTTGTACAGCAAACTACAGACAAATGCCAGGGAAATGATAAAGGCACGTTACGCGCGGCCCTATCTTTTTAACGAAATACGAAAGGAATATGAATCGGCTTTAAGCCAACATTCATTATAAAATATACCAAATGAAAATACATCATACCTTAAAACTGTCATCATCACTTGAGCTTGGCAATACCATAGCCGAATTAAGGGCAAAGGGTGAAAAAATCATCTCACTGGGCCTTGGCGAGCCCGAGTTTAATACGCCCGACAACATTAAGGAAGCTGCAATAACTGCCATCAGGGATGGTCATACCAGGTACGCAGCCGCCAATGGTTTGCCCGAGCTAAGGGAACTGGTAGCGCAAAAACTAAAAAATGATAACCGTATTGATGCGCTTGCAAGCGAAATAATGATAGTGCCGGGGGCAAAAAACGCTTTGTTTTTAGCTTTGGCGGCTATACTGGAGCCCGGTGATGAAATAATAAACTTTACGCCTTGTTATGTAAGCAATATCCCGCTGATATACCTTGCCGAGCCGCAGTGTACCGCTATTAATATCGATATGAAGAAGGAAGATTTCAGTATTGATATTAATGAATTTAAGGCGAAGGTTACTGATAAAACAAAGGCGGTATTATTAAATTTTCCCAACAACCCTACCGGCGTTATTATGAAGCAGGCGGATGTTAAGGAAATTACCGAATTCTGCATCAGCAAAAATATCATCATTATTTCTGATGAAATATATGAGCCGGTTTATTTTAGCGATGAGCCTTTTGTTTCGCCGGCGCAGTTTGATACCGAAGGGCAAAACGTGATCACTATAAACGGTTTCAGTAAATCCTACTCCATGACAGGGTGGCGCATTGGTTACCTGCATACCAAAAACAAGGAGTTGTTGCAGGTTATTTTACGTATCCATCAGCAAATAAATACTAATACGCCGGTATTTACGCAATATGCCGCTATTGAAGGGCTAAAAAATAATAGCGAAACGCTTATCAACTTTAAAAAAGATTTAAAGTTTCGTGCACAGTATGTTTATGATAAAATCAACTCGGCCAAAAATGTGAGCATAGTAAGGTCAACCGGTGGTATATTTGGTTTTATGAACATATCAAAAACCGGTATGAACTCTGATAAGTTTTGTGTCGAATTTTTAAAGGCGCAAAAAGTGGCTATACTGGCAGGTAATGCCTTTGGCGATAACTTTGACGACCATTGCCGCATATCACTGGTAAATACCAATGAGCTAATAATTGAAGGTGTTGACCGTTTGCTGGAATTTGTAAATCAACTATAAAAGGAATGAATATTCTTTTAACAAAAACGTATTTTAAGGACGACCTGGAGTATATGAAATCGGGATTGGTTGCTGATGATATACACTTTATTGACCCCGGTAAATATGACGAGGATACATTAATAAATGCCATCAAAACGGATAAAATTGAAGTTTTGTTAGGGGATGTGTTTACCGCCGCGATATTAAACGCTGCACAAGACCTGAAGCTAATACAAATACCCTGGACAGGGGTCGACCGTGTTAATTTTAGCCTGTTAAACGGTTATGATATAAAAATATGCAACTCGCACAGTAACTCACTAATAGTGGCCGAACATGCAGTAAGTTTGGCGCTATCGTTATTACGCATGCTGCCCTATCACGACCGTAAACTAAGGGTAGGTAATTGGTGCAGGCCCTCACAAAACGGCAATAATGATTTTTATCCGCCGGTTTCACTGGTAGGGCAAAGCGTGGGTTTTATAGGTTACGGCGCAATTGCTAAGGATATACGCCGGTTATTAAGCGGGTTTAACTGCAAATATTACGCGGTAGTAAACAATATACAAAAGCATAACGCCGATGATTTTGAATGGCTGGGCAATCAGGATGAAATAAATGCATTAGCAACTAAGGCTAAAATTATTTTTGTAGCCGCTGCGCTTACGCCTCAAACTACCGGCATCGTTGGTAAGGATTTTTTAGAGGCTATGGGCGAAGATGGATATATCATTAATATTTCCAGGGGCCAGCTTATTGATGAAGAAGCCATTTACCTTGCTTTAAAAAATAACACCATAGCCGGCGCTGCTTTAGATACCTGGTACCAATATCCAAAAGGCGGGCAGGATGCTACCTTGCCATCTAAATATAATTTCCAGGAGCTTGATAATGTAATCATGTCGCCGCATAGGGCTGGCTTTTTAAAGGATAAAATGCCGCATTTGGATGATGCTGTTACCAATATCAATAACTTATATAACGGCAAACCGCTAATCAATATTATAAATAAGCAAAACAGTTATTAGTATGAGTGATGGTCCGGGTTATTTAAATGAAGCTCAGATAGCTGCGCTAAAGCAAAATGCACCGCTGCAGGATAAACCCGTGTTTGATTTTTTTACCCGGATAATTGATATTTTATTATCACTGATTTTTATCCTGCTTACCTCGCCAATATTAATTGTAGTCGCCATTGCTGTAAAAGCAACCGACGGCGGCCCTATATTTTACTCACAGGACCGCACAGGCTTAAAGGGCAAACCTTTTAAATTGATTAAATTCAGATCGATGATTGTAGGCGCCGATAAAATTGGCGCTAAATTCAGGTCGTACACCAACGATGAAAGGTTTACCCGCATTGGCAAATTCATAAGGGAATACCATATTGACGAACTACCCCAGTTTTTTAACATACTAAAAGGCGATATGAGCATTGTGGGCCCAAGGCCCGCATTAACATTTCATATTGATTATTATGAGCCCTGGGAATTGGTACGCGCGCGTGTTAGGCCGGGCCTTACCGGTTTATCGCAGGTATCGGGCGGCAACGCGTTATCGTGGGACGAAAGGATAGTTGTAGATGTGTATTATGTAAGGCACCGTAACTTTTATAATTATATTTCAATAATATGGCGCACTTTTACACAACTGTTTTATAAAAAGGGCATACATGGGCGCGATGGGATAGTGAAAGGCTGGACGCGCGGACTGCCTGCAGGCTATATGGATGAAACAATGAAAAATAAGAATTAATTTTGCAGCTATGCTTGATACAGAACGTATTTATTTAAGGCCACTTGAACGGGAAGACCTTCCATCAAGGGTTAAATGGGTTAATGATCCGGAAACGCGGCGGACATTGATGTTTGATTACCCGCTTTCGCTGTCAAAAACTCAAAAATGGTTCGACCAGATATTGATGGATAAAACCAAAATTAATTTTTCTATCATCAGCAAAACCGATAACAAGCTTATTGGTATGACCGGCCTGTTAGATATAACTACTGTGCATAGCCGCGCCCAAATGTATATTACCATAGGCGAAAAGGACTACTGGGGCAAAGGCCTGGCATCAGAAATTATACAAGCGCTGCTCGAATACGCTTTTACCGAGGTTAACCTTAACAAGGTTTATTTATATACCATACCGGCAAATGACCGTGGCCGAAAAGTATATGAAAAGAATGGATTTAAAAACGAAGGTGTTTTAAAACAACACTACTTCTGCGTAGGCGCATACCAGGACCTGTATGTTCATGCCGTTATGCGCGATGATTGGAAAAAAGATTGATATGAACTTATTACTTACCTGTGCCGGAAGAAGGAACTACCTGGTAAATTATTTTAAAGAAGCATTAAACAACAGCGGCAAAGTTATTGCCTCCGATGCGCAGTTAAATGCCCCCGCTTTAGTTGATGCGGATATAGCTGTTAAAGTGCCCTCTATTTATGCCGACAACTACATAGATACATTACTTGATGTTTGCAGAGAATACAAAGTAAATGCCATCATTTCATTAAATGATTTGGAGCTGCCCATACTTGCAGCAAATAAGAAAAAGTTTGAAGATTTGGGAGTAACCGTAATTGTTTCGGATACATCGGTTATCGATATCGCCTTTGATAAATGGAAAACCACACAGTTTCTCGAAAGCATAAACGTTAAAACAGCGAAAACCTTTATCGACTTAGAAAAGGCATTGCAGGCTATTGAAAATGGGGAGTTGAAATTCCCGCTGGTAATTAAACCGCGCTGGGGCAGCGCCTCTATTGGCATCGAGTTTCCTGAAACGCTCGACGAGCTGAAAAAAGCTTATGAGCTGCTTGCTTTACGTTTAAGTAAAACCATATTGGCCAATGCAAGCCAGGAAGATGCAGCACATGCCATACTTATCCAGGAAAAATTAGATGGCCAGGAATATGGCATGGATGTGCTGAATGATTTACAGGGTAATTTTGTTGCCGCCTTTGCCAAAAAGAAACTGGCCATGCGTGCCGGCGAAACCGATAAATCAATATCTGTTGTTGATGAACGCTTTGCCGAAACCGGTAAAAAGCTGGGTTCATCACTAAAACATATCGGTAACCTCGACTGCGACATATTTGAGTATAAAAACGAGTTATATGTTTTGGAATTAAATCCCAGGTTTGGCGGCGGGTATCCATTTACACATGAATCGGGCGCAAAAATTACCAATGCTATTGTTGGATGGCTAAATGGCAATAACGATATAAGTGAGTTTCTGAATTTTCAACCCGGCCGCGCATTTTCTAAGTGCGACCGTTTAATGTCTGTACCTGTTTAAAGCTATGAGCAACAATCCGAAAATATGGCTATCCAGCCCGCATATGGGCGATAACGAATTTAATTTTGTAAAGGAAGCCTTTGATACCAACTGGATAGCCCCGCTTGGCCCGCATGTAAATGGTTTCGAGCATGATTTGGAGGAATTTACAGGCTCAAAATATGCAGCAGCATTAAGCTCGGGAACAGCGGCATTGCACCTGGCTCTAATTATGCTGGGCATAGGGCCGGGTGATGAGGTAATTTGCCAGAGCTTTACTTTTTCAGCTACAGCTAACCCTATTGTGTATTTGGGGGCATTACCGGTATTTATAGATAGCGAGCCGGAAACATGGAATATGGACCCTGAGTTATTGGAACAGGCTATAAAAGATGGTATTGCTAAAGGTAAAAAGCCTAAGGCTATTGTTCCTGTTCACCTTTACGGCATGCCGGCTAAAATAGAACAGATTATGGCTATAGCCAACCGGTATGATATACCTGTTATCGAAGACGCTGCTGAGGCTTTAGGGTCGACAATAAACGGTAAGGCAGCCGGAACTTTTGGCGTAATGGGCATACTATCATTTAACGGAAACAAAATAATTACTACCAGCGGTGGTGGGGCATTAATTTCGGACGAAGAAAAGTTTATTACACAATCCCGCTTTTTAGCTACCCAGGCTAGGGATAACGCCCCGCATTATCAGCATTCGCAAATTGGGTATAATTACCGGATGAGCAATGTGTGCGCAGGTATAGGCCGCGGGCAAATGCAGGTTTTGGCCGATCGCGTTAACCAGCGCAGAAAAGTATATGAGTATTATGTAGCGAACTTATCAAACCTGCCCGGAATTACGTTTTTACCCGAGCCTGATGGATATTTCAGCAACCGCTGGCTTACTACCATATTAGTCGACCCTGAAAAAGCAAACGGGATTGACAGGGAAGCCATCAGGATATCATTAGAAAAAGAAAATATTGAATCCCGCCCATTGTGGAAACCCATGCACCTGCAGCCAGTGTTCCAAAAATACTCATCTTATATTAATGGCATAAGCGAACAACTGTTCAATACCGGTTTATGCCTGCCTTCCGGTTCTAACCTCACAGAAAATGACCTAAACAGGGTGGTAAATAATATTAAGTTAAATTATTAATAAATTCTTTTCATTTTTTAGTAATACTAAAACTTAACATTAATATCATTTAAACAAAACTATTAGCCCCTTAAATTTGTTAGAAGTTTAGAGTTACTTTATTGTGTTGCGAAATACGATATAATACTGTAACTTATTAATTATTTTAGATAAATAATTATAAAGCAATAAAGTTATTTAATATTAATTTACAAGCAAAAAAAAAAATTTTTATTTATCCTTAACATAAAGTAACTTGCCATTGCATCAATACCTTGTTAACAGTGATATAATTTATATATGAAAAAATATTTATTATTTAATGGAGCCATACCCCGGTGGATTATAATAATATTAGATTTTTTTCTGGTTGCAATATCATTTTCATTTTCTTTTTTCATTGTCCACCGCTTTGAGTTTATAAATATATTAAGGGGTTATTTTTTTATTTATACATCCCTGTATTGTATTATTTCGCTTATTGTAATGTATGCACTGAGAATACATACAGGGCTTATCAGGTATTCAAATACGCGCGACTTAGTACGCATATTTGCTTCGGCGTTTATAAGTTCGATAATATATTTGCTGCTTGCAAACCTGTTGATAGTGCCCATGCTGCACCTGAAAGCAATCAGGAATGATACTATTATGCTTGTTAACTTTTTTGTTTCAAGCACAATACTTATTATGTTTCGTATTACTGTTAAAGGAGCTTATTTTTATATAAAAAATAATTCAAACGATAAAAAAACGGTAGTGCTGATCTACGGGTCAGATCATAATGCTGTATTAATTAAACAGGCACTTGAAGCCAGTGAAGGCACGAATTTTATTATTGCAGGTTTTATTGATTATCATACCAGCAAAATAAATAATCAGATAGAACAAACCAAAGTTTACAGCATTAGTTCGCTTGCAAAGCTTAAGCAAAAACGCAATGTTGAAAAACTGATAATTATGAATCATGACCTTGAAGAAGGTGTTAAAAAGGATGCGCTTGAAAGGTGCCTTGCCTTGGATATCCAGGTGCTTACCGTGCCGCCTTCCGAGCAATGGATATACGGCAAGCTTAATATACAGCAAATTCAATATCTAAAGATAGAAGACCTTTTACAACGTAAACCTATTCAAATTGATACAAGGCGTATTTCCGAAGATTTACAGGGAAAACGTGTATTGGTTACCGGCGCCGCAGGTTCAATAGGATCGGAAATTGTGCAACAAGTGCTTCAATATGGGCCAGCTATGGTTATTGTGTGCGATCAGGCCGAGTCGCCTTTGCATGAACTAAGTTTGCAAATACAAGAAAGCTTTCCTCATACTCCAATTAGGGTGTTTATTGCTGATATAAGGAACTATAACCGGATGTATAAACTGTTTTTTGATTATAACCCCGAAGTAGTGTTTCATGCTGCGGCATATAAGCATGTACCGATGATGGAAGAAAACCCTACCGAGGCAGTTTTAACTAATATACTGGGCACTAAAAATATTGCCGACCTTGCGGTTGCCTTTGATGTTGGTAAGTTTGTTATGGTATCTACCGATAAGGCAGTTAACCCTTCCAATATAATGGGTACAACAAAACGTGTTGCAGAAATTTACATCCAATCGCTTAAAAACAATCCTCATAACAAAGCTAACACCTGCTTTATTACTACCCGGTTCGGTAATGTATTAGGCTCCAATGGTTCGGTTATACCCAGGTTTAAGGGACAAATAGAAAAGGGTGGCCCATTAACAATTACCCATCCGGAGATTACCCGGTATTTTATGACTATACCCGAGGCGGTGCACCTGGTACTGGAAGCAGGAACTATGGGCGCGGGCGGAGAGATATTTATTTTTGATATGGGTGAGCCGGTAAAAATTATAGACCTGGCTTTGAAAATGATAAAATTGGCAGGTTTAAGGCCGGAAAAAGACATAAAAATTATATATACCGGCTTAAGGCCAGGTGAAAAATTGTATGAAGAGTTGTTAAACGATGGCGAAAATACCCTGCCGACCTACCACAAAAAAATTAAGATATCAAAAGTAATTGACTACGACTACGAACAAGTACTGGCCGACATTGAAGAATTATTCGCGCTGAATAAGAAAAACGATGTAATGGCTGTAGTGAATAAATTAAAAGAGATAGTTCCGGAATTTATCAGTAAAAACTCAGAATTTGAGAAGCTTGATAATAGAGATTTCGCCAAGGTAAAACACGAAGTATCTGCAATTTAAATATTTCTTTTTTGCACTAAATACAGCAAACAGCCCCATTCCCGCATAAATCCATATAATGCATTGTGCGATATTTTCGGAGTTACCAGCCATATTCCAAATAAACTTCTCCCCAATCTTATATAATTCTCTTTAAGAAAACTTATATAATTTTATATTTTAATATCAATCCTGCCTAATTGCTCCGATCGGAATACACAACTGTAAATTCACCTTTGACCACTTAACGCTCCTTTTATTTTCTGAATCACTCTCCTTAATGTTTCTGTAGATTCCCAGGTATTCAAACGTGTAATAACATGCTCGTTTATAACTGTACTTTTATTGACAGATAACACCTCAGCGTAAATTTCTAAAAGCTTTTTGCAGCCGTTAATTGGGATATCGCTCATCTGTTCTATACAGCAGGCTAACAGGTTTTCCAATGCCCTGTTATGCTTTTTCGATATTTGGAACATATTTGAAATAACGAGATCTGTAAAACGCTTTAACGGCGCAAGCTCAATTTGTTCATGCTTGCCGATAATCTTTCCTATGGCATCGCTATCCATATGTTTCTCAGTTACGCCCTTTATCCATAATTCCGCAGCATAGGTCCGAACCGTTTTATCGCTACTAATCATACAAGATGCAATGAACAAATTAGACATAGTACCGTGTCGATAATTTAAAGTTAAAAGCGTTTCAAGTGTATAAATGATTAATTTTTTGCTATTTTCTTCTGAAAAGTCAATGTATCTTAACCCTTTGTTAATGATATGGGCAAGTAGAATTTGCGGCTGATGTGGATTTAAATAAAGCAGGCGTTTGATGTCATTATGTTCTGCGGAGATATATTCAAATTTGAGTTCTATATAATCGTAAACTGAAGGTTCAATTTCCTTTTGAGCTGGAAGTATTTTACTCAAAACTGTTTTAAACGCAGATGTCTTTTTTTGTTTATCACCGAAATTGATTCTGATAATTTTTCTTCTGGCAGGAACGTCGACATTCTTACGTAATTTGTAATCATACTGCTGCCAAACATAATCTTCCACTAATGAATCCCACCCAAACTCGCCGTTAAGATAGGTATCCGATAAACTGGAAAATAAGATCCATTCGGCATCAATATCCGGCGATGACTTAGATACGCCAGCGACAAGCCAGGCTGGCTTGAGCTGGTAACTATCTTTAGGATGCTGATCTTCACCAAGAACTAATCCCATAAGTTCCCGGTATTCCCCTTTAAGGTTTTCGTTAGCTAACTTAATTGCCTCTGTCTGATTGCCTGGAAGGCAGCGGGCTATCGCAATCTGAAAGTCCATATCCCCTGGAATAACATTCGCTTTCTGATAGCGGCTCAAACGTTCAATCAGCGTAATTGGAGAAACCCAACAAGGTTCATGTGTGGGTGTAGACAGTAAGGGCAGACTGATCTTTCTCTCCAACATAAAAAAAGCATTCAACAAAATATGTTTATGGGGTTTATATCCCAGTGAATGCGTATAGATACCCCAGGGCTTTATGCCACCAAGTCGCATTTTATAACCGTCCCATTTGGCTTTCTTTTCATCCTCTAACTTTACGAAGGATTGTTGCATTAACCTTATTGGTTCAGCAGCTATAGGATTAAAACTAACCAGTAGTTGGCCAAAACTTGTAAAAAACTTAGCCAGCATACTGTCTAAATAGCCCATGGAACTGGTCCAGTCGCTTATTATCATTTTATATGCGCGCTGAAAAGCCGGCATTAGCTTAAGGATATTATCTGCCGTCATCTCATTTTGAAATTTCAGAATAGCTGCAGGCAACAGATCAAAGTGATAAGTTTCATTTTGATCAAATGACTGGCTGGCTAAAAAGACAAACTCATCAAAGGTTTCAGGCATTCGAATCTCAACAAAATTTGAACCGGCATCGGATAGATCATTTTCTATTAAAGTTTCATCGTTTATAAACTCTTTTGAGAAATCAGTTAAAACATTCCTTGCTTCAGAAAACAATGCTTCATAATAAGCTTTAATGGTTTCTTTAATGGGTTCGGAGTTTGTCTCACCATATTTCTGTATCAGCTTGGCAGCCTTGAGCTGTAGATTATTGTCCTGGTGTATAAAGGCTTGACAAGAGATGATACAAATTTGTTCCCGCTGTTCCGGATATTTTTTAGCCAGCTTATCTAAAACCATTAAGGCTGAAGACACGGCTGTTTTAGATTCAGCCGTTAATACCAAAGGTACGTGATCCAGAAAGGAAGAGATCGCAAACTCAGGTTCAATCGCTAAATCTTTAAATAATTTTAACACCACATTGTAGGGCTTGCTGTTTGCGGAGTTGAAAGTATTTAAGAGTTCGTTTTGAAAATGTAACAACTCTGCTTTTGTCGGCTCCAGAAACATAAAAAGATCCATAAACCAATTGGAAGCGGATTGATTAAAGTTCCTTGTTGCTGACGAAATGCTTTCTTTTAAAAGTCTTTCCCTGTTGATCTTTCCTTCCTTCATGTATAGTTTCAGGGCATCCATCCACCGGCCCGGAGCAGAGTTATCCTCAAACTGCTTATAGTTTTCAGCACCATGCAGGTTTGTTTCAAACTCAAATAAATACCAGATATGGTCTTTTAAGGTGACGTCTCTTTTTAAAAGATTTTCGGATTTATATTCAAATTTCCAGGTTTTTTCTTTTCTGGGGAAAATGAGCTCCGGCAATATTTTAGCAACCATTTGTCTGCTGATCTGCAGATAACCTTGCTCAACCAATTCTAAATACCAATCATAATCGAAGTAATTACCAACGTAGTCCTGCAAAGAGAGTTTATCAACGTAAGCATTGAACCAATCCGGGCAAAACCAGGTTAAGATCGGCGTCAACTTTTCTCGGTTGATGATACCGTAAGAAGTACTTTGCTCAAAATCTTTTTGATTGAAACAGATAAATGCGGCCGTGCTTAAGATTTGACTTTGGGCTTGTGTTCCCCTGGACGAATAAGATGAACTTGTGCCTTGTTGCACAAATTCCGAGTAATATTTTTGAAGCTTTTTAAGTGCAGGGTACAGCTCCTTTTTTTGTCCCTTGTCCAGTTTTTTTAAAAATGGGATTATATCCTTTTCTTTTTCAACAATACTGGTGAATTCTTCAATAATAGTCATCGCAGTTTAGTTAACAATTAATTTTTTCACTGCTAATATGTGTTTACAAATGCCCCGCTCACCCTGGTTTTTACTGAACCAGGTACAGGTACATTGCTCTTTATCTCCATTAAGCATAACTATATGCTTAACGCCACCGCCTTCTACTTGCGCTTCTATTTTATCATCCTGTCGCGAAATGATTTTTACCTTCCCTTCGAGCAATAGCTTTTCAGCGTCCTTCAATCTCGGATTAAGGCTCATTATGCGGCTTAGCTTAAATGGTAGTCGTCTATAGAAGAAATTATTTTCATCCAAATCGTATCCTAATAAGCCAATTGCTGAAAGCCGGCCAGTTATATTCTCTATTTTTTGTAAGTCCAACCCTTCGTTAACAGCAAGTAAGGTTGCATTGAATTCCTGGTTGGCGTAACTGTAATTGTCCACAAGCTCTACCCACTGGTCAGGAATATCTTCGATCAATGATTCCAATGCGGCGCCCTCGCCGGAAAATCCACGCCAGGTATCCCTTGATAATGATAAAGTAAATCTTATAGCTCCAATATAAACCTGCCAGGTAGTTGCTTGCATAGTAGCATGAGGAAATACTCTTAACTCATCAGCAATTGCCAATAAAGGTTCAATTAGTTTTAACCGGTGTATCCCGCCAATAATTATCGCATCGTTGGATTTTACCGGTGAAAACATAGGCTTGCCCCCTCTGATTAATAAATAATAGTCTGTTTTAGGTTTACCTGTTGGTATGGTTTTAAATAACTGTAGTGCCTGGAGTCGATTGAACGAATGAACCTTTTCAGATTCGGAAAGAAACATTTGTACTGAGGTTAGCCCCTTTATCCATTTAACAGGCAGGGGAACTTTTCGCTCTATTATTTTTTCGCTTTCCCGGTGTAACCCAACCTCTTTTTGTCCGATAGAGAGTAACACATTTTCGTTTTTACGGATACTGCTTAAGGCGGAAAGCATGGGTTGATTAAAATCCACATTGGTAGTGCCGTTTTCTAAAAATTCGCCATCGTGCCCTTCACCTAAAATATCTACCCGCGCATAAACCCCTGCACAGTGAGAAAATCCCTCAAATCTGATTTTTTCATTACCGGCAGTAACAATAGGATCTTTTAAAAGGGCAAGCTGAAAAGGGGACAAATTGAAACTGGATTGCACAACATTTGAGAGTGTAAGCAGGCATCGCGCCGTTGTATATGGGTCAGTTAGGCGGCCCCAGAAAAAGCATGGCGCATTTTTCTTTTGTACTTCACTGTATTTCGCCAAAAACAATTCGTCTAAAGAATTAGACTTGTTTAATGCAGAAGATTTATTGTATTGATAGGTGATGGTATCTGACATTGTGATAAAGGAGCAAGGGTAATAACTTAACTAAAATAGGTAGAATTTTAGTTAAGTTACATAATATTTAGCGTTCAAATGGCATAAAAACTTTCACGTATCTGCACCAAAATATTTTCCGCTATTTGAATATCCGGCTTAACGGGCAACGAAGACTTCTCATAAGCTAATTTTATCTCTTCCATTTTTTCTTCAACCATTTGCATCAGGTCGTTAAATTCAAACTCTCCATTGCGGATCTTCAAAAGAAAATCGCGGTCTTCTCTTTTGACAATTACTTCTTTCCGTAACGCTATTTCTTCGGCCATGTTAAGCAGCCGAAAAGTATGCATCATATTCTTCGCATCGTAGTTTTTGCCATGCGATAATGTACTTTGATACCGGGCTTCATTCCGCTTTTCTTCCCATTCCAAATACTCTTTGTATTCCCGGCAATAGATTGAATAACTATCCTTATTAAAATTCATTACAGCTATATTCTCTAAACCTTTAGGGACAGAACTTAACTGCACATCATCTGCATCAGGGCCAGAGATAATTCCCTTAAACCGGGCATTTGTCAACTGCCTTTGATGATATAGTAAATAAACGTTCCTGAAATGATCTAGATTAATCAAACCACATTCATCCTGATTGAAACCATGCTCCTTTAACCATTCTCTTAAGGGGACGCTGCCATTGTTGTGGATCACAAAGCAAAAATCCAACACCGATTTACGTTCGGCATCCATTGGCTTATTGATCTTTTTGTTTAAACCCCTGGCTTTCTTAATTTGTGTTTGCGCGTAACCGGCAAAAGTATCCAAGCAAAGCTTCGACAAAAAAGCTTCAGGCTTAATAAGATCCATCAATGGATGGCGATAAAGCATAAACTCCTTTGGGGTGCTTAACAGCTCCAATATGTTGGGATTGTTTTTTGTCAATAAATCTAAAAAACGACCTATTTCAAAGTAAACCTCATCGTTGGTTGCATTGGCAATCTGGTCCTGTTGTTCAAATCCGTAAAGCTGCTTTTGAGGCATAATGAAAACACCTTTCTTATCCACATCAGAGCCTTTAACATTTAGGTTATAAGCTGTACTGCCGCTAATACAATCAAGTAGGATAAGTTCTTTTTGTTGTTTTAGCTGGTCGTAGTTCATGGCTGTATATATTTTCTAAAGATATTATTCAATTCATCCGGGTACTTCTTTTCGGATGAAAGCATCGGTATCTGCTCTTTGCACCAGTTAAGTGTATCACTTAGCCATTGATTGAGGGCAGGAACAGGCGTTATCAAAGCTTTTTCATCGGCTATCTTTTTCCTTTCCAGTAACTCATCGATTGCGTTTTGAATTTCAATGTCAGGTATAATAACGCGCAGTTTCTCAAATTCCATAGGCGGTACCGTTTGCTTTACCACGATCCACAAGCAAGCTAATGCCGGGCGAAGTGCATAGAAGTAGCGCTTCAACTTTACCTGTTCTGTTTGCAGATCGTCCCGAAGCGTGTTGTGCGCCATTGATAAATAGTGATTAGCGCCGGACCGTAATGAGAAATAATGGGGCATCAGCTTACGCAAGTCATCAGCAAAAGTTGAATCTCCCTGATATACTATTGGCGATTGTAGCCATTCGTACAGCGTGCTGTTTGATTTCAGAAATAGCTTTAATGCCTTTTTGATATCCCAACCGGCTATATCCAACACCTCGTTAACCGGCAATCCCACATTATCGGGCAGATCCGTTATACCCAGGTAATCGTTTACTTTTCGGGTATATATAAATCGCACATCAAAATCACTATCAGGCGAGGCAAAGCCCCAGGCCCGGCTGCCCGACTCACACGCATACAATATTTTTATATTTTCCGACTGCTCTAATTCGACCAGTTTTTGGAGGATGATTTTCTTCATGCTAAATTATATATAAGGGTACAAAATATAAATGAAAGAGCAATAATCAGCGTGTGTCTTTCAGGATTCGAACCTGCCCGCTTACGCGGTTTCACCGGCGAAGTATCACACACTTACGGCATCTTTCATTATGTTTTAAAAAAGGGCAAAAAGCAACTGATGCGTTTTTACTGAGCTACTATGCGAAATAAATCGCTGGGCGGATTTGAACCACCGGCCTTCCCTTCCGGGACGCTCTAACCGAAGTATCACCAGTTTACGGCACCTTTTTTAGGTTTAGGTATTCTAAAAAGAAGAGCGACAGTCCGGCAAGCGTGTTAAACGTGACAGGTTGAAGTAACGCTTGCCTACGGCATCTTCTTTATATTAAAAAAGGGTAAAAAGCAACAAGTGACTGTGGTGTGCTGTCCTCTACCAAACTGAGGTACCTTTACAGGGCCGGACTCGAACCGACGACCGCAGCGTTGAAGTAACACTCGTTTACGACACCTTTTTTATTTTCAATTTTTTAAAAGAAGGGCAAAAAGCAATAAGCCATTCATACCCGTCCGTAGCTAATGCCCGGCAACGGGTCCTGGTCGAAGTAAGACTTATTTACGACACCTTCTTTTATTTATTATTCCCCCTTTAGGGGGTTAGGGGGCATAAGGAGCAACAGGCGAACGCGGGACGGGGGCTCGCTGTAGGGACTCGAACCCTCAGCATGATTTACATCACACTGCCCACCCCCTTCATGAGCGAAGTAACCCGTTTCTACGGCATCCTTATATTTTAATTTTTTTAAAGTATGGGGCGTTAGCTTCCCCCATACTTGGTTTAGAGTTCTATGTTATTGATTGCGTCTAAAGCCGAGCCTCCATTTTCTAAGGCAGCTAACGCCTCAAAAACTTTATCGCTCCAGCCTGCTACCAGGTAAACATCGTTCTGCAGCAATCGCAGTGGCGCTTGTCCATAACCTGCCAGGTCGAACAGGTACAGCTTTGCGCCGGGCGCTACTTTAGCCTTATAACGGCTCCACTGGAACTCGATATGCTGCGAACCACCGACTTTGCTATCCCATAATTGGCAGTCGGTAAATAGCATTACCTTGTCCATTTGCACTTTGCGGTCCAGCAGATCTTTTACCACCAGGTAACCGTTGGTTGAATAGCCCACCTCGTTAGCGCGTTTGTACAGTTCCTGTACACCAGCCAAAACGTTGGTGCGTGGCATAGCAATAATTTTCCAGCTATCGCCGAATATACCTGCCTGTACATTTTTGCAACGCGATTGCAGCAACATGGCCAGTACTAAGCCAATATCTATGTTTCGTATTTTAGACTTCGCCGATATAGCCTGACCCATCGATCCCGAAACGTCGCAGGCCAGCAACACACGTGTTTCATGGTCAAAACCCTTGATATTAGCCGCGCTTGCCTGTACTGCTTTTTCCAAAGCATCCAGCAATTCGCCGATGTAGCCTTTGTTGCCCGAAAATAGCGCAGTTAACTTTTGGCTTAAGCCTTTCATTTGCGTTTCTGCACCTGTCGCTATCAATTCACGGTAAGCCGCCAGATAGCGGAACGGGAACTGCTTTGCTTTTGCCACCTGTTCTGCATCGGCCAGCGTTGCGCATACTTTCTGAAAGTGTGCGTAGCTTACGCCTGCTTCCTGTAAGTTACGCAGGTTACGCAGCAGGGCCATGTAGCCCAGCTTACCACTGTCTATCAGTTCTTCCCATTTAGCGCGGAATGCTATAGCTTTTGCCTCGTCGCTGTCAAAGTTCAGCTGCCCTAATGCCGACAGTTCGGTTTCCCAGGTATAAGGCGTTTGCAGCTCATTGTTCACAATTTTGTTGAACAGCCCCTGCTGCAATTCATCCTTTGCCTTAGGGTGAACCAGGAACAAAGCATCACGCAACTTGATAGCGCCATCGCGATTGTACTTGGCAAACTGGTACTCGTCGAAACGGTTGAATGCCGTTGTCAAACCCTTCTGCAACTGCTTGCTCAGGCGATTCAGCTTTTTAGTGCCTTTGCGTTCGTTCATCAGTTCATAACAGGCCAATAGCTCGGTGATCTCATCCGCACGACCAACCACCCCATCCGTAACCCGGGCGACCAGATCATCGCCCGAGTGCAGCTTAGCCAATTCAGTAACCAAGACCAATGGCACCGAACGCATATACATTTTGGTACGTGCATACACCGCCAGCTTACCCACAAACACAGGGTCGCATTTGGCTATTAAGCCGCGTAAACGGGTTAAACGCTCCTCGTTCTTTTCGTAGAACGAATCATTCAGGCTCCAGGTAACTACCGATGTGTATAGTTCCATCTCCGCGCTCATTGCATAAGCTTTTGCGCCCTCGTAGTTAGTGACCTGTGTTTTAGCCTTGTTTAGTAAATTAAATTTCATTGGGAACCTCCCTTTCTTGTTTTGTATGATACAAAGGTTGACACCCACTGCGCAGTGTATTTGCGCAGATGAAAATATTTTAAAAAAAGTTGGAATTTATTTTACTGAAGGGAGATATTGGGCATATCCCTGCGGGAATAAATTAAAACTGGTCATGAACAATTAATTAATTGTCTGGCTACATACTTCTATCGAATACGAATTATTGATTAACTTGGCTAAATTTGTTGCAGCTACACCGTTTACTATGATAAACAACATAAAATTTAAGAATTATAAACTCTTCAAAGATGAACAGGAACTTGAACTCCGGCCGATCACAATCGTAATCGGTAAGAATAATTCAGGCAAAAGTGCCATCGGCAAATTGCTGACGATGTTATCCGGAAGTTTTTCAGGAAGTTTTAGTGCTCCTTTGCAATTGGAAACCGGGAGTGTTCGCGTCGGGAATAGTTACGAGGATATTTTCTATAATCGTGAAATTACGGTTGCCCCGATTGAATTGACTATTTCAAGTGAGAGTGAAAAATTGCAAGTTTCAATTACTGGGGACCGAACTTACAACATCAAGATAAGCAAATACTCTTTGAATGATAATAACGTAGATATCGCAAAAAATAAATTTAACGGGTTTTTAACTAATGCGGTCGAGATCAAGACTCTGAAGCTCGATTTTGATTATATAGAATCGTTTAGAAAGTTTCCTACTCCGACTTTCAGCGACATTTTTGGTGAATATTCAAAAATCGGCCTCTCGGGTGAAAATGCTTATAAACTTTTAGCTCAATATCATGAAAACCACGACGATACTTTGGATCTGATCAGCAAGTGGTTTTCAGAAAATTTCGAGGGATGGAGATTGAGCGTCAAGGATGTTTCTGGCACTTCAAAATCTTATGAGGTTGTTTTGGAGAACGATTTTATAAAACCAATCAATATTGTAAATACAGGGTCCGGAATACGACAATCTCTCCCGCTTGTAGTGAGATCATTTATGCCTGTTGAAGATGAAATCCGCATAATTACTGAAGAACCTGAAACTCATTTGCATCCCGCCGCTCACGGTAATCTTGCAGAGCGTTTTGTTCAGTCTTATCTGGATGACAACAAGAGAAAATATTTTATAGAAACGCACTCAGAGAACTTTATTTTACGGATTCAGCGAATGATTGCCGAAAAAAAGATTTTAAATACTGATGTGTCGATTTACTATGTCGATTATAAAGAGAAATCTGGTTATAGTTCACTAACGCGAATCCAAATTGATGCCGACGGCGAGGTAGACATGTGGCCGGATAACATTTTCAATGAGGATCTGGACGAAGTACTGAAGTTTAGAAAAGCCCAAAAAGAAAACCAAGATGCGGGTCAGAATTCTTAAAGACATTTTCGAAACCGACGTGTTTCTCGACGATTTGGATAATCTTTTTAAATATTTCAGGACAGGAAAGCATTCACTCGTTCTTTCCGACATAGACGCTATTGAGGCGCTGAAAGCTACAGACTGGTATGAAGAAAATCCAAGGAATCAGAAAATTATTGATAAGTTTATTAAAGCTTCAGCAAAAAAGAATAGCGGACGTAAAAGCATTACAATATCTTCTCAAAATACAGACATCAATTTTAAGCCGGGAGAAGCAGTTCGTTATTTGGATCAGCCATTGACTATCTTGTTGGAGAATAGTGTCAATGATTCACCATTTATAAACGCCGTTATTAAACATTTCGACTCCGATGGCACCTTAAAAATCGCCAAGGATGAACAATGGTTCAAATACGGGATGGGAGGAGGTTCATCTATAGCAGCTGTCGTAAAAAGTGATTTGCGCGAATCATTCAATCATCAATCTTTTACAAAAGATAAGAAAGTTTATTTGCGCTATTTTGTCATTTTAGATAGTGATAAGTCATGGCCAGGTATGACTGTTCCCGACTATAAAGTGGAAACGTTTCGAGAAAATGACGTACTACATCATGTTCTGCATAAAAGAGAGATGGAAAATTACGTTCCTGTAGAGGCTATAAGAAAACTAGGGGATAATTACCTTAATTTGTATATCAGGTTTCCAAAGGACGAACAGAAAGATTTTTTTGATATTCAAAAGGGTTTTGCCGGAAAGGCAAGAAACAGGATGCAACCGGTCGAAGTTCTTGCATTATATCCAGAAAGCGAAGTTCCCTTCGGAAATTGGGAAGTACTAAAACAGGGAATAACTATGGAAAAATATAAAGGAAATCTTTTCAAAACTGAATTCTCTAAATTATTCGACGATAATACCGTGACTACAGCAACAATGCAAGCAATGATCAGGCACCAACCGAAGCATGAGGGTGGTTTGAACGAATATGAGTTTATAATTGACAATATTAAGAAGCTGCTATGAGTAATCTGCAAATCAATACGCGCGTCAGGCGGCTTTTTCAATACCTAGAAGATTTTGAAAGAGGTAAAATTCAGGTACCACCATTTCAAAGAGACTTTGTGTGGAACAATCAGAAAAAACTAGATTTGATGGATAGCCTAAAAAATGGATTTCCAATTGGCTCGGTTTTATTTTGGCAACCCGAGAGCGTTAATTCGTTCGATATGGTAGACGAGGAGTTGCAGAGCGTCGGCACCTATCAACTTAGAAGTAAGAATAACGACTTTTATTTTATTTTGGATGGATATCAGCGTTTATCCACGCTGTTTGGCTGCTTTATCGACCCACATACTACAAATCTTCACCGTATAGAAAGTGACTGGAAGAAAGAATTCGATATTGTATATAATCTGAAAGACGACAATTTCGAATTCAATCGGAGAAGTCGTTCAGATTTAGAGATCTACCGCATTCCACTTTATCACTTTGTTACCAGCGAAAGGTTCTACGATTTTCAAACCGATCTTACCGGTGCAAATATCTCTGAAGAAGATAAGCGGGAGTATATTATACGTTACAAAAATTTCGGTTCTAAAATTTCAAGTTACGACATTCCTTCCATTGATCTTGTGGGAGGAACTATCAAAGAAGCAGTAGACATATTTTCCAGATTGAATTCAAAAGGGGAGCGGATCACAGAGGACTGGAAGGTGTCAGCACTAAGTTTTAGTAGGGAACGTAACTTCAGATTCGGCTCCAAGATTGATGAGTTGTTTGAAAGAATAGAGCGATATAATTTTTTTACATCAGCTTCAGATCGTAAGTCCAAGCGTGAGCTGATTTTACAATGCGTGGTTTCAGCATTTGGTAAATTATACTTTGATGTTTCTAGTGCCTCCCGTGAGTTGGAACAACTCGCCTTGCAAAGTAATTTCATTGATGTATGTCTACAAGCGATGGATAGCATCGTAATCGCTGTTCAATTTTTATATGAAGAATTACTTGTTTTGGATAGCCGGCTCTTGCCCTATAACAGCCAATTAATCTTTATTACTCAATTTTTTAATCAGCAACCACATCCCCACCGAACCCAAATAGAGAAGTTGAAAAGATGGTTCTGGATTACTACTTATTCCAATTATTTCACGATATACAATTTAGGCAGGCAACGTACTGCATATGAATACTTTAAAGGTTTTATTAACGATGAGTTGGTCAATCCTGTATTTTATGATAAGTACGATCATTTTGAAACAATAGAGTTCCCAAAAAAAATTGCAATGAATAGTGTGCGGGCGAAGGCACTTGCTCTATTTATGATTAATCATGCAGTCAGAAATAATAATATAATGCATTCTTCTCTTTTAATGGATCGCGATCACATGCATTATGATTTGTATAGGATATTTAATCATATGGAAATCGAAGAGGACACCAATATAAGTGAAAATACCATTATCTTGGTTCGAGAACGCTCGGTTTATCGGGAAACCGCAAACAGATTTAACTTCTTTGAATTGTTTCACACACTAGATATGGGCCATACCGAAAATTTGTTTGTAACAGCTGAGATGGTCTTTCAGTATAACCGAACTAATAATCAGGTTGAATTTCTCCGGGAACGCTTGAATCTTATCAAATCCTCTGAAAAACTTTTTGTGGAATCTTTGAATATGCAATACGAAGAATGATCGAAGACTAAGTGGGTTTTCAAATATTTGATTGACCTGCACAATGTGCGCCCCTCGCCAACACGCATGAAGCGTGTGCTTTTAATCAAACCCCCTCAATCCTCCGGCCTCTCCCGCGCATCCGCCATCCTAACTATCCTTGGCTCAAACTTAGCCAACACATCCACCAGGTCATGCTGCGCGGCCATTACCGTGTGTATATCCTTATAAGCCATCGGCGCTTCGTCCACATCGCTGCCCATTAGGGTAATACGCTTGTCAACCAAATTGGCGGCTATCAAAGCTTTGTCCAAAGTTTTAAATGCCGCGCTGCGACTCATCAACCGGCCCGCGCCATGGCTGGCGCTGTTTATGCTGGCCGCGTCGCCTTTACCACGCACCACAAAGCCGGGTGTGCTCATGCTGCCGGGGATAATGCCCAGTACGCCCTCGCCGGCCGGGGTAGCGCCTTTGCGGTGCACCATTACTTCGGTACCGTCGGCCAGTTGCTCCTTCCACGCAAAGTTGTGGTGGTTCTCTATCATCAGCAGCGGTTGCAGGTTAAGCGCGCGGGCTATTTTGCCGTGTATCTCGTGGTGATTGGCGCTGGCGTATTCGCCGGCCAGGTTCATGGCTATCCAGTATTCCTGCCCCTCGTCCTTATCCAAATCAAGCCATGCCAAATGCTTGGCTTCAGGTGGCAGCTTGGTTTTGGTCATGGCAATTTTGCTGTAATAGTCGGCCACGCTCCCCCCAAATCCCCGCGAGCCCGAGTGAGAAAGTAAGGCTAAATAATTACCCGCCGGTATGCCATCCAAAGCGCCATCGGCAATAGTTAATTCACCCCATTCCACAAAATGGTTGCCCGTACCGCTGGTACCCAGCTGCGCGTAGGCCTTATCCTTCAAACCGCGTATCACCTTGGTTTCGTTCCACGCGCTGCTGTCAAACAACGAGCTGTCAAAGTACGATTTCGTAGTACACCCCATCCCGAAATAAGTATTGTCCACCAGCATATTCTTCAGCTTATCATTCTCGCTATCCACCATCGCCGCAGGCAGATCAAAAATGCTCAAACACATACGGCAGGCAATATCCACCCCAACCGCAAATGGAATAATGGTATTGGCGGTAGTAGCCAGCACCCCGCCAATAGGCAGGCCGTAACCCTGGTGCGCATCGGGCATCAGCGCGCCGGCAACCGCTATGGGCAATTGTATAGCGGTCTTCATCTGCGCCAGCGCGCCTACCTCAATATGTTCCAATCCCCACACCGGGAAATCGGCTATCTCTTCCTTCAGCTTAAAGTTGCTGCGTTCCTGTTTTACAAACTTGCCTTCCTTTCGCATGGCGATAACATCGTCGGCCAGGTTCTTAAACTTGCCGCCCTTTTTCAAAGCGTAAGGCATCGGGTCGTCTATCAGCGCCTCAAGGTTAGCCAGTATCTGGGTTTTGTCCATCACACCATGTTTCAGCAAACCATTGGCCACGCGACTAAAGTTTACCAATACTTCCACATCGTTAATACCCAATGCCTTTAACTCGTTATTGCTGATCTTTAGCCCCCCGGCCCCCTGAAGGGGGAGGTTCTGAGGGTTATTTCCTTTTCTCATGCTACAAAATAAAACACCATCTGCGCAATCTATTTGCGCAGTAAAAAATAATTTAATAAATTTCACAATTAAATCCGAAATCCGACATCACAACCATGCCCGTAAACCGCAACGCCCTTATTCGCTACCGCACCATAGACCAATGCCTGCAAAACCGCTACAAAAAATGGACGCTGGATGACCTGATTGATGCCTGCAGTGATGCCATTTATGAATACCAGGGCATTGATACCGGTGTAAGCCGTCGTACCATACAGGCCGATATAGAGATGATGCGTAGCAACAAACTCGGCTACGAGGCGCCTATTGAGGTGGTTGATAAAAAGTACTATACCTATAGTGATAAGAATTACAGCATTACTAACAGTCCGCTAAACCAGCAGGATATGCAGGTGCTAACCGAAGTATCCGATCTTCTTAAACAGTTTAAAGGGTTTAACCACTTTACCGACCTGAATGAGATGGTGAGTAAGCTGGAGGACAAGATATACACTCAAAAAACGCAAAGTGCTCCGATAATTGATTTTGAGAAGAACGATAACCTCAAAGGTTTAGAATGGATAGAAGTGATCCGTAAGTATATTGTAGCTAAAAAAACCATGTGCGTAACCTACCAGTCATTCAAAGCCAGGGAAGCCAGTACTTTTTGCTTTAGCGGCTATCTATTGAAGGAGTACCGCAACCGCTGGTTTGTTTTAGGCATACGCCATGGCAGGGGCGGCCATTTGCTAACCCTGGCACTTGACAGGATACAATCCATTATAGCACATGATGACTATTACCGCGATAATGAATCTATTGACCTGGCTACCTATTACAATGATTGCATCGGTGTAACCAAATCGCCCGGCCAGCGCGATTGTGAGGTGGTATTTTGGATTGATAACGATAATGCGCCTTATGTAATCACCAAACCGCTGCACCATACCCAAAAGTTATTAAGCGAAGAGGTTGATGGAAAAATATTCAGCATTAAAGTAATTATGAACTTTGAACTGGAGCGTGAGTTACTTGGCTTTGGCGCGAAAATGCGTGTATTAGGGCCGAGGGTATTGGTTAAACAGATAAAAGGGCAGCTGAAAAAAACATTGGAGCGGTATGATATTGGAAGTAGTACAACATCATTTATGGAATAAAATGTAATAAAGATGGATGACAACATAATAAGGCCGGAATGGATACCTTCGGGATATAATGAAGACGCTAAAAAAGTGGGAAAGACTAACCTGAATATCTGCAAAGATATTTTATTCGGTGTGGCTATAGGCGATGCGGTTGGAGTACCCGTTGAGTTCAAAAGCCGTAAAGAAATAAACCTGAAGCAAGTAATAGATATGACGGGTTATGGCACAACAAGCCGGCCGGGACTTTTTCAGATGATAGTTCGCTCACTTTCTGCCTGGCTGAATCAATTGCTTCAGGTTTTACATTAGAAGAAACTGCACGCAATTTTATCAACTGGCGATATGATAATTATTGGACTGCCGACAATGAAGTTTTTGATATCGGTATAACAACCCAGCACGCCATTGACAGGCTGCTAAAAGGGGCAAGACCTGATTTGGCTGGAGACTTCGAGGTTTATAGCAATGGTAACGGCTCATTAATGCGGATACTTCCGTTGTTGGTATATCTAAAGAATAAACCCATTGCAGCGCGGTACGAACTGATTAAGCAAGTTTCATCAATAACGCATGGTCATATACGCTCAGCTATCGCTTGTTTTTATTATTTAGAGTTCGCATTATGGATTTTGAAAGGAGAAAAGAAGCTCGCCATATACCAACGGTTGCAAAAGGATATAGCAGGTTATTTACAGTCGGTTAATATCATTCAGGAGGAGCGAAATTTATTTAATAGGCTATTGGTCGATCGGATTGATATGATGCCTGAAGATCAGATTCAAAGCAGCGGTTATGTATTGCATACGCTGGAAGCCAGTATATGGTGTTTGCTAAACACAGATAATTACAAAGATGCTGTTTTAAAAGCAGTTAATTTAGGAGAAGATACGGATACAACTGGCGCTGTAACAGGGGGCCTTGCCGGTTTATTATACGGTTATGAAGATATTCCGAAAAACTGGCTCAACCAATTAGCGCGTAAAAACGATATTGAAGATCTGGCGCTTAGGATGTCAAAGTCAGTGGACTAATTAAACCGCTTCACAAATTAACTCGGCCAAACTTCTTACTTCCACAAACTCATCGTTAATATATTGCGTGTTTACGTGTGAATCTGTGCAGATCAGCTTTTTAATAAGCCCGCTATTTTTCAATTTGTTGATACCATCATTCACAAATAAGCCATGGGTGGTGATCACATAAATATCGCCTGCGCCGGCCTCCTTATAAGTTTTAGCTGCATTTATGATGCTCCCGCCAGAGCGGATCATATCATCATAAATAATTACGGTTTTGCCGGCCACATCAGCGTTAATGGCGCTTACTTCGGTATGGTCGCCTTTTAAGCGCCTTTTTAATATAAATGCAGCGTTAACACCTAGGTCGTTAGCTAACGATTCTACCCATTTGGCCCTGCCGGCATCGGTACTCGCCATCACAAAATCATCGCCGCCATATTCCTGTGCTGCTTTTATTACAATATCTTTGCAGTAAACATGTACGGGGTACAGATCATGTTCAAAGTAATACTGAATACCTTCAGAGTGCAGATCGAACAATAAAACCTTATTGCCCCTGTTTGATTTTGGGATACTTGATAACAACCGTGCCCTGGTTTTAGCAGTTACAATTTCGCCGGGCAATACGGCTCGTTCCATTGTAGAATAACCAAAATATGGGATAACCAGTGTTAGCGAATTTGCACTATAACTTACCAGTGAGGATGCAAGGTCGTACAGCTCAAGCGTGGCCTGGTCGTTTACCGTTCCTCCAATTAATACTACATCCCGGTTTTCTATATTGGAAATGATACGCTGATAGCGCTCACCATCGGTAAAGTGATTTACTTCCAGTTCGCCTTTTTCAAAATTACCGCAAGCCAATACTTTTTCGGCCAGGTATTCGTAGCTTTTTATGGCAAATAATAGCTTTTTCATATTCGTTTTAGTTGGCGTTTACATTGGCCTTAACCTGTTCAAAGGTGATAGGATCAATAAGATTACCGTTTTCAAATACGGTGTACAGTCCATCAGCCAGTTCCAAATGCTCCTGCTGATTTACGGTTTTAAATACGCCATTAATTTTTACCAATTTTAAACGCCCGCCTTTACTCTTTTTAAAACTCGGGGTGATATTACCGTTTTTATCCATCTCTGTAGGGCTTTTTTCCACGGCGGTTTCCTTACCATTTATAATTGCGCTGCTGCATTTCAGGGCGAACTTTTGTGTGTCACGGTCTACCTTCTGCAGTAATGCACCACCCATGCCCAGTACCAGGTTCTCGGCGCTGATGCCATGTTCTTTTAAAGCCTTATAGATGTTTTGTATCTCCACATAATTTACCCCATCGCCTTGTATCACCCGTACCTGCGGCGGCAAAACTTTGTATCCTTTGGCATTTACGGTACAACCAAACTTATCGAACAGTATTTCAAATATCTTCAACAGTGTCATGATCGGATCACCGCTATCGGGGCGGATAACCAGAGTGCCTTTACGGTTCAGTATCTCTTCGCGAAGTTCGGTCCCCCAATAGTCTTCACAAGTTTTAAATATATTAAAGCTGTCAGATACGCAGGCAATGGTACCAGTTGGGAAAGTACGCAATACATGTCTAAATATTTCCAATTCACCTTCGCGGCCAAGCAGAGTGCAAATACTATGTTCAGTTGCCGGAACGCTTAAACCGTAAACCTTTTTTGCATTATAATAATTGATGGCCATTCCGCTACCCGCCAAATTATCACTTCCGCTAAAGCTAAGCAAGTGTGCCGCGCCGCCAATTTTGGCGCTCTCCACACTGCTTACACCACGAAAGCCAAAATCATTCAATACAAAATCAATACCGGCCTCGGCGCCTTCAGTTGCGGTTTCAGTATAATATTGTGTAACTAACTTTCTAATTTGGTTACTTAACGTTGCTACCGTACAAGGGTACCACACCTGCATCAACAGGGTTTCTAAAAAATTGGTGAGCCAGTAGCATTCAGCGTCGGTATTTTCAATCGTCATCAACACGTTACTTGTAGGTACAGCGGTGCCTTCGGCAACTGCTTTTATTTTAACCGGCAGATTGCCATTATATTTATCTAAAATGTATTGAAATTTAGCTTTTTCGAACACATCATCGCGGCCAAA
>Ga0302303_10000313_pt1 | contig 43711 bp, 32 predicted proteins | sample III_Palsa_E2_1_FD_194542 | JGI IMG/M metagenome (GOLD analysis project Ga0302303, IMG submission 194542) | Peat permafrost microbial communities from Stordalen Mire near Abisko, Sweden - III_Palsa_E2_1 | ecosystem: Environmental > Terrestrial > Soil > Palsa > Peat permafrost | place: Sweden...
ACCTACGGCCAAAATATTCCAACACTAACAGCGACCTATACCGGTTTTGTAAATGGCGATAACTCATTAAGTTTAACCACGGCACCATCTGTAAGCACCACAGCCACGTCTGCATCGCCGGCAAATACATACCCCATCACAGCCTCGGGCGCGATTGACAATAATTACACGATCACTTATGTCGCAGGTACCTTAACCATCAGCCAGGCTGCCTTAACTATTACGGCTGATAATAAGTCCAGCACTTATGGTCAAAATATTCCAATACTAACAGTGAGTTATTCAGGTTTTGTGAATGGCGATAGTCAAAGCAGTTTAACCACGCAGCCAACATTAGCCACAACCGCGACAGCCAGCTCGCCGGTAAACACTTACCCTATCACAGCATCGAGCGCTGTTGACAATAATTACACGATCACTTATGTGGCAGGTACTTTAACCATTGGCCAGGCCGCCTTAACCATTACAGCCGACAACCAAAGCTCAACCTACGGTCAAAATATTCCAACACTAACAGCGACCTATACCGGTTTTGTAAATGGCGATAACTCATTAAGTTTAACCACGGCATCATCTGTAAGCACCACAGCCACGTCTGCATCGCCGGCAAATACATACCCCATCACAGCCTCGGGCGCGATTGATAATAATTACGCGATCACTTATGTAGCAGGCACTTTAACCATCGGCCAGGCTGCCTTAACCATCACCGCTAATAACCAAAGCTCAGCCTACGGTCAAAATATCCCAATACTAACAGCGAGTTATACAGGTTTTGTTAATGGTGATAGTCAAAGCAGTTTAACCACACAGCCAACATTAACCACAACCGCGACCGCCAGTTCGCCGGTAAACACTTACCCTATCACGGCATCAGGCGCGGTAGATAACAATTACTTGATAAGTTATGTGGCAGGCACACTAACCATCAGCCAGGCCACCTTAACCATTACAGCAGATAATCAAAGCTCAACTTACGGCGGAGCGATACCGGCACTAACAGCCAGTTACGCTGGTTTTGTAAACGGCGATAATGCGTCAAGTTTAACCACAGCACCAACATTAAGCACTACAGCCACAGCCGCATCACCGGCAAACACCTACCCAATTATAGCAAGCGGAGCAGCTATACCCAATTATACCATTGTGTATGTACAGGGCACGCTATCGGTTAACAAGGCATTATTGACCATAACAGCCGACAATAAGACAAGGCTGTATGGTACTGCTAACCCGGCTTTGACAGCCACTTATACCGGTTTTGTAAATGGAGACAGCGAAAGCAGCCTATCGGTATTACCAACACTCAAGGTGAAAGCATCGGCCACAACATTGCCGGGTAACTACCCTATTACAGTAAGCGGGGCGGCGGCAGCCAATTACAGTTTTAATTATGTAAAAGGCACCTTAACAATTACACCGTTAAGCAATGCTAACCTGGCTAACCTGGCTTTAAGTGATGGCATCTTATCGCCTGTATTTGATACCGGAACAATGAGCTATACCACATCGGTAGAGAATTCAACCAACACTATTAACGTAATACCAACGGCCGCCGACCCAACAGCCACTATAGCTGTGAACGGCGAGTCCGTAAATAGCGGCAGCCAATCAGACAAAATCAACCTGAGTACAGGCTATAACACCATCACCGTAATAGTAACCGCGCAGGACGGGGTTACGCAAAATACCTATACCATTACGGTGTACAGGGGAGAGGCGGCATCGGCCATTGTGGCTACCAACTTACTTACGCCAAACGGCGACGGGAAGAATGATTACTGGATTATTAAGGACATCCAGTTATACCCCAATAATAACGTAGTGGTTTATGACAAGGCAGGGCGCCAGGTTTATACCCGGCACGGCTATAATAACGATTGGGCCGGCACGGTAAATGGTTCGCCCCTGGCCGAAGGAACCTATTATTATACAGTAGACCTTGGCCAGGGCCAGCGCAAGTTCTATGGCTTTGTAACCATACTAAGAAGCCATTAGGGAGCAGTGGGCAGTTTGCAGCTACTATGAACCATCAACCATGAACTATAAGATAAATGATATGAAAAACCATCCCCCGCATATAGGACTAATGAAAAAGGCAGTAATACTCATCCTGTTTTTAACAGGTATGGCCTTAGACAGCCATGCCCAGTTAAACCCGCTGCAAAGTATGTACTTTCAAAACCCTTACCTATACAGCCCGGCCCTGGCCGGTATGAGCAACAGCCTGGATATTAACATGGATTACAGCCAGCAATGGAGCAATTTCCCCGGTACACCAAAAACGGCTTCCTTTACCGCCGACTTTCAGCCAGCCGACAAGGTGGGCCTGGGCATTGATGTGAATAATGAAACGGCAGGGCTCATCAAGCAAACCATGGTGATGGGCAGCTATGCCTATCACCTGCCGGTGGGAGGTAATAACCAGAAACTGAACTTCGGGTTATCGCTGGGGCTAAACAGTTCCAGGGTAGATAACAGCGAGGTAGTGGGCGACGAGGGAGATGATGAAATAGAACAATACAACCAGCAAAAACCTTATGTTGACGGCCAGTTGGGTGTTGTTTATACAAGCAACAACCTGTCAATCGGCGGTACGATACCCGATCTGAAATATGCCTTCTTCAAAACCTCGGATGACAGGTTTGATGCCGACCAGCTATTGTTTATCAGTATGGCCAGCTACAAATTTTTTATGCAAAACGAGGACCGGGACTTTACGCTGGAGCCGCTGGTAGCTTATAGGGTGGTAAGGGGTTATAACAGCATAGTTGATGCGGGCTTCAACTTCGCGATGAAGAATACGGGCATTTATTTGCAGGGGATGTACCATAGCAGCAAAAGCATGAACTTGGGTTTTGGCCTTGATGAAGACACCTACGCGGTAAACTTCTCCTACAATATTGATACCGGCCCCATCAACACTTATGCCAACGGTACCCTTGAAGTAGGTATTACCATCAGGCTTTTTGGGAAAAAGCGATGAAATGGGTAAAAGCAAACGCATATTTGAAATAGCCAAAAACAAAAAGCTCTTAGCTTTAAGCTAAGAGCTTTTTGTTTTTGCCCAAGCTGGGTTCGAACCAGCAACCCCTCTGATTAACAGTCAAGTTTTAGATGTTTTAATTAGTAATGTAGTAATGAATGCTAAATTTCAATTGATAAGTTTTGTCGTAATCCTGTAAATCAAATACGCTAAACTGTAAACTTAAAAATCATTCTCAGGGTAAATTTGTATTACATTAATTGATTCATCATGAACGTAATAACAAATATTTTATCACAGTTGGCCTATATGGTTTGGGACATATACTGGGGGCTGGCGCTGGGTTTTATCCTGTCATCACTGATCCGGGCTTTTGTCTCTACCAAAAGCATATCGGCAAGATTGGGTAAAGATTCGGTAACTGCCATCAGCCTTGCTACGCTTTTTGGAGCCATATCCTCATCCTGTTCTTATGCAGCAGCTTCAATGGCGAGAGCATTAATGATAAAGGGTGCTACATGGTCAAATGCTGTTGCCTTTATGGTGTCAAGCACCAACCTGGTTTTTGAAATATTTATTGTGATCGTGTCGCTCTTGGGTTGGGCATTTTTCGGCGGCGAGGTGATCGGTGGTTTATTTTTTATCATCATTTCGGCAATAATTATTAGCCGGTTTTTTCCCGCGAAAATAAAGGATGAAGCTACAGAACATATCGCGGCATCTGAAGGAAAAAAATCAAATGATCCTCACGCGCATCATCAAATGGAACGCTCTTGCTGCCATCATGATATGAAGATGGATGCCAAAGAAACCCACGCACACAAACCCAGCCTATTAACTAAACTAAAAGAAGCCAGCGGACATTATTATATGGACGTAACAATGGTGGGCAAGGATATTTTGATCGGTTTGGCCGTATCGGCCATTTTAATGATTGTTGTTCCTGACGCATTTTGGAAGGGCTTATTTTTATCGGGAAATAGTAGTTTGCCACACTTTGTAGTGTTAAGCTGGAATGCCATTGTAGGGATATTTATAGCCATAATTGCTTTTGTATGTTCGGTAGGCAATATCGTCATGGCAGCCGTATTATGGCAGGGCGGTATATCGTTTGGAGGTGTGATCGCTTTTATTCTTTCCGATTTGGTAACCATACCCATGCTGATGGTATTCCGTAAATATTATGGTAATAAAACGATGTGGTATTTGCTGATTATTTTGGTCGTGAGCATTTTCTTTACTTCCTTGTTTTTAGATTACTCTTTTGCGGCCCTGCACTGGATACCCCAGGCGCATACAGGTGGCATGCAAATGATGGGCAGACATTTCGGTTGGAACTATCAAACCTGGTTGAACCTGTTTTTTATTCCTGTATCCCTGGTGTATTTTTATTGGGGCAGGAAAAGCATGAAATAAATTATTAATTTACTTTTAATCCGGAAACAATAATATAATTGTAAGCCCCAAGCGGAGATGGATCACGTTTCCAATTCAAGCTAACATTAATCGGAAACGGTTTGTTCGGGCTAATATCTAATTGTTGCAGGTCTGAGTTGATCTCGTAAAATGAGGGCGGATTTTTGGTTGTATCGTTTTTAATGGTTATTTCGAGCCCTCCGCACATGGCACACGTCCTCAGGTCATAACCGGTGATAATTCCCTGGCTTTGATAAGGGTTCTCGGGGGATTTTTTACAGCCCCCAACGATAACGCCAAAACAAAATAATATAAGAATTGATCTTTTCATATTAACTTTGAAACTTATACGATGAGTTCATGCTAAACGCTACAGATCAACAAATATAGCCTGATAAAAACACCCTATGCTGCTACATATTAAAAACATGGTTTGCGACCGCTGCCAGATGATCGTCCGGCAGCAGTTGGAGAACCTCGGCTTTTCGGTTAAGCAGATCGCGTTGGGTAGTGCGGAAATAACGCCTGAACCAGACGAGGAACAAATGCAGTTTATCTCAGCCGCATTAAAAGTACCCGGTTTTGAGCTAATCAATAAAGAAACGGATAAGACAGTAGAGGCCATAAAAAATGCAGTTATCGAGATGGTGCACCATTCCGATTTGTCTGAACTCAATATATCCTTTTCCGATCTGATCGCGAAACGTGTTGGCAGGGATTATGCGCACCTAAGCCGTTTATTTTCCAATGCACAGGATACAACCATTGAACGGTTCATTATCGAGCAAAAAGTAGAAAAGATCAAAGAACTGATGGAGTATGGCGAACTGAATCTGAATGAGATCGCATATCAAATGGGCTACAGCAGCAGCGCGCATTTATATACACAGTTTAAAAGCGTTACCGGGATAACTCCCAGCCAGTTTAAAACATCAGAAAAAAAAGGCAGGAAAGCCATAGACAAAATTTGATCTTAGATTTTACACTGCAATAGGATATAAATTTTTAACGGAATTATATAAAGATATAGAAACCAACTACTCCTATCTTAGCGGTGTGCAATATTTGGAGCAATAAACGTTTTAATAGGAATATGAAGTCTATCGCTGTTTTCCTCATCCTGAATATACTGCTTTTATCCTCATTTACGGGTATAGCAAAAATTTCTCATGGAACAGCGGCTTGTTGCATTTCAAAAGTGCAAAAGGCTTGTTGCACACAGCAAAAAAAATCTGCCGATAACGATTGCAGCAAAGGAGCCTGTAATATGATGCTCTCTTGTGGTACATGCGGGTTTGTCGTTGCTCTACCAATTTCTCTGCCACCGGCAGTGATAGGCCTGACCCGGCAAACTGCTCATCATTTTACAGTAGGTGAGTTATCAGATTATCAGGATAACGACTGGACCCCTCCAAAAGCTTAATAGTTAAATCCGAACCGCAGTCAATCTTCGATTGCAACATCATTTAATTATTAATCTTTAAATTCAAAATCATGAAAAAGTTCCTTTTCACCACTATGGTGATCTTATTATCAATTATATCAATTTCTTATGCTAATACAACCTGTTGCAATAGCAAGATGAACCACTGTTCAACTTGCGCAAAGGGCTGCGGGCCAAACTGCAAGGATTATTGCAGTAAAACCTGTAAGGCAGACGGTAATTGTAAAACGATATGTAAATTGTAATAATAACAAGCCGCCTCTTAACCGGGCGGCTTTATAAACTATTTGCTGGCATAAAACGTATAATTTTTATTACCTTCGACTAATGAAACGCATCGCGCTCATCTTATTAACGGCTATCTACATCGTATCCTGCATGGGTATGAGTGTTAACCGTTTTTATTGCTGCGGTAAGCTTGCTTCAGTTAGCTATAGTTTAGGTGCGACTGAGAATGGTAACAAATCCGCAAAAAAGGATAAGTGCTGCGACCACGAAAAACAAAGCTTCAAGGTTAAGGACAGCCATTTTAGCGCTGCTTCCCTTTCTTTGAACCGTCCTTTGCCGGTTATTATTCCATCGTTTATCAGTTTGGTTAATGAACCTGTCGCCGGCATATTACCTGCTAAAATAGTTTATAAGGGGAATGCTCCACCCGGACATTCGGATATACCTGTCTATACCCTTAATTGCGCTTACCGGATCTGATCCGCACTTTTGCCATTAGCCGTACATCCTGTGCAGGCTAAGCTATAATTTTCAATTCATCATCTTAATTTATAATTACTGCCTAAGGCTTGCCTTATGCCATTTATCCATTTTTCAATATTTAAAATCACATGAAAAAAGTAACCCTGCTGGCTATTGCCATTTTATTTTCCGTTGGGACCGTGTTCGCTGCCCATTCAACAAAACCGGTAACAGACACCGCCAAAACTAAAAAAGTTAAAACCGCAAAAGTAATTTACACCTGCCCAATGCACCGGGATGTAATTAGCTATAAGCCCGGAAAATGCCCAAAACCAGGTTGCGGAATGACTTTGGTGAAAAAGAGCGATCTCGATAAGAAACCGGCAACTACGAAAATGTAATTCATTTCAGCCCTCCGACATTTGGCGGAGGGCTGATTTAAAACCATTAAGATGATTAATCAACTTATTAGCCTGTCCTTAAAAAACAGGTATATCGTTTTGCTGATTGCGGTTGCCCTTTTTGCATGGGGAGCTTATGCCGTCAGTGTAAACCCGATAGATGCTATACCCGATCTGTCCGATAACCAGGTAATCGTATTCACCGAATGGCAGGGCCGCAGTCCGCAAATTATGGAGGACCAGGTGACTTACCCGCTGGTGACTAATTTACAGGGTATCCCCAAAGTAAAGGCAATTCGTGCTACTTCCATGTTTGGGATGAGTTTTGTTTACATTGTTTTTGAAGATAATGTAGATGTTTATTGGGCAAGGAGCCGGGTGTTAGAAAGGTTAAACTATGCCCAGCGTTTATTACCCGAAGGTATAACTCCCTCACTCGGGCCGGATGCAACGGGCGTAGGCCAGGTTTTCTGGTACACGCTTAATGCGAAAGGCCTGGACCTGGGTGAACAACGCGCCTTGCAGGATTGGTATGTAAAATTGGGGCTGCAAACGGTACCTGGTGTTAGCGAAGTGGCTTCTTTTGGCGGCTTTGAAAAACAATACCAAATCAGCATTGATCCGCATAAGCTTAATTATTATAACATCCCCTTATCACAGGTACTCAAGGCAGTTAAAAGCAATAACAATGATGTTGGTGGCCGCAAGTTTGAAATGAACGGAACGGGTTACATTGTTCGTGGCCTGGGCTATATCAAAAGTTTGCAGGACGTGGAGAATATCCCCATTGGCGTTATTAATTCCATACCGGTAACGATAAAAGATATTGCCACGGTACAAATGGGCGGTGATGAACGCCTGGGCATATTTGATGAGAACGGCGAAGGCGAAGCTGTCGGTGGTATTGTAGTCATGCGCTACAGCGAAAATGCCGATAAGGTAATCCATGCCGTAAAGGATAAAATGAATGATATTCAAAAAGGATTGCCGCCCGGCGTAACTTTTAAAATCGCTTATGACCGTAGCGAATTGATCGAAAATGCGGTCAATTCCGTCAAACATACCCTGATCGAAGAAATGATAACGGTTTCAATCATCGTTATACTGTTTCTTTTTAGCTGGCGTAGCGCGTTAAGTATCATCATTCAAATTCCAATTACCATCGCAGCCAGTTTCATCCTGCTTAACGCTTTTGGCATTAGTTCCAATATTATGTCGCTAACAGGTATTGCTTTAGCCATTGGTGTAATAGTAGATAACGGCATTGTGATGGTAGAAAACTCGCACAGGAATTTATCCATCGCACAACAAAAAGAAAACTCATGACCACAGCAGAAAGAATTAAAATAATAGAAGCATCCTGTAAACAGGTTGGCCGTGGCGTGTTTTTTTCTACACTCATTATTGTCGCTTCATTTCTCCCGGTATTTTTACTGGAGGGGCAGGAAGGTAAATTGTTTGGACCGCTTGCCTGGACAAAAACATTTATACTGGCGATTGACGCCATCCTTGCCGTAACACTGGCGCCGGTGCTGATCTCATTTTTCCTGAAAGGTAGATTGAGGTCGGATGAGCGCAACCCTTTAACCCGTGGTTTAGAAAAAGTTTACCGGCCAATATTAAACTGGTGTGTTACCTGGCGAAAAACAACGCTTATCATCAATATAGTTGCCCTGCTTATCAGTATCCCCTTATTGCTTTCTTTAGGCAGCGAGTTTATGCCGCCTTTGGACGAGGGAACGATTTTGTTTATGCCGGTTACACAACCGGATGTTTCTAATGCCGAAGCCAAACAGTTGCTGCAGGTGCAGGATAAGATCATCAAAAGCCTCCCCGAAGTAGCTAATGTTTTGGGGAAGGCAGGCCGCGCTAATACCGCTACCGACAATTCACCCATCAGCATGACGGAAACCATCATCCTGTTAAAGCCAAAAGACCAATGGCGCAAGGGTATCAAAAAGGAAGATATCATCAACGAACTCAATGCCAAACTACAAATACCCGGCGTGGTTAACGGCTGGACACAGCCCATCATCAACCGTATCAATATGCTTTCCACGGGTATTCGTACCGATGTGGGATTAAAAGTTTATGGGCAGAACCTGGATACCATCAATGCCTTGGCAAATCAAATGAAACAGGCGTTGCAGGGCGTAAACGGCATAAAAGATTTATACGTTGACCCGATTACAGGTGGGAAATATGTGGATATAGCTGTAAACAAAGAAGCCATTGGCCGTTACGGCTTGAGTGTTGATGATGTGAACGAAGTAGTGGAAAGTGCTTTGGGCGGGATGGACCTGACAACTACCATTGAAGGCCGCCAAAGGTTCAGCGTGAATGTACGTTTCGCACAGGATTACCGCAATAATTTGGATGCTATCAAACGGACTTTAGTACAAACGCCATCTTACGGGCCTGTTCCATTATCGTCTGTTGCCGATATAAAAATCAGTGATGGCCCTGCGATGATCCAGTCGGAAAACGCGCTATTAAGGGGCACTGTATTGTTTAACGTCCGCGACCGCGATTTGGGTAGTACAGTTAAAGATGCGCAGGACAAGATCAGCAGCATGATTAAAACGCTACCAAAGGGTTATTACGTGGAATGGAGCGGGCAATATGAAAACCTGATTAGGGCAGAAAGGACTTTAAAGCTAATACTACCCATAGTCCTCGTCATTATTTTTATCTGCCTGTATTTTGCTTTCCATTCCATTCGTGAAGCATTTTTCAGCCTCATATCAATCCCGTTTGCTTTAATAGGCGGGGCTTACATGGTGTATTTTTTTGGGGTGCATTTATCGGTAGCTGTAGCCGTCGGCTTTATCGCCCTATTTGGCATAGCAGTGGAAACGGGTATTGTGATGGTTATCTATCTCAATGATGCCATGCAGCAACTGGTTGCCCTAAAGGGAAACTCAAAGGAAACAATTACTAAAGAAGATTTGCGGGTTTATGTAATGAATGGCGCGGTAAAACGCCTGCGCCCAAAACTCATGACCGTTTGTGTGGCCCTGTTTGGTTTGGTACCGGTGCTATGGGCAACCGGCACAGGCAGCGATGTCATGCTGCCAATTGTATTGCCGATGATTGGCGGGGTATTAACCTCTTCCACCCATATTTTATTGGTTACACCGCTCATCTTTTTAATGGTGAAGGAGTATGAATTAAAAAAATATGGCAAGTTGGAAGTATTGGACGTAAAGGAATAATCAAATGAAAAAGACACATCAATTTATATATGTAATGCTCATATGCTTTGTGGGTATATCAGCAAAAGCGCAAGAACGTTTACCGCTCGACAGCGTTTTAGCCAGGGTTTCAACTAATCCCTCTTTACAGGCTTATGCTGCCAAAATGAGTGCCGAGGATGCCTATGCTGGTGGCGCAAAAAGCCTGGATGCACCAACCATAAGTGCCGGGCAATACCAAACGCCTTACCAGCTTAATCCAAATACGGGTTCATTTATGATACAGGCGCAACAAATGTTTACCAACCCGGCCAAGCTAAAGGCAAAAGAAGATTATATGAAAGGAATGTCCAAAGTAACGGCTGAGGATAAGAGTTACATGAGAAACCAATTGATAGCCCAGGCCAAGCAATATTATTATGAGCGAGTAGTGCTGGAAAAGAAACTGGCCTTGCTGCAAAATACGCAAAGCCTGCTTGAATATATGCTGAAGGATGCGAACATCCGGCTTACCTACGGGAAGGAAAAACTACCCAACATTTATAAAGCTAAAGCGGATTTGTATGAACTGGACAATACCCGCGAGCAACTGAACAATGAAATAAGCCAAAAAAATATCATGCTCAATACACTGATGAACCGGGATAAAGCAACCGCGTTTATGGTAGACACTAGCTATGTTGTAAAGGGTTATGAAACTGTTATAACTGATACTTCAACACTTGCAAACTCCCGCAGTGATATTAAAGGGATCAGCCGGAATATTGAATTGCAACAATTAAACGCCCAAGTCGAGTATAGCAATCGCAAACCAGATTTTGGCATCCAGGCGGCACACATGCTCAGTTATGGCGGTTATCCAAATCAATATATATTAATGGCTTCTATTACTATACCTATCGTTCCCTGGGCATCCAAAGGATACAAGGCAAACTTGAAAGGCATCCAATACGAAGTGGAGGAATTACAACAAAAAAAGCTGGATAGGATTAACCAGGCGGCAGGGCAATTAGCCGGGTTAAGCACCGACATTGGCAGCAAAAAAAGGCAGTTAAAAAACTATCAGCAAAATATTATTCCGGCCCTGCAAAATGGTTACAAAACCGCTTTATTGGCTTACGATCAGAATACCGGCGACTTGCCATCGGTATTAGATGGCATAAAGGATTTACAAACAGCCCGTATGGATTACTTAGATAATCTTCAGGAACTTTTAACCTTACAGGTTACTTATGAAAAAGAAAATGAAAGCAATTAACATCCTATTAACGGGTTTGCTGTTAAGTACCATACTGCTTACAGCTTGTTCCGATAAGAAAAAGGAACAAACCACTGTCCAGGCTAAAAGTGATGTTAAATACACCTGCCCGATGCACCCGCAGATACTGGAAGATCACCCCGGCAACTGCCCGATTTGCGGAATGACATTGGTGAAGAAATCAGGACAAGCCAGCGAGGGCTCGGGTATCAGTTTGAAAACCGTTTTACAACCGGTTAATTCTTCGGTAATATCCGGCATTAAAGCGATCATCCCAGAACAAAAGGAAGTGCCAACTACTATTTCAGCCGAAGGCTATTTAGATTTCGACAGCCGGACATTCAATAATATTGCGTCCCGCTTTTCAGGCAGAATTGAAAAGCTGTATATTAAATATGCTTTCCAGGAAATACATAAAGGGCAACGCATTTTTGATATATATAGCCCGGATATGGTTACCGCGCAGCAGGATCTGATCTTTTTGGTGAAAAATTCACCTGAGGAAATAGGGTTGATTAATGCCGCAAAACAAAAGCTTTTATTGCTGGGCATGACCAATGCACAAGTAAACCAGGTCATTCAAACCGGCAAAGCCTTTTACAGCCTGCCGGTTTATAGTCCGTATGAAGGTCATGTGCATGATATGCCGCATAGTCAAATGGCAGTCACTTCAGATACAGAAACCCCATCAGATTATGCCAATAACCTGCCTTTATCTATCAAAGAGGGCATGTACATTGAGAAAGGGCAGAACTTGTTTAATGTGGTAAATCCTCACATGCTATGGGTCATACTTAAAGTTGACCAATCTTCAATTGTGGCGTTAAAATTAAACCAACCGGTTAAAATTACTTTGCCTGATATACCGGGCAAAACTATAAATGCAAAGGTCGATTTTATTGAACCTGTTTTACGGGAAGGTGATAACACAATAAGTATCCGGGTTTATTTGGACAATATGGATCATGAGCTGAAAGTAAACAGCCTGGTTAAAGCGGAGATACAGACCGGGAAAACGGGCGGTTTATGGATACCAAGAACAGCATTGATCGATTTGGGACGGACACATATTGTTTGGTTAAAGAATGGCCCAGGATTTCATGCGCACCAGGTGACCACAGGCACTACTAATGGCGATGAAATACAAGTGGTCAAAGGTTTGACAGCGGCAGATAGCCTTGCATCTAACGCGCAATATTTAACAGACAGCGAAAGCTTCATTAAAACAAAAGGTAATGAATAAGATAAAAATATGGGCTTTGCTGTTTGTATTCGGATTGGCAGCCTGCAAACAAAAGCCACAAACCGTAGCCGTAACCAAAACACAGCATCTGTTTTACTACACCTGCTCCATGCACCCGCAGGTTCATGAAGATCACGATGGGAATTGTCCTATATGCGGCATGAAGTTGATTAAGGTAGAGCTTACCGGCATGGACGATAAAATGACCGACCGCATTACACTTACTGCAACCCAGCTCCAGTTAGGCGGCATCCAGACGGATACTGTGCGCGATGAAAATACAGGCAGCAATAAAACCTTGACCGGAACGGTAACCGCCGACGAAAATACTTCAGAAGAATTGAGCGCAAGAATAGCCGGAAGAATACAACAGCTGTTTGTAAAAACTGTAGGCGAAAAAATATCAATTGGCCAACCAATTTATTCCATTTACAGTGAAGACCTACAGGAAGCTGAAAAGGAATATTTGTTAGCCAGGCAACAACAAAAAGTACTGCATAACCCTGATGTAGATTATCAGCAACTCATCAGTGCCGCTGAAAATAAATTAAAGCTATGGGGTTTGTCAGCATCGCAAATAAAGAGCTTAACCGCTTCAGGAAAAGTATCTGCAACTACAACGGTATTAAGCAAAGTTAACGGAACAGTTAGCGATATAGCAGTTCACGAAGGAGATTATGTAACCGAAGGCATGGGCATATTAAAAACACAGGCATTAAATAATTTATGGGTACAGGCCCAGGTTTACGCTAACGAAACCGGAGACTATAAGGAAAATGACCAGGTAAGTGTTTCTTTTCCTGATTTGGGAGGCCAGCTTATTAGTGGCAAGGTTGCATTTATTAACCCTGAATTATCTGATGCTTCCAAAGTGGATTTAATCAGGATAAGTATTCTAAATCCGCAAGGATTAATTAGGCCCGGGATGCAGGCATATATTTCTATAACTAACGGTAATAACCGTTCGCTTGCTGTACCTGCCTCTGCCATATTAACTGATGCTAAAGGAAGCAAGGTATGGGTAAAAAACAATGATGGGAGTTTTTCACCAAGAATGATCCGGTCTGGTAATGGGAATCAAAATTATGTGCCTATAATTTCAGGGTTGAGCAATGGTGATATTGTGGTTACTAATGGTGCGTATCTTTTGAATAGTGAAGCAATTTTTAAAAATGGGAATGATAATAATATGGGCGGAATGAAAATGTAATTTTAATTTATTCTAATAATAAGTATGAACTCTATCGTGAAAAAATTGGAGCTCGAAACTGAAATATTGATTATGTAAACCCTGATTCGCAAAACATGCAATCATTGCTCAAAAAAGGCCATTTTTATGAAAACAAAAAGCCCCGCAGACATGCGGGGCTTTGCTCCCCAGAATGGGTGAAATTCGAACGAGTTAGCAATATCCATTGATCCCGATTGAAAGCTAAATATGGCGTTCACAAACTCTCAAAACTTCTGAAACGCAACAACCTGATTTTTGATCGGTTTAACAGTTCTTAAATAGGCATAGATTGCTGCAAGATCGTTGACCTTCATTCCAGCATATAAATACCATGGCATTGGTATTTGTGGATCGCCGGGGTTAAGTTTAGCCGCTTGCTTTTCTTTACCTTCAAAGCTTTTAAATCGTTGGATGAATATATCTTTACTCCATGATCCAATACCGGTTAGCTTATCTGGTGTAATATTTGCAGAATTTACAACACCTCCCTGCTGTTTAAATTCCATTCCACCGCCAAACTCTGTCCCAGGGATTATATCCCCATGATATCTTTTACTATGACAATCTACACAAGCCGCTGCGTTAACAAGGTAAGCGCCATACCTGATGGTATCATTTTCCGATGGTAGTTTACCCAAATTTGCCTTATGCGGCATGGTATTAATGATAAAATTGACCGGGAAGTCAATTTCTGATGCCGGTATGTCTTTTTTAATTGCAGGAATTGAACGCAAGTAAGCAATAATGCTGTACACGTCTTCTTTATCCATCTGCCCTATATGATCCCAAGGCATTAGTGGGAAGATGGCTTTGCCAAATTTGTTCTCCCCGGTGGTTAGCGCCCTGAATATTTCGCCATCTGTCCAGCTGAATAATTTATATGGGGTTATGTTAGATGCGTAAAACTTGCCGGGAAGGCCCATCTGCTGATCGAACTTTTCACCTCCAGCCCCGAAGCCGCCTACCACCGGGCTTCCGTACAAACTCTCGTCCTTGGTGCTGTGGCAGTCCATACAAACAGAAACGTGGTTGGCTAAATAATCGCCGCGTTTTATTCGCTCTGCTGTGCGTTCTATTTTAATTTGAGGCGCTGCGCCTGTGTCTGGTAATGCTACCTTTACATAAGTGCCGGCCGCAGCCACTACTACTAACAATCCGAATAGGATAAATCCAATTACTTTTACTGCTTTCATATTATGCTGATTTTGTGCTTGCATCTCCCCGCCATATTAATTTTCAGAAATAGTTGGGCTTTTCCTATCGTACTTATCGGATTTTACTGTATCAACTATAAACTTAGCAACACTCTGCCTGCTGATGTATAAACTTGGTTTTGGGAAGTTATTAAAACTCACCTTTAAAGTTTTTATCTTTTTGGAGTCATTTAAGGCAACAGGCCGTACAGCCGTATAGTTTAAGTTTGAATTTGCTAATAGTTTTTCCTCTGCTTCGTGTTCCGCGTAGACAGGGCCGAGGTTGGTATAGTTAATTAACCATCTGAGCCAAAAAGGAATCTCCTTTTTGGTTTCCCCAACACCCCACGCAGAGACTGTAATTAAACGTTTCAGGTTTTGTTGATCCGCTTCAGCTATTACATTTTTTATGCTTTCAGATATGAAATTTTTTGCGGTTATTAGTTTAGACCAGGGAGCATCTGAGGCCCTGACGATACCCAAAGCACTTATTATCAGATCACAGCCCTGCATTGCATCCGCTAAATCTGTTCTGCGGGTAGGTGTTCCCTGATATACTTTAATTGATTTTGAACTAAAGGATATTTTGTTTTTATCCCGCACCAAAACATTTAAATCATAGCCTTGCTTTAGTGCCTCTTCAACGATAAGACGACCGGTTCTACCAGTGGCCCCTAAAATGAGAATTTTCATAATTTTTATTTTACTTGTTTGTTAATTCATTATTGAACCAAACCATTTTTATCTTTTTATTTTTGAGCGCCTGTTACAACACTTGATAGATCTGACCGGTTTGTCCGCCCAGCACGCTTTTGATATAAGCCTGTGTAACCCGGCTCATGGTAACCGGAACATGTCCCGGGAAATATAAAAAATAGGCCGAAGATTCTTCAACAATATCAGGACCGACCGCATTGATACGCACCCCATTCTCCAGCTCTATTGCTGCGCCCTTCACAAATCCATTAATCGCTCCATTCATCGTACTAATGTTTGCACCCATTAAAATCGGGTCATCGGCTAATGCACCTGATGTTAAAGTAAACGACCCTTTCGGATTAATGTAATGCTGGCCAATCAATACCAGGTTAACCTGGCCCATCAATTTGCTATTAACGCCAATTCTGAAATCAGCCTCTTTCATACTAATCAGAGGTCCGAACTGTGCGTCCCCGGCAGTGCAAATTAAGGCATCAAATTTTCCGGCCTTTTTATAAAAGTTTTCTATGGATTCAGTTGACGATATATCTACTTGTATATCAGTATTTTTTAAACCAGCCTTAATTACTTCATGATCTTTTTGTAATGCGGCGGTTACGTGTTTTCCAATGGTACCTGTGGCACCTATAATTAATATTTTCATATTCACTTTTTTTAACAAAATTAATCCATAACTTTACTTTTGTCAAGTAATGGCACATTTGTCAAGTATTGACATTTAAGATACTAATGCTCATTATCAAAATGTTAGCAGAAAAAATAATTTCAAAAAAAGTAGAGCCAGATTGTGATTGCTCAATAATAGGATCAATCAATATCATAAGCGGCAAGTGGAAACCAGTTATTATCTGGATGTTATTATCAGGCCCCAGACGATTTGGTGAGCTGCATAAAGCCATTCAAGGTATAGCACTAAAGGTATTATCCAGACATTTAAAAGAACTGGAGGCCGATGGTATCATCAATCGGAAGGTATATGCCGAAGTCCCGCCGAGGGTGGAGTATACACTCACTGAAAAGGGGATGTCGCTCAACGATGTGATGCAGCTATTAGCAGAATGGGGTAAAAAGAATATAGTAGCCGAATAAGACATTTTAGAATATATCAAAGAATACCTTCGCTATCGGGGATAGGGATATCATGGTATTTCTATTGATGTAGCCTAACAACTCATTTTTATCAATCTAAACCTTGAATTTTCTATATCACATTGCTACTACTCACAACAAACACCACAGCGCCAAAAAGCAACTTAAACCTTAGAGGAACATCGAACCACAAAAAGTGCTTTAAAAATACTACCAACGCCTTTTTTAGACCCCCCCCAAAAAATTAAAGGGTTTTATAGCGGAACATCGAACCATATAGGGCTTCGTCATAACCTTTTGTTTACCAAAAAGTTAGGTGCATAAAAAAAGGAAACACTCAAAATAAGTGTTTCCTTAAACTCTCTGAGGCTGGGCTCGAACCAGCGACCCTCTGATTAACAGAAGGAGGCTGGTTGCAGGTAGTAGTAATTAAAGTTTTTAAATTGTTTACACGGCTGCCGGGCTTCCTCCCTGCTTTTTTAACCGGGCCAGGTATTCTTTTGGCGGCACGCCAAACTGCTTGGTAAAGCATTTCGAAAAATAGGAGGGGTTATTAAAGCCTACTTCGTAGGCCACCTGGTTAATATTAAGGCGACCGATCATTAACAGTTGCAGGCCCTTTTTTACCCGTATGGATTGTATAAACTCATGCACCCCCAGGCCGGTTAGCGCCTTAACCTTGGCGTACAAAATGGTGCGACTCATTGATACCGTTTCACATAATTTTTTATTGTCGAGGTTTTGCTGTGCTATGTTTTGCTCAATGTATTCAATTATCGATGCCATAAAATCTTTATCGCGGGCGTTGTATAAAAAGTTATCCGGGTATATGTCTTCCGAGTTGGTAAAGTTCATACGAGCGTTTTCCCGGTTATTAATAAGGTTATAAATTACCTGGAACAGTAACTTGGGGTTAACCGGTTTTGTTAAATAAGAATCGGCACCGGCCTCATAGCCGGTTATTTGGTTGGCAATATCAACCTGGCTGGTTAACAATATTACCGGTATGTGGCTGGTTAACGCATTTTGCTTCAATTTTTTACAAAACTCAAGTCCGTCAATAACAGGCATCAGCATATCGGTAATAATAATTTCGGGCTGAAAATCAATGGCCACCTTCATGCCTTCCTGGCCATTATTAGCATCAATCAGGTCAAAAACCGGGCTTAGCAGTAATTTTAAATAAGTGCGCATTTCCTGGTTATCATCAACATATAAAACTTTTTTACCTTTCAGTTTTAATTTTTTCTGGTCAAACAGCTTTTCAGAGTGTATATCTTCATAAATAATAGTTTGCGCAACGATATCATTATGCGGCGCTGTTGCCATTTCGCTGCCTTTTGGCAGGGCTATAATAAAGGTAGTGCCCTCGTTTATCGAGCTTTTTATTACAATACTGCCATTGTTGGCGTCAACAAATTCCTTAATAATAACCAGCCCCAGGCCCGAGCCAGCCTCGCCGTTAGAGCCCAAACTGGAAGTAATAGATTCTGACGTTAGTATACTTTTTATCTGCTCATCTGTCATACCCATGCCGGTATCATGAAAGGTAATCACAATGTTTTCGTCGCTTTCTTTCGAGTCGATGGATATTTGCCCGTACGGCAGTGTGAACTTTATACAGTTGCTCAGCAAATTGCGGATAATGGTTTCCACCATCTTTTTATCGGCATATAAAAAATGGCAGTGGTTTACATTTACCGTCAAAAAAATGTTTTTATCGCGCATTAGCTGTTCCATCAATATCTGGTTGGTTGATATGATGTCGTAAACATTTACATTTTCGCAATTTGCTTTAAGCGTTTGATTTTGCGTTTTTGCCCATTCAAGCAAATTCAAAAGCAGGTCCAGTACCGATTTTGAGCTATCGTTAATAGTTGTTATATATTTATATATCTCGTTTTTGTTAAGGCGCGATATCTGTTCGTTCAAACTTTTAGCTATACCCGCTATGGCCGATATTGGGTTTCGCAAATCATGCGCCAGTATCGAAAAAAACTTATCCTTGGCACTGTTACTTTTTTCCAGCTGGTTCACGGTATCTTCCAGTTTCGAATTCTGGAAAACTATCTGCTGCTGCTGTTTAATAATTTCTTCCGATTTTACCGTCACATCATTGTGGGCCAGGGCAAGTTTTTGGTTTTGTATTTTTATTTTCTCGTTGGTAATTGTAAGCGCATCGTTAGTTTTCTTCAGTTCAAGCGTACGTTTTGTTACTTCAAGTTCCAGCTCGCGGTTATGTTGTTTTATTGACCGTATGCGCCAGTAAAAAAACGAGAAAACGAGCGATAGCATGGCCAGTATCATCAGCGTGATAAACCACCAGGTTTTCCAAAACGGCGGATATATATATATGTTAAGCTGCGCTATTTTGTTGGATAACTGCCCGTTGTTATTTACCCCGCGCACTTTAAGCGTGTAGGAGCCGGGGTCGAGATTGGTATAGGTAAGACTGGTTTTTGAACCCAGGCTGTGCCATTGATTGTCAAAACCCTGCAGTATGTAGTAATATTGTTTTTTATCCCTGTTAACATAGTTTAACGAGGCAAACTCAAAAGTTAGTACCGATTGCTGGTACGAAAGGGTTATCTGGCTGGCATAGGATATGGTGTAATCCATTACCTGTTTGCCTTTTACCTTTAATTGCGGGTCGACATGGTTGTAAAATATCTGGAAATCGGTAAAGGCTATGGGTGGGTCATACTGAAAATCGCGAATAGAATCCGGGAAAAACTCATCAAACCCGTTTATGGTTCCAAAATACATATAGCCCGATTTGCTTAAGCATTTGGAAAACTTAAACTCGTTTGATGATAAGCCGTCCGACTTGGTAAAATTCCGGAAAGTACCGTTATTGATAAACATTTCTGACAGGCCGTTATTTGTGCCTATCCACAAATGGTTATGGCTATCGGGCAATATGCTGGCTATAATATTGTTGGGCAAGCCATTCTCCCGGTAATAATAATTTATTTTGTTACTGCCAATGTTTAATTTATCAAGCCCATCGTTTGTGCCTAACCAAACATCGCCCGTTTCGTCGGGATAAATGGAGTTTACACTGTTGTTGCTCAAGCTAACTTTAGTATCAAGGTTATAATAATTAATTTTTTGTGTGGCCTGGTTTAAAATCGCCAGCCCGGCACCATCAGTACCTATTAATATATTATGGTACTTATCTTCATTTATGGTTAGTATATTATTAAGGTTAATACTTTGATTAGCCGGGCCGCTTAGCTGGTAATGTATAAACGTATTGGTGCCTGCGTCATAACGGTCCAGGCCGCCGCCGTAAGTACCTATCCACATTTTACCCTGGCTGTCTTTAAAAATATAAAATACATAGTTGCCTACCAGGCTTTTGGGATCGGTAGGTATATGTTTCATATTTTTATAGCTATTGGTTTCGGGGTTGTAAATGGTTACGCCATTGCCCCAACTACCCAGCCATATATTGCCTTTGCCATCGCCGGTGATGGAGCATACGTAGTTTTGGGAGTTGTTAGGCCCAACGGGTTTGTTCGGAAAGTTTTTAAACAAATGGCTGCCCCTGTCGTACTCATTAACGCCGCCGCCATCGGTACCTATCCAAATGCGGCCCTTATTATCTTCATAAATACTGTTTACAATATTATTCGATAGGCTATTGCCCCTCGCGTCATATTTATAATAATTGAAATTATATATGTCTCGTTTTATAAGGCATATGCCGCCATTGGCTGTGCCCAGCCATATATTGCCTTTTATATCCTTATATACTGATGATATAGTATTGCTGCTGATAGTGCTTGGGTCCAGGTAATCGTTTTTATAAACCTTAAATGTTCCTTTTTGCGGGTCGAAAACATCAAGGCCGCCTATATCGGTGCCTATCCACAAATTATTATCGGGCCCTTTGGTAACCGATAATAAGGCATTGCTTGATATACCGCTATTTTTGGTAGTATAAACGGTAAACCGCATAGTAAGCAGGTTAAGCTTGGTAAGGCCGCCACGGTAGGTGCCTATCCATAAATTACCCTTATGGTCATCATATAAAAACTTTACCTGGCTGTCCGAAAGTGAGTTAAGGTTATCCGTGTTATGAAAAAAGCGCTTAAAGGTATGTGTTTTCTTATCCAGTAAATTAAGTCCGTTATTGGTGCCTATCCAAAAATCATGTTGGCTGTCTTCACAAATGGCTGTTATACTGTTATCGCTTATGGATGTCGTATCGTTTTTATCATGCTTAAAAACAGAAAAATGGCCCGTACCGGGATCCATCAGGTTTAAACCTCCATCGGCAGTGCCTATCCATATGTTATTTTGCTCATCGCGGTAAAGTGTTTCTAAAAAATTGCTGGATATGCTGTTGCTGTTAGCCTTGGTTGTATAATGTTTAAAGGTGCTTGTTTTCAGGTCGAGATAATTAAGGCCGCCGTCCCAGGTGGCTATCCACAGGTTGCCATCTTTATCATCAACAATACTTTTAACATCATTAGAACTAAGGCTATTAAGGTTGCCGGGTATGCGGCGGTACGAGTTAAATTTATATCCGTCGTACTGATAAAGGCCTTCTTTATTTCCAAACCAAACAAACCCCTGCCTGTCCTGAAAAATGCAACGTATACTGCTTAACGATAGGCCGTCATTATTGCCGATTTGCTCAAATCTTACCTGATTTTTTTGCGCAAAACAGAGATTTATGCTGCCAATGAAAATTAATATGAGTATTTTAAGCTTATTCATAATATCCTTCAATATCGAAATATATTAATATTAAGCTGAATTTAAGCAATTGTAAAGCTTTTAATGCCTGTTAGTACAATTTTATGGAAAAATGGGATTATTGGAAAAATCCTGTTTTGAAACACCGATAACTTTAGGAAATCAAAAAATCAATTTTTAACACATGAAGAAAAATTTACTGCTCTTTATTTTTTTACTCACAGCTTATACTGCTCACTGCCAGGTTTTTTTCGACGATTTTAAAAAGCTTGACACTACCATCTGGAAAAAAATGGATACCAAATGGGGCGAAAAGGAAGGCGAAGCAACTCAAGGCGGCGTAGTGCCGGACAATGTATATATTAAGGATAAAAATATACTGGTTGTACAAGCATTGGGTAGCCAGTATCGCGGCAACATAACCGGGCATGGTTTAAATACACGTATTGGCGGTGTAATTACTACCGTTAAAACATTTGCATCCGGCAGGTACGAGGTAAGGGCCAAGCTTTGCCCTCAGCCCGGCGCCCTCTCGGCGTTCTGGAGCTATTTTTATTTGAATGATGATTATAACCACGAGATTGATTTTGAGTTTCCGGGCCATAACCAGGCACCTAATACGCGCGATAGCTCTGACTTAAGATACGGGCTGTTAACCACCTGGACAGGTGTACACGATAACCAGTACCATACCAATGATACTTATTTTGGTAACCAGATTGATGGTAATTACCACACTTACCGATTTGACTGGCACACCGGCGGCAACGGCGAAAAACAACGCATAGATTTTTATTATGATGATAAACTTTTATACACCGCTTACGAACATATACCCGTGCATGCGGCTAATTTTAATATCGGTATCTGGTTTCCACGCTGGATAAAGGACGCCAATTTTAAAAAGGACTATATGTATGTTGATTGGGTGAAGATAACCCCCTTTAACGAACCTAACGACGTAACTAATTAATACCACAACTGAAAAACTACTAATCACTTCCTAAATAATTAAACATGAAAAAAACAATTACAAAACAACTTACACGCTTTAACCGGCACCTGTTTAAACCAGGGTTGCTACTTGTAGTTTGCTTTTTGTGCGCCTTTACCGGCGTTAAAGCGCAAACTGCTACGGTAACGGGTGTTGTAAGCTCAACAGACGGTACGCTTATCCCTGGCGTTACTATTATTGAAAAAGGCACACAAAATGCAACCGTTACAGGTACTGCAGGCCAGTTTAGGCTTTCAGTGCATCCCTTTGCCATAATAACAGTGCGTAGCATAGGTTATGACACTGTTGATGTGAAAACCGATAATTCGGGCAAGCCAATGAGTATTGTTATGAGGGAAAATACCAGGCAGCTTAATGATGTAGTAGTTGTTGGTTATGGTACGCAAAGCAAAAAAACTTTTGCCGGTTCGGCAGTAGTGCTCAATGCTGATGAGATGAACAAATCGTCCTTATCCCTGGCAAACATGATACAGGGTAAGGCTGCAGGTGTACAGGTCGACCAAAATAACGGTACGCCCGGGGCTGCACTAACCATCAGGATACGCGGTACCAACTCCATCAATTCCAGCAGTGATCCATTATATGTAATAGATGGCTTCCCAACAAATGATGGGGTGGGTGTTACCATTAGCCCCCAGGATATAGAATCGGTATCTATTTTGAAAGATGCTGCCTCTACATCTATATATGGCGCACGTGGTGCAAATGGTGTTATTTTGATTACTACCAAAAGTGGAAAAAATAAAAAAGGAAGTTTAACGGGAGAAACCTCTATTGGTTACCAAAAAGTTAGCAATTTGTATAACCTTGCCGGCCCTTACGCAAATGCAACCAGGTTAAATGCGATTGATGTGGCCAGCGGCAGCACTGCACCTTACACGCCGGGCAGACTCGATTCATTAAAAGATGGCTCAATACCGGGTACTAATTGGCAAAAAGTATTATTCAAAATTGGCCGTATACAAAATAGTACGCTAAGCTTTACAGGCGGTTCGGCCAATACCGATGTATATGGTAGCCTTGATTACCTTGACCAGGACGGTATCGTTATTGATTCGAGGTACAAAAGGATTGGCGGCAGGGTAAATGTTGATCAAAAAATAGGCGACAAGTTTACCATGTCGGCCCACGTATTTGGTTATTATGGCATCCAAAATGACTTACCGTTAGCACCGTCGACCATTAATGGCTTTTTAAAACAAGCTATTGAAGCTAACCCGGCGTCGAACTTTGGTGTTGATGACAATGTACGCGGCGATGCGCAAAATCCCCTGTATTTTATTGCGGCAACTGATCGCGAAAATACAGTTACGCGTGATAATGGCTATTTATCATTAAAATATGAGCCGATAAAGGGGCTGGTATTTCAATCAGACCAGGGCGCCGATTTAAATTCGTCAAAAATACTTTATTTCGCCCCTTCTACAGTACCGGCCGGCGTATCGGGCCATGGATTAGGCACCATTACCAATATTGATGAAACCGAGCTTATTATTAACCCTACCATTACTTACAGCTTTAATATACATAATGACCATCATTTTAAAGCGCTGATAGGTTTTAACCAACAGGTATATTATTACTGGGAGCAGGGTATAACAGCAACTGATTTTAACAGTGATGCATTGGGTTATGATAACCTGGCTACTGCTTCACAATTTTCTGCTTACAGTGATCAATCACGCCTGAAAAGGCAAAGCTGGTTCTCCCGTTTAGATTATGACTACAAAAACAAATATATTGTTAGTGGCTCATACCGTGCAGACGGATCAAACGAATTAGGCGCGGGGAATAAAATAGGTTATTTCGGGGCAGGCTCGTTCGCATGGCGGTTTGACCAGGAAGAGTTCATAAAAAGGTTAGATATTTTTTCATCAGGTAAATTACGCGCAAGTTATGGTTCTGTTGGTAATGACAGGGGTGTACCTGATGCAATTACCCTGGCCACCTATGCAAGCAACGCTACTACCAGCTATACCCTGGATGGTGTAGACCAGATAAGCGGTATAGCTGTTACCCAACTGGCAAACCCCAATGTGAAATGGGAAAGAACTAATTCGCTTGATTTAGGCCTTGATGTAGGTTTCCTGCGTGATAGGATTACGGTAGAAATGGATTATTATAACAAAAAAACAACCGATTTATTATTAGATCAGAGTATAGCCCCCTCAACCGGATTTCAAACATTGTTTGGTAATGACGGTGCTATGTTAAACAGGGGTTTTGAAATTGCTGTAGCAACACAAAACCTCACCGGCAAATTTAAATGGAACACCGGATTTACATTCTCCTTCAATCAGAACAAAGTGCTGTCTTTAGGTTCAAATAATTCCCCCATATATGTAGGAAGCCTGAAGCCGGACGGTTCGGCTGATTTCGAAAGCCCTTTTATAGTTCAGGTGGGGGAGCCAATAAACTCTATTTATGGTTATAAATATGCCGGTGTACTGCAAAAAGGCGACCCTGCATTAACCACTACCCAAAAGAATGCGCAGCCCGGCGATCCGAAATTTGTTGATGAAGACCATAACGGTACAATAGAATCCGGTGACCGTGTAATATTAGGTACCGGAGTTCCAGACGCGTTTTATGGCCTTACCAATACTTTTATGTATGGTAACTTTCAGTTGGATATTGTTACCCAGGCACAAACCGGTGGTAGCTTGCTAAACCTGATGAAAGAAGATTTGGAATACCCGCTTAGTAACGGAAATACATTAAATACCGTTCCTAAGGATGTATGGTCGCCCACTAATACTTCAGGTACTATACCGGCAACCGGTTTCTACGGAAGTTATGGTGGCTGGGTAAACTCCAACTATGTTGAAAGTTCTAACTATATCCGTATCAAAAATGTAAACCTGCAATATAATTTCCCGGCAGGTATGTTAAAAAATGTGGGTATAGCCGGCTTAAGTATTTATGTAAATGCGCAAAATTTAGTAACTTTTACCAAATATACCGGGCTCGATCCTGAAGTAGGTAACCTTACTGATAATACCGCTTTAAGCCAGAATGGCGGCCGTGGGATAGACTTTAACGCATATCCTGTAAACAGGATGTATATACTGGGTGCAAAAATTACATTTTAATTTATAAAGATATTACAATGAAAAAGAGACTATATATAATTACCACCGCCCTGAGCGTTATGTGTGCCATGGGCTTTTGGGGGTGTGAAAAAGGTTTAAAGGATGAAACTTACTCCGTATTTAATGCAAATGCGTTAACCCTCCCCAGTGATGGCTACGATGCCGTGCTGGGTACTTACGCGGCATTAAAAGACAATGGCGGCTACGGCTATTATGCCGGGTTCCTTTATTGGTTATATGAATACCCTGCCGATGTGGTAACAACTACCATAACCTCAGCTCAAGGTATTGAGCTGGATCAGCTTACCTATCAACCTTCAAATTCGGTTTTGGATGATGTTTGGATCAGTATCTACAAAATGGTTTCACGCGCCAATGAATCCGAATCATTAATAGAAGGTATTAACTATACAGCCAATGGTTCTACTAATGCCATAAAGAATGCAAATTTAGGCGAGGTTAGGTTTTTACGCGCCCTGGCTTATTACGATGCCACTTCGTTATGGGGCGATGTGCCTTTGATGTTAAAACCCTCAGCACAATTTACCACTGCCGACCTGAACCCGCCGTTAACTAAACAGGCCCTTGTTGAAGCCCAAATGGTAACCGATTTGCAATTTGCCGAAGCTAATTTACCTGCAAGCTACTCGGCAGACCAGGTTGCACGTGCCACCGCAGGCGCGGCACAAGCTTTGCTTACCCGCTTGTACATGCGCCAGGGCCAATGGCAAAAAGCTGCTGATGAAGCACTAAAAGTTATCAACGCGGGCGTTTACAGGTTGAAACCGAGGAGTGAGGGTGGTATAATAGCGTTGTTTGATACAACTAACCGTTCTGATAATGAATTTATATTCGTGCTTAAATCATCCAGCCAGAGCAATGCTTACGGTATTAACTCCAATAGCTTTGGTATTAATTCAACCCCATGGGATTTAAACCGTGGTTATGGTAACTTCCCTATCCACCTTTATTTTTATGGGATATTTGATTCAAATGATGACAGGCGTAAACTGCTTACCGGTACCTATCCAACACTATATGGCCAATACATGGCTATACCAACACAATATGGCGGCACCGGAAGTGCAGGTCCAGATACGGTACTATCTACCTATACTTATAACCTTAAATATCCTGCTGCCAATAATTATAATTATGCAGGCTTTAACAATGTATCCATTATTCGTTATGCCGATGTTATCCTGTACAGGGCAGAAGCACTGAACGAGCTTAACGGGCCAACCCAGGCGTCTATCGATTTGATTAACCAGATACGGGAACGCGCCGGGATAGCTGATATTACTGTGGGAACTTACACCAAGTCAACTTTAAGGGATGAAATATTCCTGGAACGTGATAAGGAATTTTTTATGGAAGGCCGTCGCCGCGAAGATTTGTTCCGCTGGGGTAACAGCGAAACCAATGGCACCGACCCGTTATCGGAATTTAGAGCGCACGTAGTGCCTTTATTAAGGAACCAGAATACCTACTCACCTTCTATAAATTACATGGTTTATCCGTATCCGGAAGTTGAAATTCAGAGTAATACAACATTAGCCGCCATGCCTAACCTTAACAAAGGCAGGTACCAATAATATTAAAAATATTGCTTTCAGTTGTTTTTGAGCAATTAGTGTTGATAATTAAGTTTGACAGTATACCGGGAGCTGGCCTCCCGGTATTAGTTATTTAAGCATGACGAGAAAGAAGTACGGAATAAAGGTTTTTATCATATTAATAGCATTGCTAACCTGCACCCTTGACTGGAGCTGTAAATACTTCTCGGATGTACGGATAGAGAATATTTCGCTGATGAACGTACCAAGCAACAGGCTGAGGTTTAAGGTTACGATTACCTGTAATGTAAGCGCCAAAACCTGTTTAAAATACTGGAAAATTGGTGGTAAGGATACCCTATATACCGATGTTACCGGCGAAAATGATGTGGATACTATTAACATAATAAATACCGAGGCGCTAACGCATTACCGTTTTCAGGCCATTGCCTTTAATAGCCACAGTCATTATATCAGCAAGCCACATGATTTCCAAACGCAGCTTATTTATCATGCTACGCCCTACTTTGTTCGCGATGTAATGGACAGTACTTTTGAACCCGAACTGCATGATAAATATTTTCTTACGCAAATAATGACTGATCCCGGCTCATTGGTTATCATCAACAGTAAAGGAAACATTGTTTGGTATCAGCCATTTGAAAAAGGGGTAAAAGTTTCCCATTGGACAGATAAGGGCACCATGTTATGTATTGTGGGGCCTGAAAAAATATTATCATCCGGCGGGAATGAAATTTATGAAGTAGACCTGGACGGCCATGTATTAAGACACCTGAAAGTAGGCGACGGAAACATGGACAAACTGGTACACCACGAAATAAGGTACGATAACCAGGGTAACCTGTATTCGTTAGAATTTACCCAAAAGCTGTTCGACCTTTCATCCGTACACGGCAAAAAAACTGATACTGTTCATGGTGATGGGATTGTGGTGTTTGATAAGAATAATAAGAAAATATGGGAGTGGTCCATGCTGGACCATATCGACCCGCTTAAGGATCCTAATGTATTAAAAAGAAAAAAAGACTGGGCGCACACCAATGGATTATTTAAAGATAAGGATGGCAACTTCCTTATCTCTTTTAGAGATATGAGCCAGATATGGAAAGTTGAGTACCCCAGCGGAAAAGTGCTATGGAAAATGGGCGGTACCGACGGCCAATTTAAAATTGATACCGTAAGTAGCTTTAGTTGGCAGCATGCCATACATTACAATCAATACGGGCAACTGATGATGCTGGACAATGGCGTAAAACATAAACAATCGCGCGCTTTGGCTTTTAAGGTTGATGAAAAAAACAAAGTGCTTACTACCCAATTAAATGTCCCATTGCCTAAAGCGTATTTTACATCGACTAAAGGCAACTGTACCATTTTTGATAAAGACAAAGTACTGTTTTGCCTTACCGACCCTAAAGTATTTGTAATAGCAGATAAAAACGGCAAAGTATTATGGCGGGTAAACCTGGCCGGCGACCCATACCGTGTGGAAGAAGCAAAAGGATTTTTACGTAACAAACCTTATATCGATGGAAGTACTAAGTTCTGAGGATATGGTGATAACCGAACAGCCGGTTGTAACGTTGCGCTACCTGTTTCTTAAGTTTTTTAAGATAGGCATGGTATCGTTTGGCGGTTACATGGCACTGGTTGCCATGATACAGCGCGAAATGGTTGAAAAAGACCAGGTGCTTGAGCAGGACGTAATTACAGACGCCATTAGCATTGCCAGCCTTTTACCCGGCCCGCTTGCTGTAAACATAGTAGCTTATATAGGTTATTATGTAAAAAATAAAACCGGGGCGGCTATCGCGGTGCTGGGGGTTTTGTTGCCTGCATCGGTGGCTATGCTTATCCTATCGTGGTGCTATTACAGCTATGCCTACAAAACGCATTGGAACGAGGTGCTTTTTTATACTGCCGGTGCTGTGGCAGGTATCATACTAACTGCCGGTATCAATATTTATAAAAAGGAAGTAAAAGGCAATTTGCTTAAAAACGCGCTCTGCGCCTTGTCGCTCATCCTTATCATATTCATAAAAAGCTACCTGGTAACTTTAGCATTAATAGTATTTGGAGGCCTTATAGGTTATTTCTTAAAACTTGATAAGCCCGCCACCGCAAATAATGGCGTAGTGAATCAAAGCACCTCAAAACTATTTTTAAACTGGAAAATTAAAACTGCGGCGGTGCTGCTGGTATTAATTGAGGCTTCGTACATATTTAACCTGGGCCAGTATTTTCAAAATATCTATTTAAAAATATCATTGGTTTTTTCGGGCATCAGCCTTTCACTTTTTGGGGGCGGTTACGTAATGATACCTATTATGCAGTCATTATTGGTAGGCAATTTGAAATGGCTTTCATCAACCGAGTTTCTGGACTGTATAGCCTTTAGCCAGCTTACGCCAGGCCCCATTTTAGTAAGTTCAATTTTTGTAGGCTATAAGTTAACCGGTATTACCGGCGCGGCTGTAGCCTTATTAGCAACGTTTGGCCCATCGGCCATTTTAATGGTTATGGTATCCAAACTGTTTGCCGTGCATAAAAACAATCAGTGGTTAAAAAACGCGCTTGCCGGCATTAAGCCTGTGGTTGTGGGGTTAATTATCGCGTCGGCTTATAAACTGTTGCAATCTGTGCCTTTAAACCTGTTTGTAATTATTATTTGCGCTATTACTTTTTTCGTGAGTTTTAAATACAAGGTAAGCCCTGTGTATATGATTTTGTCGTCGCTTGTATTAGGTATTTGTTTAACAATTTTTCATTACAATATATGAATGCTATTAACGGAATTCAAATGATCGGGACTCAAAGGTCCGGTTCTAATTTATTAAGGGTAATTATGGATCAGTCGCCGCATCCGCCTCACATACTCATTATATTTAAGCCCTTGCTTAGCCTCTATAAGCCATTAGCCGATGATGACAACTATAAACAGCTGATTAGTGATGTGGTTGACTACGTTGATGCCAACCCGGTACCCTGGGATGGTGTAAAATTGGATAAGGACGAGATATTTTTCCGCTCTCGTGCTAACTCGCTTTTTGAAATCAACAGGTTAGTTTACGAACAGGCGGCAGCAGACAAAAGTGCCAAATACTGGTGTTGCAAAAGCATGAACAATATGTACTTTGCCAATGAGTTGGAAGAACACCACTCGGTAAATAAATACATTTATTTATACCGAGATGGCCGCGATGTTGCCGCGTCATTTAAAAAAGCAATAGTAGGCGAAAAACATATCTACTTTTTAGCAAAACAGTGGAAGCAAGACCAGGAAGAATGTTTTAAACTTCGCAGCGAAATTGCTCCTGAAAGATTTTTCGAGCTGAATTACGAAGAGTTAATCGGTACGCCAGAAGCTACGGTAAAAAGCTTGTGCGATTTTTTAAACATTGCCTACACCGCCGATATGCTGCATTATTATACTTCATATACCTCCATAGCAGCAGCAACATCGGGCGAAATGTGGAGCAACCTGTCAAAACCAATTATGGCCAATAATACCGGTAAGTTCCTGAAAAGTTTCACGCCGGATGAACTGGAGATATTTGAAATGGTAGCGGGCGATACGCTTGAAAGATTAGGTTATCCATTATATACATCCCGCAACAGGCCCGAACTGGTTAACGATGAGGCAATTGAACACTACAGGATCGAAAACATCAGCCTTAAAAAACAAGCGGTGGCAGATGCCAATCCGGATGACCTGGAAAAAAGAAAACCACAGGAACTGATTTTTGCAGCAATTAAAGAGCGCGTCGCTGTTGCCCGGGAAGTATAATAAAATAAATGCTCCCCTGAATTTTTTGCCAATTATTACTAAACATTAGCCGGTATTCAATTACACGGCATAATATAATATTTTCATAATGATAAAGTCAGCAGTTTTTTTAATGGCTATGTTATTACTTTTTTCCTGTAAAAAGGAAGTAAAAACATCAACCCAAAATGGTGGTACCGGCAATACCACAGGTACAACAATCCCGCCTGTTCTAACTTCCGACACACTAACTTTTAGCGGTTATACCTGGACGATGAAAAACTCCAGTACCGGGACACTGGGACCCGGACCTAATAACTGGAGCAAGGCTAATGCTTATGTCGATTCAAACGGTTACCTGCATTTAAAAATTACCAAAACAAATGGTAAATGGTATTGCGCCGAGGTGCAGTCGACCCAAAAATTTGGTTATGGAAAGTACCAGTTTTGGATTGACGGACGCATAGATGAGTTGGATAATAATGTGATACTGGGCCTTTTTAACTATTCGGGTACCGATGGTATTGATGAAATGGATATTGAGTACGGCACTTTTGGAGGCACAAGAGCAAATTCGGGTTTTACTGTTTACCCATCGGCGGCTGTTGGCGGCCTGCAATGGCACAACGGGTTTAACACTACCCTTACCAATACCTTAACTACCCAACGCTTTACCCGCAATAGCGATAAGTCTGTACTGTTTGAAGAGATCAGCGGATTTTATGATGATGACAGCCATATTATAGATAGCGTTTCATGCACAAATCCGCCAAACTCCATTAGCCAGGTAGCCATGCCCGTGTACATGAACCTGTGGTTAAACAAAGGCGACGCGCCGGTAAACGGCCTGCCTGCCGAAATCGTGATACATAGTTTCAAATTTACACCCCAATAATTAAACTAAAGTGCCATTCAGTAAAATCTCCGCATAGTGCTAAACTATAAAATGCTTTTAATCAGGTTTTTATAATCCATAGCGCCTACTTGTACATGGTTGTACAATTTCAGGATTATAGGAAATAAATTAAAAAGGCTGGCCCCTAATTTTGGTATACAATCGTTCTCAGTTCAATTATTAACCATCTATTAAAACTACTATTTATGAAAAAATCAGTAATGTTTTTAGCAGCCATGTTAATGTTGTGTGCCTGCCAAAAGGATGCTAAGTCAACAGCTACCCAGGTAACAATTCCTAAAGCTACTAACAGCCTTGCCGCAGCAACCACTACTACCATAACGTTTAGCGGTTACACGTGGACAGTTAAAGATGCAGCCAGTTCCGGCCCGGGCCCAAACCATTGGAGCAGCGCCAACGCTTATGTTGATAGCAATGGCTACCTGCATTTAAAAATAACCAAGGTAGGTACCAAATGGTATTGTGCCGAAATACAGTCGACCCAAACATTTGGCTACGGCAAATACCAGTTTTGGGTTGATGGCCGTATAGACCAGTTAGATACCAACGTTATATTGGGTTTATTTAACTATTCGGGCACTGATGGTATTGATGAGATGGATATTGAATATGGCACCTTTGGCGGTACACGCCCTAATTCGGGCTTTACCGTTTACCCATCGGCAGCAGTGGGCGGGCCCGATTGGCATAATGGCTTCACCACTACTTTAACCGGCACATCAACCACCCAGCGCTTTACCCGTAACAGCGACAAATCGGTGCTGTTTGAAGAAATTGGCGGCCATTATAATAATGATACGCATATTATTGATAGTATATCATGTACCAACCCGCCAAATTCCATCAGCACCGTGGCCATGCCGGTGTACATGAATTTATGGCTATATGAAGGGGATGCTCCTGTAAGTGGCGCAGGTACCGAAATAGTGATAGAGAGTTTCAAATTTACACCACAATAATTACAAAAACAGGGATAAGCGCTAAACTAAAGCTTATCCCTGTTAAATATAAAATGCTACCAGTTTCAAATTCTAATAAAACAAACTATTGCCCAATAAACCCTACATGACTACTAAAAAACATTTATTACGCCTCTTTTGCCTTGTTATTATTTTTTGCCTGCCTTTAAGCGTTTTTGCGGGGCAGGCTTTAAATGATACAAGCGGAATAATTCCCCAACCGTTGAGCATGATACCCTCAAAAGGCATTTTTAAGCTAAGCGCTTTAACAACTATCCAAACCAATACAGCTGATAGTGATTTACGCGCGATAGCACAAATGCTATCCGACAATATTTACCGGTTTACAAAACTAAGGCTGGCTATAAAAAAGTCGGGCGGCAAAACGCACGGTAACGCTATATTTTTACAATTAAGCAAGCACGATGCATTGGGTAATGAAGGTTACCGTTTAGCCGTTGGCGATGATGGTATTAACCTAACTGCCACTACGCCGCATGGCCTTTTTTACGCTACCGAAACATTGGTGCAATTGCTGCCACCCGGTTTTACCGGTAATACCGTACCTATTGCAGGTGTAAATATTACCGATAAACCGAGGTATCCGCACCGCGGCATGCTGCTTGATGTAGGCCGCACGTTTTATCCGCCGGATTTTGTGAAGAAATTTATTGACTATCTGGCCTTTCATAAAATGAACACCTTTCACTGGCACTTAACTGAAGACCAAGGCTGGCGAATCGAGATAAAAAAATACCCTAAGCTTACCCAAATTGGCGCCTGGCGCGATGGTACAATAATAGGGCGACTTAGCGATACCCCGCACAGGTATGACGGTGTACGCACCGGCGGGTTTTACACCCAACAGCAAATACGCGATATTGTGGCTTATGCCAAACAGCGATATATTGAAGTAATCCCCGAAATTGAAATGCCCGGCCATGCGCAGGCAGCACTGGCGGCTTATCCTAACTTGTCATGCAGCGGTGGCCCGTTTGAGGTTTCGCAGTTATGGGGTGTACGCAACGATATTTATTGCGCAGGCAACGAAGAAACTTTTACGTTTATTGAGAATGTTTTAACCGAAGTATGCGCGCTGTTCCCGTCGCCCTATATTCACATTGGCGGCGATGAAAGCCCCAAAATACGCTGGACAAACTGTGTAAAATGCCAGGAGCGCATGAAGGCCGAAGGCTTGCATAATGAAGATGAGCTGCAAAGTTATTTCGTAAATCGGATAGCCAAATTTTTGGCGACAAAAAACAAAAAAATTATCGGTTGGGACGAGATACTGAACTCCGGCGTTACACCCGATGCCACCATCATGTCGTGGCGGGGTACTAAGGGTGGTATTGCGGCGGCAAAATCAAAACATAATGTAATTATGGCCCCCGAATCAATGGTGTACCTTGATTATTACCAGGGCAACCCCGAATTAGAGCCATTAGCTATAGGCGGCTTTACTACCCTGCAAAAGATTTATAATTACGACCCTACACCCAAAGAACTTACCCCCGACGAAACCAAATACATACAAGGCGCCGAAGGCACACTGTGGACAGAGTACATTACTAAGCCCGCCTATGCCGAATATATGCTGATGCCCAGGATGGCTGCATTATCTGAAATTATGTGGACACAGCCTGGCAATAAGAACTGGGAAGGCTTTAAAGCACGCATGGAGAAGCAATATAAAAGGTATGCTGTGCTGGGTGTAAATTACTCCAAAAGCGCCTACCAGGTGCAGCAACAAGCGAGTATTGATTCGGCTAAAAAAGCAAATGTTATCCTGTTTACCAACAGCTACCAGCCCGATATACATTACACCGTTGATGGTACCAACCCTGTATTAAGTTCGGCTAAATACAATGGTGTTTTACAGGTAAGCGCGCCTTATGTTATTAAGGCTGCAAATTTTAACACGCAGGGCGGCCAGGCACAAACCAGCACATTTAAATCAAACTAAAATGGCCTGCCCGCGATGATTGCTGTACAAATTGCGGGCAGTGTTTCTACACATTAATACCATACTATAATATGTTTACGATTGAAAACGGATTGACAGAAGTGAAAGAACTTAAACCACAATACCTTGAATATACCAAAGAGCGGCAGGATGTTAATTATGTTTCGGAGATACTAAGCGATAGCAAACAACACCCGGTACAGCAATTAGCATGGCCGGAGTACCCGTATAAACCCCGGGTTACTTTTGCCATGGCTTATAATGAGCAAAATATATTCCTGAAGTTTTTTGTGTGCGAAGAATTTATACGTGCGGTAAATTTTGATATAAACAGCAATGTGTATGAAGATACTTGTGTGGAGTTCTTTATGGCATTTGATAACGATGAGAACTACTATAACCTCGAGTTTAATTGTTACGGCACCTGTTTAGCAGGCTTTGGTAAAGGTAAAACCGGGCGTACCTTGCTACCACCAGAAAGAATTGAAAAAATACAAACACTGCCATACCTCATATCCAGTAATTCATCGGGTGAGCATGAAGTGTATTGGGAACTTACCCTTATTATACCTGCAAGCGTTTTTTATGCCCATAATATCAGCAGTTTTGAGAGCAAACAATGCCGGGCTAACTTTTACAAATGCGGCGACAGGCTGCCCAAGCCACACTATTTATCGTGGAATAAAATTGTAAACGATACCCCAAACTTTCACCTGCCTGAATTTTTTGGCAAATGCGCATTCGAAAAATAAAAATGGGTTAGACTAATAATCGTTGGGAACCCCGAACCATGGTAGATTTTATATTTTGAAAGAGTTGGAAAATAAAGTCGCTACAATTAAGGATGTTGCAAAGGCGGCAAAGGTATCTGCGGGCACCGTAGACAGGGTATTACATAACAGGGGCAGGGTTGCCGATGAGGTAAGTGAGAGAATAAAAAAAGCAATCAGGCAACTAAATTATGAGCCAAACTTAATGGCAAGGGTTTTAAGTTCAAAAAAAACCTATGAAATTGCAGCATTAATCCCGGACCATAAAATAGATTCTTATTGGTTCGAGCCAAAATTGGGTATTAAAAAGGCAGAGGACGAATACAGGGCTTATGGAATTAGGGTTAGTTATTACACATTTAACCCTTACAACGTTGATTCATTTGTAAAGAAGGCTAATGAGATTACCAGGGATAAACCTGAAGGCATTATACTATCACCAATTTTTTACCATGAAGCCCTTCCATTTTTCGAAAAATGGAAAAATGAAAACATACCATTTGTCCTTTTTAACACTGAAATACAGGAATACGGCCCGCTAAGTTATATCGGGCAGGATTCCTATCAAAGCGGCCTGGTAGCTGCTAAACTTATTCATTATGGCAACCCGGAACCCTGTTCAATTTTAATTGCGCATATTGATGAAGAAATTAATAACGCCGCGCATTTGGCAAAAAAAGAGCAGGGGTTCAGGAATTATTTTGAGCAAAACAATTTAGTCCATTTTAATTTAATACGGGCCGAGCTAAATACCGCTAAGCTATCCACATTAATTAATAACCTTGACCGGATATTTCAAAATAATAATAACATAAAAGGTATATATGTTACCACCTCTAAGGCTTATGATATAGCTAATTACCTGGAACAAAAGCATATACGAGGCATAAAGTTGATAGGTTATGATTTACTTCATAAAAATATAGCGTTACTCAACAAAGGCCTGATTGATGTTTTAATCAACCAAAACCCGAAAGGCCAGGGTTATTGGGGAATTAGCCACCTTGTAGACCATTTGATATTCAAAAAAGAAGTTCCTGTATTCAAATATTTGCCATTGGATATAATTACTAAAGAGAACGTTAATTATTACCTGGATACAGCAGAGCATTAAGAAAGCATGGCAGACGTGCTATGCTTTTTGCTCCTGAGGCTGGGCGCACTCCAATAAAAGCCGTTTTCTGTATCAAAACGGCTTTTATTGCCAAATGAAGATTAAGGTTCCAATTGGAAGAAGTTATTTAGTTAATTCTGTTTCGTATAAAACTGTTCCGCTGTAATTAATAGCTTTTACATTAAGCCTGTTTGCATCAACAGCAAAGTACATAAAGCCATGTTCAGCCGCCTGAAATTTACTATAAGGAACGCCTGCTGTTACCGTTGTAAGTTCTGAACCTGCACCTGAGATAAATTGGTGTGTGTAACCTTCAGGTTTTAGGTGCTGTAAAGAATGCTCATGTCCCGACAAATAAACATCAACCTTATTATCGTCAAAAAGTTGTTTTAAGGCTTTTCTCATAGTCAATGTATCAGAGTTTACAATACGGGGGCCAACGGTGTAAAACGGATGGTGGCCAATAACTATTTTCCACTTTACATCAGCTGATGCATTTTTCAGTGTGTCTTTTAACCAATCCATTTGTTTAGCTACATAATCGGCTTTGTTTTCATGTAAAAACGGGTCTGTATCCATAAATATCAAGAGCGCTTTACCTTTTGGGGTTTCCGGATCTTTTGTATCCTCCTTGCCTTCTGCCTTTTCTTTTTTTAATGTAATCTCTTTAGAATAATAAGTGGCTGGCATATCCCACCGGCGACTAACCTGGCTATATTTAACTTGGGCATCAACATTGGTATGATAATCATGATTGCCTAAAACCGGGTACCAATCGCATTGCAGGGAATGTGCTGTGTATATATTTTCAAATGAATAATGAAATAAGGGATCATTCTCACTTACAACACCTGATGGATAAAAATTATCGCCTACTGATATTACAAAATTATTAGGATGCTCAGCTCCCCAAATTCCCATCTGTTTGGCTACTTCTAACTGGTCATATTCTCCGTTTCTTCCCCAATCGCCAATAGCCATAAAGTGCAGGGCATGATCATCCTTTGCTTTAGCTTTGGATGGTGAAAGATCATCGCTTTCAAAATGGGTGACTTTTTGCCCGGCCAATGCACCAAGCGGACTAATTACAGCTGCGCCGATAGCTGCCAGCGCTGTATTTTTTACAAAATCTCTGCGTTCCATATTGTTTATTTTAATGAGTAAACCAATACTTTAAATGAATCGGGCACCTGTGTTTTTGTGCCGGGCTGGAAATCGGCTACCGGGAAGTACAACTTGTGGGTGGTAGCATCAATAGCCATTGTTTTGGCTTTAAATTGCGTTTGTAAAGTTTCTACCAGTACATAGTTATCGGGACTGTTTTGCTTAAAGATGCTTGCAGTACCATCGCCGTTTGATGCAATAACCAATTTATTGGCCGCATCATAAATTACGGCATCAACACCGGCGCCTATTGGCAATGTTTGTACAACTTTGCCGGTAGTTGCATCAATAACACTCATGCCTTTATTTTCGCGGCAAACGGTAAATAAACGCTGGTTATCTTTGTCCATTGCCAATCCGGTTGGGCCGCCGCAAGGGGTAAGTGGGTAAGTATGAATAACTTTAAGCGCTTTAGCATCAATAACTACTAAACTACTTTTGTCCTCAAGATTATTGTAAATCAATCCATTACCGTCAGACACTGCAAATTCGGGCCCTCCGCCCAAATCAACTGTGCCGGTTTGTGATAAGCTTTGCGGATCAATAACTACTGCCGAGTTGCTGTCGCCTTCAAAAGCAAATATTTTTTTAGAGAATGGGTCATAAATTATACCATCGGGCCCTTTGCCTGTTACAGGTATCGTTTTAATCACCTGTAGTGTATTGATATCGAATGCCACAATCGCATTTGCTTTCCCATCGGTAATAAAACCTCGGCCTAATTCATTTGATATGGCAATGCCATGCACGCCCTTCATGCCGCTTATCGTGCCTATAACCTTTTCGGTTTGCAGGTCGATAACATTTACAGCGGTGCCATGCGAAGTGTATAAGTGATGATTAACCTGGTCGATAAAAGCATAGTCGTAACCACCATTGCCAGGGATTGATATAGTTTTATCAAGCACATAATTCTGGGCAAATGAACCGGATGTTTTTAGAATAATGGCTGTAATACAAATAAAAAATAAGCTAATCTTTTTCATATATGATTGTTGGAAAAATAAATGAGCAAGTACCGGTTATAATACTTGCTCATTTTTAGGTTTGAACTAATTAGTGTTTGTTGCCTTTACCATCGGTTGGGTAAGCACCCAAATCTATGTCGGCAGGGGTTGATAATGCGCTGGTGGTAAACGTAGTATTACCTTTACCAATGGCAGGCGAACCCGTTTTTAAGTGAAAATCATTAGGGTTTGGAGCACCATTAGGCAACACAAATGAACCATTAAACGATGTAAACGTTGGGTCAACACTAATCAGGTCGCTTGTTTGTGCTGTGCCTACACCATCACTTGGATAAAAATTGGCGGCCAGGTTTACAGTAACATTCGGCGTAACAGTATTGTCAACAAAAGTTGCCGCTGTTGCAAAGAAAAGATTGTTACCATAAGTGCTGTTTTTGGTATCACCATCGATGAATAACTCAAATCCCTGGTAGTCATTTACCATAATGTTGTTATAAACGTGGCCTATGGCATTTACACCAATAGATACACCTCTGCCCGGCTCGGCTGCCCCTCTTCTCCATCCGTTAGATACAAATGTATTGTTGTAAACATTTACAATAGTTTGGGGAACAGGTACATCAGCGTTGGTTTCCAGTTTAACACCTGTACCTGCCTGGCTGAAAACTACATTGTAAGCCACATCGCCGGTAACTGCTTCCTTAAGATTAATCGCTTCGCCATCTGTACTTCCTGATGATACAATGGTATTACGTAAAATAGTGATCTGGGCGCCGTTTTTTATAGCTATTTCGTCATCTTGGCCATTGGTGATCCACGAATCTTCAATATCTACTTTTATAGGTACGCCTACGGATATGGTTTTTCTTGGGCTACCGGTTGGATCAGGGCCGCCTGCATTATCAATATGCGCCCATTTTATGGTTACAGCTTGCGCGCTATCACAAGCCAGACCACCCCATGAACCTGGTGTTTGTGTATCAGAGTTAAAAGATACCGGGCTGGTTGCAGTGCCTAATACCTGTAATACGCCATCAACAGTAATTTGCGAATCGTTTTTAATAATTACGATGGCACCCGGTTGAGCGGCAAGCGTATCACCCTTTTTTACAGTTAGGTCGGCTGTAACTGTATAAGTACTTCCTGTTAGCAAAGTGCCTTTTACAAAACCGCTAATATTGCCGGGAGTAATAGGGTGCGACGGCGGCAATACCGGCGTGACATTTTTATTGGTTTCATTTTTTGAGCACGATGCCATAGCAGCAATAATGGCCAGGCCCGTTGCAAGTAAAGAGAATCTGTTTGTTTTCATGTTAATTAATTTTAATTGTTTTTAATGGGAGTATCGTATGCCTATGTTGTAATTAGCTTTATATATGTCCTGCCCAACTACCAGGTTGTTTATTTTAATAGTGGTAGGCGTATTTAGCAGGTTATTAAATTTGCCGAAGATGGTAAAGTGTTTATTGAGTGCTTTTTCTCCTGAAAGCGCCAGGAATGATTGTGGCTGGGTATAATAATCATACCCATAATCAGCATATACCTGCGACAGTGTTTTGCCCAGGTACTGGTAGGCTAACTGAATAAATAAGCCGTCCCTGGTATCGCGGTATAAAAGTGAAGCATTTAGTGAATTATTAGTTTGTCCCTGCAGTGGCCTGCTCTCTAAAGCAGTAACTGTGGTATTGTTTGGGCCAACCTCATTAGGAACCGGCTTTAAAGCTTTTACATTTGAATAGATATAAGCGTAATTACCGGTTACTCCAAATTTGCCGAAGTATTTGGTATAAACCAATTCAGCTCCTTCAATGGTAGCTTTAGGCGCAATATTTTCAGGAGTAACGCCTAAATTCCCGCCATTAAAGCCGCTTAAAACCAATTCAATAGGGTTGTATAATTCCTTGTAAAACGCACTTACTAACAGTTCTTCATCTTCTTTAGGGTACAGCTCGTAACGTAGGTCGAAATTATTAGCTGTAGCGTGTTTCAGGTTAGGATTACCTGTTTCGGATGTGCCGTTAAAACTGTCATTAACATAGGGTACCAGTTCGTAATAATTAGGGCGGGAAATAGATGCGAAATAAGAACCACGAATGTTGGATATATCGGTTAGTTTATAGTTTAACTGCAGACTGGGCAGCATATCGGTATAAGTTTTCCTTACATCGTTTTCCAGGGTAGGTATAAAAGTGATATAATCAAAGCCCTGTGAAGTATGCTCTTCTCTTACGCCACCAAAAATATCCAGTTTAGGGAACGAGGCTTTAAACTCAACATACCCGGCAGCTATATCTTCAAAAGCTGTATAATTATTTACATCATACCCGGCAGTACCTTTGGCATTGTAAACCGTCCATTGCGCGGCGTAGATATTTGTGAACTGTTGTTTTTTACCACTCGCATCGGTATCAGGCTTCAGGTTATAAGTATCCTGCTCGTTGTACCTGTCTTTATGGCGATATAAGCCGCCAACTTTTATCATTATTGGTATATCTTTAACTTTGGCTTTATAGGTCAGGTTTGCTAAACCATTCTCATCCCTATCGTTATTATGCTGCCACGTATGGGTTATGCCGTCGAAATAATAGGGGGTGCTTGTAAAATCAGCATTTATTTTATGGTCGATGGAAATGTCGGCTTCGTCAGGTACCTTCTTTGTTGAGGTAGAAAATACACCTGCCCAATCGAATAAGAAATGTTTTGAAAGTATGTGTTTACCTTCCAGCTTTAAATTTTCAAGCAGTTCTTTTTGTGTTAATGAGCGGTCATCGTTCACTACCGAACCGGTACCGGGGCCAACCCTGCCGCCATTACCGCCTATTATTGAAGTATCTACACTCAAACGTGCCTGGGCCAGGTAACTATACAACAAAACATTGCTTACCAATATTTGGTTGCGGTCGTTAATCTTGTAATCGCCATGTACAACCAGGCCATTATTGAGTTGTTGGTTTGAATAAGTAAGGTTTGAGGCATCTGTTATTCCGGGTTTAAAATCATCCTGGTTATTTGGCGCAACGGGATTAAAAACCGAGTTTGTTCCGTAATACTGGTTTTGAAAATTATCGGCTATCATAACACCGAGTTTGCCGTTCAGGAAACGGTTGCCATAGGTTAAACCTATAATTGATGATGGCAATGCTGTTTTAGGTTCAAAATCGAGATTTGAGCGACTAAAATCGTTAGGCTGCGCGGTATAATCGCTTCCAAAACGTGCGGATGGGCTTTGTTGCTGGATATCCTGCTTGGAGAAAGTTGTGTATTTCCGGTCTAAAAATATCTGGCTGTAACCAATTTGCGCGTTGGCTTTTATCAGCAAGGTATCGGGTGCATCTTTAAATATCAGGTTCACCGTACCGCCAATGGCGTCGCCTTCCATTTCAGGTAAAAGGGTTTTACTTACCTCTATGCGTTGTAGCAGGTCGGACGGAACAACATCCAGTGATACATAACGCGATTTATCATCGGGGCTGGTAACTTTTACCCCGTTAATTAATGTATTATTATAACGCGGCTCAAGGCCCCTAATAATTGCGTAAGCCTCATCGCCGCCGGTATTACGCTCGATAGTTACACCCGATACCCGCGATAATACATTTGCCGCGTTAATATCCGGTGAGCGCTCCATAATTTTAGCGGTAACCACATTGGTAATGTTGTTGGCATTTTTTTCTGACGATACTGCTGCGGATTCTGACTCTTTATCCAGTTTCCCATATACATTTACGGTTTGCAGGTCTTCCGATTTTTGTTCAAGCTGTATATCCAATACCATTACCTGCCGGGAAGCGATTGTGATTTTTTGCTCGAATTCCTTATAACCTACAAATTTTACCTTTACTTTATAAGCACCCGGGGTTATATGTAATAAGGTATAATTTCCTTGTTCATTTGTTGATACCGCATTTTTATAGTCATCAAAATGAATTACGGCGCCCACCAAAGGCGTACCGGTTAATTTATCGGTAATGCGGCCTTTAAGCGTTGCATTTTGCGCGAATGCAAGGTTAGCGGAAAGAAAAATGATTACAATTAAGTAGAGTTTTTTGCCCATAGTATTTGCTGATATACAGGCAAAGCACCATGTCAATTCTGGATAAATTCTGCATTATTCACTCAAAATTCAATGCTTAATTGTTTGATAATAAGGGCTTAACATAGCCGGAAAAAGCAGCTGATTTGGCAATTTTATGCAACGATAACTTAACAATTGCTTAAAGCGTTAAGCTTGTTCAGGAAAGGTTATGGTAAAATTATGATAGGGGACCGAGTACAGGTAATTAAGGCCCAAATTGAAGTTTTCACATATCTGCCGCGAGATGGTTAATCCGAGGCCACTACCTTCCGAGCCTGATGATTTATGAAAACGGGTGAATATTTTTTCAAAGGGAAGAGGAGTATTTTCGCCGGTATTCTGTATCGTGAAATTTTCATTGGTTAAACTAATAATTATCTCGCCACCAGCATAATTATGCCTTATGGCATTGGTGACGAGGTTGCTTAATAGTATTTCAATTAAATAACGGTTTGCATAAATCTCTTTATCGTCAAGTTGATAGCTGAGTTTTAATTTCTTGTCATTAAATATTTCATCAAACTGAACTATCAGCTCTTCAGTTAATTCGCGTAAATTAATAATTTGCTGGTCCTGCAACAGGCGGTTCTCTATTTTAACCAGTAGTAGTAAAGACTGGTTTAACCTGTTTAACCTTGAAACACCACTATAAAGGTCACTTAATAGCTTACTTTGTTTTTCGCTAAAATTATCAGTTTGTATTAGTGTATCCAGCTTTGAATTAATAACAGCTATCGGGGTAAGGAGCTCATGCGAA